>Ga0131853_10011167_pt1 | contig 16422 bp, 9 predicted proteins | sample TergutLab28metaG_FD_92764 | JGI IMG/M metagenome (GOLD analysis project Ga0131853, IMG submission 92764) | Labiotermes labralis P1 segment gut microbial communities from Petit-Saut dam, French Guiana - Lab288 P1 (version 2) (version 2) | ecosystem: Host-associated > Arthropoda: Insects >...
ATTAGGGAACGTCTTGGCAATGTATAGGTTTCCAAATGCGAATTTTGGGGTGTTTTTTTTTAAGTCCCCCCCCCCCCCTATATATTCATGGAGTAATTATTAACTGTGTACAGAGACAAATTTGTATACATTAATTCTTTTGAAACATGTTGTATATGTTCAGTCAACTGTAACTATTTATCTGAGACTTAATGTAAAATGTAATTTCCTATGACATTTCATTCAGGGGCTATTTAAAATTGGGACACTGAATTTGAGGATACCAAAGTTTGAAAAATTTCAATCTCTATCTTCGTAGATTTGTTCAACAGGATTTACATGAACTGCATAGTAAGTTTATAAATCTTTCCAACACAACATTGTCTTTATAACCTTTATGTCATTCATGCAGTTACATAGAGCATATAAAAAAGGGTGGGAAAGCCCATATTGGGTGAAAGTGGCTCTTTGGTTTTCACTGTACCCACAAGCCAGGCTCATTGTTAATGCACAGGGGAATGACTGGTTTTGAAATCTTTATGCAAAAAGAAACTTTTGGGATAATCCTGAGACCAAAGGAATGTTAACTGGCAGATCACTGAGAATGCCTAATCTTTTCATCTTGACTCACTTGCAAAGATGACTGATGTTCTTCTTTGTTGTCAGGTTTATTACACTTTCAGGATTGATGTCCTGAATATCACTTAAGTATGACAGTCTTTCAGTTCTGGGATAATTCTCTTTTTTCTTTCATTTTCACTTCCATTCTGATCCAGCTTCTCTGATGTGCAAATGACATGTTTGTCTCCTATTGTTAATTCTATTAACCCTGCATGATCTTCATCTTGCAATTTCGTTGGCAATGCTACATTTGCATCTGTGAATACGAACTAAGTAACATAAAATCATGTACAGGAGCTACTGTAAGTCCAGCAGAATATTACATGTGGGAACTAATTACTTCTGTTCTATATGTCTGTGACCTCCTTAATTATGCTGTGTGTACAATATATCGGTGACCCATAGTCTTATTTGATCACACGTAACTAGTGCAGTTGATATGGTAATTAATAAACAGCCAATGAAAGAAAGGTCCATATTTATCTAATTTTGTGTTCTGGAAATTTCATTACAGAATAAACTTTATAAAATAAAGCGAATGACAGTTTGGTGTCATCCAAAATACCGAGGGGGACTACAAATATCCAGAAAAGTTGAAAGATGCAATATACTCATACTTCTTTCTACAGATCACTTTTTTGCCTAAACTATTTCCATTGTGTGGAGGTATCAGAACTATCTTCAACAATGATACATGCAGGAATGAATTCCTAAAACTAAATTGTAATAAATTACTTAATAATATGTGAAAGTCACTGCCACTGCCAGACTTTTGTACAAATCTAAATCATGTACCAAGTTCTGAAAAGCCATCTGACAGATTGACCATGACAAATAAAAGTTTAGCCCTGCCCTATCTTCAGATTACTCCGTTTTGTGTGATGGTGTTGTGTAGGGATCATAAACTATTCCTCATTAAGGCCATAAGCATTTTTATCTTTTTTACTTTCATTATATTACCTATCAGTGAGTCAGAAAATAGCAGCTGTTTGTGATGTGAAAAGAGCTGAGGTATGAGTTCTGCGAAATGTAGGCTAAAATATCTCGTATCAACCCATCATATCATTTCCATTAAAAAGAACAAATCTCTATGATTTTTTGCATTAATCTGAGAAAGTCCCTAATTTTTCATAACATCCCAAATCAGACTCTTGTTTGCATCTATTTTGAAAAACTTGTCTTTACTCTTACACATTTTAATATGAGACAGATGTGAATTGTGATTAGAAATTATGAGGATACTTCCTCATGCACTGAATAATTCTGCATCATGTTAAAATATATTCCCCGATGATTTACTCACGGATTTCTGGCAGCATGCACATCAAAATAAACGTGTTACAGGTCAGATATTTATTAAGTATTGTCATATCTGTAGCGTTGTTTCCTGTAAATTGAGACTGAGTAACAAACACAGACGTTAAAGAGGTCCTGTTATATTTCAAGACATTTGAACTTCTTTCTAATAAAAAAAAAAACTTTGACAAACTGAAAAATATGTTTAGAAAACTTTCTTTCGTTGCCGTATCTAACGCCACATTTCTTAGCAATGAACGTAAGATTATTTTTAACTTGTACTTTCATAACAATGGCATATTTGATAATAAAAAGTTGCTAAATTTGTTAAATTAATTGTACGGTCGTATGTTACACCTTAATTTAACTTCATTCCACAAAACTAACATTATTAATTAATTAAGCTTCGCGCCATGTGGCTTGTGGGGGGAGGTTAGGAAACGTGTTGGGAGACCACGTTTAGAAAAGGGCATTTGTGTATGATCTGTGATTGTGTGGGAGTCGTATGCTACCGTCTCATTAAGGAAGACTATTTATACCCTAATTGCCGCTAAAGGAAAAGCTATTAAAGTAATATGGAAACAAAATATGGCGAAGTCAACAGACATCAAACGCTGCAGACCATCCTTCATGTGTCAACTACACTTGCTCCTTGGGCGGGTTTACCCATTCCTTGAAAACGGAAACATGATACTTATTTGAAAGCATGAGGTAATTATATACCATGTAATTCAGGCACGCCTTTGTGCTAAGCTGACGTAGATATGTGGAAGATTGTGAAATTTGATTTGCGTAATAAGTACGCATGTATCGTTTCAAAATACTGGCTAAGTTACTGGAAAGTAGAAAGTTGTTGAAGAATTGTTTTTTTTTTTCAGTTACTTCAATCTGTGTAATGATGACAACAGGGACTATAAATTGATTTACTTAAGTGTAACATTTAATGATTTGTTTGTACATGAGGGTTTCCAACCATGGCACATTAAGTTTGTAACTATCGTCATTTGCACAATGTCACAGTTTCGTAGTCTCCGTGTTTGTAATCATATATGTACAGGATGTTTACACAAAGTTTGTGGAAATGTTTATGATATATATGCGTCAAATTTTTCATGTGCCTAGCTACAATGCTTGATTAGTTAAAAGTTATGAAATGAACTAATTATACATTTGGTGCGATGCCCATTTTAATGTTTTACATTCCCGAAGGAATTACGTGATCACTAATTGTACTGTGTGTTGAGTGCTGAACAGGTCAGGGTTCTTCGTTAAGGTGGACACAGGTACTGACATACATGCGTGCATAATAGTACTACGTTAAGCCTATCTTTCCGTCTGACATAATGAAAGCGGGCTGAAAGCACGGAACAATGTAATCGACAACAAACTTCAGGTTTTCATGGTTTTGAGAGTTTTAGGTGCTTTGTTGCTCACCAAGTTACAACTTGTTGCTTATCAATTCCTCAGCTTCTTCTTGTTGATCGTCTTCATTTGGTCCAATGGAGGCTCACAGTCGAAGAAATTGAAGTAACGAGATTTTGGAGGGGAAGAGGGACAATAAATTTATAGCAAAGACATAATTAAGCAATTCTGAGAGTTTCCAGAGAGCAGCTGCACGTCCTTTGGTTTGGAGGCGAAACACCTTCAAGTGGTGAAGAATGTGACAAGAAGTGGACTGTTTTTATTACGTAACAGATGTAAGAATATGAACTTTTTTTTATTCAGTCTAAATTTGGATATTTTCGAAAGAAAGATTGTATTATGGCAACGTTTTAATGAAGGTGCGAGGGGTTCATAGAGGCGGAATTGTTAGTTTATAGTGAGAGGGCTGCTTAAAACAGTGCAGTGCAACGTGGAATTTGGTTATCATCTCTCAGCATTTGCTCCAGGACACAAGAAAACCACGGTAAATCCTGAGAGATATGGTCAGTCACAGGACCTGTCTTATGCTTGACTCCTAGTCAGCAGTCCAGCTTTCAAGTGCGCGAATCCTAACGGTAGCCCCTGTATGTGCAGTTGATTTATTTAAACATTTACAATTAAAAGTTTATCAGGGGTGCACAAACCGCGGGCACTAAGTCGCCGGACGACTGTGTTTTGTGCAATGGGGCCTAATATTTGTTGCTCCTCAGTATGGAACATGCTTAGCGTCACTTTCCTAACCGACTACAATTTTGAGGCGGGACCAAGATTGTAGGCGAATTTGTGGACTTTCATAATACATCATGTTGAATGACAATGTGATTTATCACAGTACGCATTCCGCAGACAAAATTGATTTCTCGTGCTGCAGATTTTACAGACGTGGCCTCTGATGCTTGTGCATTTTACATTTATTTCTAAAGAACAGGAAAGAAGCTGTGTATAAATTTCCCGTGTTCATAAAAACAACAGTGAACGTACGTCTTGTATAAGGGCAGAGATTTTCTTGACAAACGGAGCCCATGTCCAGTGTTTCGGTAATGTTGCTTCCCATGTTAGCAGTTTGTTTAGCCATAACAAGGTTGTAATAGTTACGGTAATGGTCTGCTACCATACTTACACGTTTAGATACAATCAGGCCTGTAGTCAGACCATGAATACATTGAGTGTAGCGGCGTCTAGTGTGGGCGCATGCACGTACTTACGTTTGTGTTCGTACATAATGCTATATTATACATATATTGTGTTTACATACTATGTGTGCATCAGCGTTGAACGCACCTCTGTCAGTACCACAAAGCCAGTTGGTAGAGGCACTGCGCTACAAGTCGGAAGTTCGCGGGTTCGATTTCCAATGAGGCCACTGGGATTTTGCATTGACTTAATCCTTCCGGCAGCGGTATGACTCTGGGGTCGCCTCAGCCTCTATCAGAAATGAGGACCCCACGTATCTCTCAGGGGTAAAGGAGACTAGTGTGTAGGACAGAAAAACTTGCCACCTTCATGTTTCAATTGTCTAGAAATTCTGGGAACCTCAGCTTCCTGGAGCTCTAAAGGCCTGTCTAGGTCTGCACAGGGATTGCTTTACCCTTTGGTTACATAATGCGCTTTAAACCCTTGGACAAAATACATCGCACATACATACATTTTTGAAAATGGGTCATTTCCAAAATGGCGGTTCAGCACAGGTAAAACGTGGATGTGGTAGGGTGTCGCACGTTTTTCTTTAGCGGGCTGATCAGCGTGTTTGTCTTCGGATATTTTACACATTGCTGGTGGGTGAATTTCAACCACTTGCACCACCCCGGTTACGGGCGTGGGTAGAATGGCTGGTCAGCTTATCAAACGGACTGTTGATACTTGTCTACTGGGTTCTCAAGGCCGACGTGGGTGGTGAGTGGAGGAAGGAAGTTAAGTAAATACAGCTTCTGCTGCAGGCAGATGATATACGTAGTACAAGCTTCAGTCCGTCTTCACCACTTAGATCAAGCCTGTGAAATTCAAAACAGGTTTCCTACCCAATCTGAAATCCGACTTAACATCTTGCGCCGCAACATGTAATGCTATATTCTGTCGTCTATAATTTGTATTTTTTTCTTTATAAATACGTTTGTTTGTTTTTGGCGCGACAGCCCCCAGTGGGCCAGGACCTCCTCATTCATGAGGTTTCTAGATCACACACAACGATGCACCATAGTCGGTAAGACTCCTCTCGACGAGTGATCAGCTCGTCGCATAGACCTCTACGTGACAACATAAGACAAACTCAAAATGGACAAACATCCATGTCCCCGGAGGGATTCGAACCCACAATCCCTGCAGGCGAGCGGCCGCAGACCTACGCCTTAGACCGCGTATAAATACGTAATGATGTAACATACTTCTTGAATTTAATTTTGCCGAATTCGTTGATTTATATGTAATAAAATGCAAAGAAGGGCAGTAAAGCACCATAACCTATCAAAATTTTGGTAGACCACATCGCGAAGCTCTGCTGGACGTGTGTTTGACAGGCCTGGCTTGGACGGTAGCTGTTGCTATTTGACGTTTCTCACAATATTTCGTGGAAAGATCCTAGATTGTCTCAGGGCGGGAAAATTTGTTAAACTGCAGATATATATATATATATATATAATTTACTTCACCCGGCAGGTCTGCCACGCAAGATAGCAATATAATTAACTTTGTAAACAAAGTTCCCCATTGTTCTCTAAAGAAAGGCAAACACATATTCATTCAAAGCAGTGTTGCTCAAAATTTCCAGTACCACGAATCCCTTCTGCAAATTCTCATTCGTTCTTCAGACCTGCTCCACAGAATTACCTTAACTCGATAACCCTTAAGCGCAATTCACGCTACGTTTATATTTGGAATATTTACAAGTAGGGAATATACTTAAGCTGTTATCACTAAAATACTAATTTTATTTTCAGCAATGACAATAAAACGACTAGGAAAACTGAAAATAAGTACAGGGTGAGCATAAAGTCTTTTCCTGATTACAAACATTTATTACAAGAAAACTACTGTACGTGGAATACAAACATATTTTTTTTTTCGAAATGTAATTCAAGAAGTTTTTTTTTACAACACATTAGTACACTTCAACATGTGTTCCTTTTGTTGCACGGAGAACGTCTAATAGATAATCAATTCCTCTCCACGTGTTCTCCAACATGTCTTCAGTTACTGTAGCAAAAGCGTCTGTTATTCTTGCCTTCAAATTTGTAATATCTGGATCCGGTGTCGAAAACCCTTTATCCTTAACATACCCCCATAAAAATAAGTTAAGGGGAATGATACCCGGCGATCGTGGTGGCCAGGGTGTCGGACCATCTCTCCCAATCCACCTGTTTGGAAATGTTGCATCCAAAAACCAAATGTTACAAATGCTACAATAAACACATGGCATAAAATTTTAGAAACTAACTTAAGTAATGGTAAAAAAATATGTTTGTATTCCGCGTAATTTTCTTGTAATAAATGTTTGTAATCAAGGAGAGACTTTATGCTCACCCTGTATAATTTTCTGACCTAAATAAACCGCACCATTGGTATCAATTATACAACCCATGGACCTGAAGGAGACTGCGGACCCCCGACTGAAGAACACTATTCCAGAAACGTTGCCTCTCTGTGCGTGCTAGGAACCGGCACAACTGAACGTCACTAACAAATTCGGATGGAAAGAACAATATGGTGGTTCAAATTTAATAATTGTCCAACAAGATGCGACTGTATTCAAGTTATTATATTTTTGTAGGCAGGTCTACATGTTTCAGGTGTTGACACCCATTATCAGGAGCTCGTACAAATGTAATTACAGCTTCTGGCACTGGTCAACCGGGTCTACTACCATCCGCTCAAGTTGTTGAGTTGAAATTCATAACGAGAGTTGATGGTAATAGATCCGGTTAATCAATACCAGAAGCTGTATTTACAGTTGTACGAGCTCCCGATGATGGGTGTCAACACCCGAAACATGTAGAGCTGCCTACAAAAATATAATAACCTGAATACAGTCGCATCTTGTTGGACAATTATTAAATTTGATACAAGATTCACGGACCCACGAATATGAAAAATATGGTGGTTCTTCATTAGGTGCTTCTTTCGCAACGAAATAAGCACATGTGGCTGAAATTACTTTCGAATATGCCGTAAAGATCATTCTGCTCAATCCTTACTTGAAGCCAGCACACCCGATAATATGCAGCGAATAAGATCTCCTCAAATCGCCACTCATATATTATTTCAATATTGTCTCCCCTCACTCTGAGCCCCCCCCCCCCGACCCCGTTTTTCTGGTTTATATAGTAGTCTTCGGTCGTACTCTCTGGTGGGGTCCGTTGGTTCGTAGGTCATAACACTGGTTGGGTTATGTAGCGAATCAGAAGGCAGGGTGGAGTGGGAAGGAAAATTTCGCAGGTTTACGCGCGGTACATATCCTCTGACGCTGGAATCGGTGTCGATGTAGAAAGACAGAACATGAAAAACCTATTAGAAATACCAGTAGGTGGGCGGAGATTGGAACTGGGCACTTGGAGAATAGAAGGCAGTTGACTATGGTTTGAACAAACCTGGTGGGTGTATCAGGAAATAGAAAAACAAAGAAATAAAAGGAAAGGGGTATCAGAGAGAACAAAACCTTATTTGATTAAAGACAGAACGATACAAATTGACATGAAGGGAGGCACAAAAGTTAACAAGTTTCGAACAACAGCAGGCAACTGTAGCGTGCCATTTTCCTTGAATTTTTACTGTGTTCGGTATTGCAGTCGCCTATTTTAAGTTTTCCGTCAAATACAAGTGTGCAGTTTCTACGGCGCGAGAGGGGGTTGGTCGGTCTTGAACCCCGAGAATTTGGAGGGTGACGGAGGTTCTATGTGCCGGTACTTAAAATTTAATCCTAAGTGTCATCAATTTATGAAAATATTTTAATCTCAATCATAAAGTTGCAATATTAAATTAATATAAAAATGCTGTAACCAGGTTCTTGGATACTTACCGAAACCTGTCATTGATTCGCAATTTTCGCCAATTAATTTCGTAACACAATAAACAAACAAGCGGTCCGTCAACGCAACATTTATACTGAAATATCTAAATACAGCTACATGTTTCGGCCATTCAAGTTAGTCATCATCAGGCTGCACATAAAAGAAGGTAGAGTACAACGGCATTATCTACAACTGCGATTGATAGCTTGAGGTGTGAAACTTCACAACATACGGTTATAATAAAATGTGGTTTAAACAGTTTGGCAGTTAAAATAAATAAATATATAAACACAATTCTGGGTATAGCTGTGTATATTCTGTATTAAAAATACAAAGGTAAAGCCATCCCTGAGAGGCCTGGATAGGTACTGTAGGTTCCAGAAGGTTGAGGCTGCCAGATTTGAAGACAATCGCCACGCTATCAGCCTTACCCGCCAGGAAACCCACTGGTACTCATTTTTAGAGGGGCCATTTTGCGGCCGAAAGGATCATGTCAATGACATATTCGTTAATCGAACCCGTGACCTTTCGGCTTGAAGCGCAGTGCCACAATAAACTGCTCCGCCGTGATTCCTCGTTGAAACTATATCAGTAAAGTGATCAAGTTAGTGGGCGGTGTAGCAAGATTTATTATAGGCCACGTATATATATATGGCTGTTTGGAATCCCGTGTGTATTATATGATCTGTAGTGGAATATGAAAATATCAGTAAGGTTTAACTCAAACGTTAATAGGCCTATATGTGTGATGACTTGTAATCAATTAAGTATTTGAAATGTGAATTATTCAACATTTTGAGTTCATCTTCATGGTTAACACGTAATAAAGTTTATGAACCTGATTTATTTTGTAAATTTAACTTGTCTTTCCCAAACAATTCATGTGCAAGTCAAGCAGAGGTTGCTTTACATAGAGGTTCTTTGTTGGGGGAGTGACTGCAGCGTATTAATTTTAAGGAAAAGTGTCAGTTTGGTGTAGGATAAATGTAGCTTCAGTCCGTGGAATACCAGTTTCGCCACAATGACAGGAAATGCTGCAGATCATTTTAGCTCCCCGAAGACTCGCTAACAGGTCCTGGCCTAATAAAACAGAAAGGAATATTTATTTAGTTCCTGGTGAAAATTATGAATAAATATATTGAACTTAATAAAAACTAACACAATTATTAGAATCAGCAATGAAGTCCGGAAACTTATTTACGAAACGTGTATAAATTTACAGGGAAATATGTTTTGCCTGACGTGACTAAAACTTTCTGGTTAGACGTCCCCGTTGTTTTGTACAAAATCTCTACACCAATGCATAAGAAACGTCTTAATGCAGTTCTCCTCTATGAAACAACGACATATATATCTACTACCAACGACCAACACGTACCGTCACAATAAGGTCAACAAACTTCTGAATTACAACTTCCATAGTCCTAACACTAAGCCGCGACGGAAAATAAATCGATGAAGAACCCACAAACATAGTTAAATAGTAAATAATTTCCCAATTTCATTACCTCCACCACTCTCCATGATTATAATGTCCTGCACTTTTATATTCTATATATAAAAATATTTTAACTTCCATTAATTATTTCAATAATGTTACACAGTGGAATCAATTTTACTTCAATTATATAAAGTAAAAATAACAGTAGCTTTGCTAATTGTATGGTTTACCTTTCCAAGAAAAAAGTGATCAACTTGAAGATGGCTCATTCTAGAGCCAAAACACGTTGTTGAAAGAAGCAATGTAAGAACACACATTAAATAAGTTGTGTTTGACTATATTTTACCTATGTGTTTTATCGTATTGACTTTAAAAATTATAAAATTTCTTCAATATGTTTCACAAATTTTGGCATGAGAGAAGTGTTTTAACAAATAAAATTCTTTTCTGAAGTCCCAAATGCCTATATTACCCGTTGAGTACCAATATAATACAGAGCAAATGACATGCGTATGAATGAAACACAAGACTGATTTGATGCTAAAGAATGGACGATTAAAGTAAAGCTATTATTTGTGGCAGTGTAACAGAGACCCGCATAAACGAGGGGTCATGTCGTCAGTTCTGTGTTGTAGTTCTCGTACACACAGTTAATTCAAATATGGATATAGTTATATAATGGTGAGGACATTACGTGCCCACACACAGATCACAAAATACAATTTACGAGCATGGACGGACAACGGCCCGCAAACGACCGGTGTGTAAATGCTGATACTGGGTTATGATCCATCCATGTTTAGAATAGGTCATTCTTGATTATTAGTTGTGTTTAGCTAGACAGTACTCTTCGCTATGTGACGCTGTAGTTTGCGGCGTGAGATCTCAAACTGCAAACTGCGGCGGTAAAACTACCTTTGTATTTTCTTTATGGCTACTTTAACTAACAGAAGCATATAGCTGTTCTTGTCCTTTAAGAATAAAGTTGTGTTTAGAAGGAACACGATTATATTGTTGTTGTTGTAAACACAACGGGGATGAACCACCTTAAGATCGGAACAATTTGGTGTTTAAAAAACACTTTCATATCATGTGACGCATAATCTCAGGGATGGATAAAACCAGTTAAATAACCAGTCAATGAGTAATATTGTTGTGACTGGAGGCATTTGACTCTGTCTTTGTGTTAGGCGCACCCTGTTTACCTACTCTAAAACAGACTGCGACAGCCTGTTGCTTCCCGCAGCACGGCCGATGCGCAGGAGACATAGCTAAGCAAGGCTCAGCACGTGGGTGGGTGGGTGTGTGTATGTGTGTGTGTGTGCTGGGTGAATGAGTTTGGAGGGGTGAGCTCCAATTCAGTGTACGGTACGCGGTCAACAAGTGCGGTTTGACGAACTATTCCCGTTTTCTTGGCGTGCGTGTGTACAACAAAGGGCTTCGTGGTCGCGTTTTGTGTAGAAGTTCGTTACTAAAAGAATCGGGAACGCCATTCCATGTTTGTGTCATACTGTCGATCGCGTTGTGAGGCGGGTATAGACTTTTCCTGTTAAAACGTGTTTCGTAGTTGTATTTGTCGTAATGGGCGATGGTGCATTTAAGTTGTATACACTGATTTGCAATTATACGATAAACAGTATTTCGTTCTTCGGTACAAAGTAGACATGAAAATATGAAAAGTTTAATACTTTTACTTGAGGTCTTGATTCAAGTCAAGTTGAACCCCTGTTATTCTAAGTGCTTTCGTTTGAAGCAACAGCAAAGATTGTCTAAAATCTGTTTGTGAAAATATTCATTTTTAGTTTTACATTATAGAGGCATATTCATTATTTATCTCTGCCAAAATATAAACTTGAATTCTGTGACAGTGTAGTGTTGTTGGTGACAGGTCCAACGGGTGGCCTGGTGTAGTGGGGTGTTGTGTGTGAAGGTCAACATAACACGGAATATCAACAAGGAAACCTCTCCTTTCGAGAGCAGAAACGTCTGTCAGTGCTAGATTATAAATCAAATATTACGGACAGATTACTGTAACAAGGTAAGATTCCACTTATGTAGAATTATGGCGGGACATATTTCTTTTTTCTTACTTAACTGCTTACAATTCTTCATACACCAACTCCCAGAAATACTTTCCTTTCTTTAAGCAAATTAATATTTACAGAGAGGATTCAAACACTTTCATTTCTTTAAGCACATTAATATTACTAGAGGACATGCCTATGTCATCATAATGCCTTAGTTCCGCCATTCTTTTATCTTCCTTCTTGTAGAATTCTTACCATATTATATCACGGTTGCCAACAGAACAAACTCACAGAAGCTGAAACGACGTTTGTGATCACACACAAAGTAAAACGAAAAAATTCCCCAAGGGTAGGCTTTCTGGTAACGTGTTAGCAAGAAGATTCTGTAGTCGTCTTTGCCAACATGCTTTAAAACACAAACTGCGTAGTAAACTGTGCGTATAAAGCACGTTTAGGCATAATTTTTTTTGTGTCTATGTTGGTGTTCATGAATTTTGACACTCGTAGGGTCACTTGCTTTTACCATCGATGTTGACATGCACGTTAAAAGATCTTTCCTTTACTTGCGACGCGAATAGTAGGGCACAAATGAATGTGGGTACTTATAATGGTATGAGCATTTCTCTTCTGCTATTTTACGTCAATATTCCTTTGTCATTTATATTTCCACCAATGTCTCATACGCATCTGTCACTAGGGGCTAGTTCGTGGACAGTGTATCAGTTTCTAGCTGATTTAGTCTTATCAAGAGTTTCAGTCTTACTCAACAACTGGACTTATTTCTTCAGACAATATGCTGAGATTCATTATGCTCTTCAGTTTATTTTTGTGGTAAGTTTCGGGTTCAGACTGAAAGAAAAGGGTGTTCTTTAAATTACATTATATTGTTTAAAGACGATAAAGATACAATTTAGTAGCAGCCTAAGTATGATTGATTTACTGGGCACGTGTGATATCCCATCATTTAAAGCGTATTTACTCATTGTCTTAAAGATGGCTTTAAAATAGTCGAACAGACTCCTCATGTGCATACTTTCACCTACAATTGATCCTCAGAGTCCGACAAGTAGCGTTCATCGCCATCCTCCGCATATACGTTCTGCCAAGTATAAGACATTTTCAGTGTCTCATACAGACGTTCATCGTCAAATGATCTTGACATGTGCACGTTTTCACCAGTAATAGACTCTTCGTATTACAGACGACGTTAAACATAAGAAAATATCGATATATACGCACTTTAACATATAATAGACACTAAGAGTGTGAAGGATGGTGGTTATGAACAGAAGACCTTCACATCTGTATGTTTGCATCTACAAGATATTTGCATTACATACTAAAGGAGAATTTTCCAATAGTCTTTATAAATTAATATTCCAAATTGAGTTTGTAACCTCATATGTGTTTCATGTGAAACAGAACTTGGTAAATTACTACAGAGCCCTTCACATTCTTTCTGTTATTAGAAGAACCCTTGCAGCCTCTGTGGCCTCAAATGTCGACATTTAAGGCACGAATCATGTCGCAGACCTGAAAAAACTCCGTATGTTTCGGATTGCTTGAATCGTTCATATTTCACGCACTAACGTTTTATTCAAGTCTGAGATTTTGTCAAATTTTGAAGGAAATTAATAACAATCAAACTTATGTTTCATCTTGTTATTGGGTTATTATGTGGTGGTATTTCTCTAAAACCAATATTTTAGACATAAAAATGAGAGCTAGTTTTTAATTAACACAAGAACATCTGACGAATTCATTACGTGCATCAAGATGATTGTAAAAGGGAAATTAAACTGCCTTGCCTGCCATTTCCAGTGGGACTACTTTCATAAAGGGACTGGTTTGGTGAGTGAACAAATGGGATTTAATTCCCCAGGAATGTTTAACTTATCTGTCACATTCTGATTATCTGTGTGTTCAGTCGCCGTCCTACCTACCGAGAGGAAAACTATCCTTGTACAAAATATATTTGCACAAGGACACGCGAAAATTGATCGCTTTATGCATTATGCTGAAAATGTTTTTGTAGTAATTAAAATCGAGGTCTGAATGAATGTAACTTGGAAGACACAAGGATTTTATTTTACAGAATTTGAGAATTTGATAACAATTGCAATCCTCTTGATTTTCGCTAATTGTTGCAATCTAATTTTAGGCTGGTTGGTTAATAGCAAATTTTCAGTTGGAATGTACAGGGCAAAAATGCACTGTATATTATTTCCGTGTGTTTTAATAGACCTTAATTTGAATGCACAGATGTTGAGTACCCACAATCATGTACCCGCGATGGTTCATGTGGTAAAGGGATTCCTCTCACACTTCTGTTATAATGTGTCCGTCTATCAGTTCAAAGGCGGGATTATCCTTGGATTCACATCTCGGACGTTGTGTAGCATTAGAGGTACAAAAGCAGTGCCCCTAACGAAACTAAAATTTAATTAGGAGTGTGGCTATAAGACTTACTTCCCAAACAGATTTTCTACGATTTTGCGTACAATATTGATTTGTAACTAGTTTCGGATTCAAATATATATTTTTAATAAGGTAATCATCAGTCTGGGTGTGCAAGCTGCACACTGTATATTCATAATGTCTGTTACTGTTGGAGCTTATTAGCAGTTTAAACCGCACTGAACACGTGCCACCTGATGTAACACTGAAATAATCACTCTGCTGCATGTTTTCCCTACAATATAGTATATTTCTTTTGCTTGATTGTTACAATAAACAGCATTTATTTTCATAAATGGTATTAATTTGTTTGTCTTTGCAGCGATAAGGCATTTGCAAGATACAAGTGTACAGTGTGGGTAAAATCTGTGTTTTTGATGTTAACAGTGCAGAGCAGTACGGCTTATATTTTTCTATAAATACATTCGATGTTGAAAAGGTTCCTACGAAAATCTGCACGTACAAGTATAATGCATCTTATTCTCTCATATCATCCGCGAGATTTGAGGTTCTTACAGCGGTACTGAAGAAGTTTAAAGGTCCCTGGAATAAGAACGTCTCTGGAAAGTCCGTAACCGTGTCACCAATCGACCTGTAGTCACATCGCAGGAGTTTTGAGAGTCCTTTATAACCCGTTTTTAAGGACCTTTATAACAGGATACTTTCATCAAAGAGACACCTTCATGTCCTGTTTCCTTACGGATCATTTTAATAGCATATTATCTTCCTGCCTAAGCCTTCATATCCTGTTTCCATGAGAACAGTTTTATTAGCATATTATATCGAAATCTAGGGCTTCATACTCCCTTTCTTTAAGGATTATCTTCACAGCATCTTATCTTCAAACCTCCGAAGTTAGCTTAAAGTTTTGCGACTGAAGTATTTTGCTCATTTTTCGTCTCTTCCAGGCACTCTGCACGCTCTACCGATCTCGTCCTCCTTTCATTGACAGTCGTAATAATATTTTATGAAGACGACAAATAATGAAGCTCCTCCTTCTGCAGTTTTCTCCAGTCCCCTCTACCCTACCAGTTTCCAGTATTACATGAAACATGTCCTTAAACACTTCAGTTTCCTAAACATGATTTTTTGTGGACTTGGTAGTCCGGAATTAAAGAGCCTGACTTGATATCTCGGGTTTAATTCTTGCTCGAAATGTGGATATTTAATTGCCTTTAATATTTTTATACCTTGCTGTTACTAAAAAATTTGGAGCATAACTTTATATGGTGCTGAAACTTGGACGCTTCGGGCAGTAGATCAGAAAAACCTGGAAAATTTTCAAATGTGGTGCTCGAGAAGGATGGAAAAGGTCAGTTGGACCGATTATGTGAGAAATGAAGAAGTATTACTTAGAGTCAAGGAGCAGACGAATATCATACATGAAAAAGTAAACGGAAGGATAACTGGATTGGTCACATTTGGCGTAAAAACTGTCCTCTATAACGGGTTATTGAAGGAAAGATAAAAAGGGGGATAGAAAAGACAGGAAGACGGGGAAGAAGACGTAGGAAGCTACTGGATGACCTTACGGAAAGGAGAGGATACTCTCATTTGAAGGAGGAAGCTCCAGATCGCACTATATGGTGAGATTACTTTGGAAGAGGCTTTGGACCTGTCGCAAGACAGACTACTATATGAATGAATGTTACTCAGACTTAAGGGTGCTGGATTCCACAAGTTTTTCGGTTCTTCGGGAAAAATGTTTAGAATTCTTTGTGCTTGTAGTTAGTAGACTAACGGGATGGCGACCATGCGATTTATTCAGCTGTCAATCTGATAGCAGTAAATAATGCATTGACGCAATTACTTAAAATTTGTTGTGGATATAGACCATAACATAGTTAATATTCTTTGAGAAGTACTGTTTCTACATGAACAATTACAATCACGGCGACATTGTGAAATTTTGAAGTTATTTCCTATAAATTAAACGTAGGTCTATGCAGATTGCGTACTCGTGTAATGAGTTATTAACAAGACAGGAAATAATAATAATAATAATAATAATAATAATATTTATTTACTGCAATTGGGTTTTCACCCGGTGGCAGTTGTTTTTAACACATATACAAGAACTTGAAGCTGTACTACTAAATTTACATCGGGAGGGATACATGAGAAGCATGTAGTGGCAACTTGGACTTGGGAACCATCTCAGCATTTGCTTTAAAGACAC
>Ga0131853_10011171_pt1 | contig 16420 bp, 15 predicted proteins | sample TergutLab28metaG_FD_92764 | JGI IMG/M metagenome (GOLD analysis project Ga0131853, IMG submission 92764) | Labiotermes labralis P1 segment gut microbial communities from Petit-Saut dam, French Guiana - Lab288 P1 (version 2) (version 2) | ecosystem: Host-associated > Arthropoda: Insects >...
CGTTAACTAACTCAGCAACATTCACCAGAGACAGCATCAATCCTTGCGATTGAGAATAGAATGGGAGAACTTCACTGGAAGTATCTCCTACATTCCTCTAACACTATCTACACAACGGTTACTAAATGTCTCCAGACAGACTGTAACAAACAAGGAATTCAAATAAAAAAATCCTTACAGGTGCTCTATATGTGCACCGTTTGTCATTCTACAAACATCAACACGATAATCCAGTTCGTTCCAAACTGTTTGTAGCATGTCAGCGGTGATGATTTCAATGGCAGTTCTGATTCGTATCTGCAGTTCTGGGATACTTGCGGGAAGAGGAGGAACATAAACCTGATCCTTGACGTAACCCCATAGAACGAAATCACATGGGGTTGCATCTGGGGAACGAGGTGGCAAGTTGTTAAAACCCCGTCAATCATTTCGAATAACCCTGTATCAACAAGATCAGTTATAAACAAAATTTCAGTGTTTATTTTAGAGGCAACATGTTTCGGTTCTATCCTGAGCAATCATCCTGTTTTATCCAAGAACGTCGTTACAGAAATTAACATATTAACCAAAAAATACAGTAATTAAAACACAATAAAACGGGAAACATAAAGTACACTTCACATTAAGTGCCTACTGCTACTTGTTTCGACACCAAGGTGTGATCTTCAGGAAGTTTAATAACAACAAAGATCATAAGTTCAACACCTACCTTAGGTGCTGGACGCCCTCAATCTTATCAATGAAATTTAGAAATTGAAGATCCTAAAATGATAAATTTCTACATTAAACGAACTATCAAACCTAAGACAACATTTTTTGTACTCCTCACCCAATATTGTGCGGGTGATAAAATCGAGAAGAATGAGATGGGCTGGGCATGTGGCGTGTATGGGTGAGGAGAGGGGGGTGTATAGGGTCTTGGTGGGGAAACTGGAGGGAAATAGACCACTGGAGAGACCTAGGCGTAGATGGGTGGATAACATTAGGATGGATCTGCAGGAGGTGGGATGTGGGTATATGGACTGGATTGGGCTGGCCCAGGATAGAGACAGGTGGCGGACGCTTGTGAGTGCGGCAATGATCCTCCGGGTTCCGTGAAATGCGGGGAATTTCTTGACTAGCTGCAAATCAGTTAGCATCTCAAGAAGAACTCTGCACCATGGAGTAAGTAAGTAAGTCAGTAATTAAATATTGTTGTAATGACAACGCCATAAATTAGTGAGCTTCTGGTTGAGGCTTGTAGTTCTTATATTATCTGAGTTGTGTGTAGACTCCAGTCGAAATTTGAAGGTGTACGGTGACGCAGGGGAGGGGAAGTGAATGGAGTGGGTAGCCAGTACTCTTCACACTACCTCGGAACATGGTGTATCTAACATTACTACTGCTGATGCGCACACCTCTGCTGCCAGCAGTCGACTGGACTGACGCCCCCGACCGATTTAAATGGACTCCTCCGTTTCGCCGAAAGACGAAATCTGGTTTCTGCACGTGTGCCATAACATTTCAACTGGATTGTAGAATTATCTGCCACAATATATGATCCTATGGGATCTCGTCCGGCTAAACAGCGCGCCACTGTATTCCCCGTTGTCATTAAACGGCACCAAGGTGGTATCTTGGTGCCGAAACATGTAGGAATGTGAAGTGTGTTTTATGATTTGTGTTGTATTGTATTGTACTTAGTGCGTTATGTGCATTACTATACTGAATATAAGACAATGCACGGTAGGAATAACGTAATATTCGTTGAGTCAGAAAATTGAAAACTGTATTAGGATGGAGATCTCCACTTTACCTTAAAATACGTGATATATATATATATACCGGGTCTTTTTGACAACAAGATGTCTATCTGCGTGATTTCAGGCTTAGGCTGCGAAGTAGCTAAGTTCTGCGCTCCTCTGGGTTATTACGCTGCGAGTAGTGGTATTTCCTTACCGTGGTAAGAAATTACCACTACTCGTACATATATATATATATATATATATATATGTGTGTGTGTGTGTGTGTGTGTGTGTATGTATGTATGTATGTGTAATCAGAGGAAAAATGTACAGAGGATTTTGAATTTCTTATATCTTATTCATAATTATAATTGGAGGGATATTGGTACTATTTGTGTACAAAACGAGTCTAGCTTCAACGAAATATTCTCGCCATCAAACAAAATACTATCACATTAATATTACTGCCAATCTTACTATACACAATACCAGCAGTAACAAACAACAAAGAAATAAACACACACAAACACAAATATATATATATATATATATATACATATATATGTATATATATATATGTGTGTGTGTGTGTGTGTGTGTGTGTGTGGCAGTACATTAGTAATAAGCATGTTACCGTATTCAACAGATACCAACAAAATATGTGCAGATACTGGCAGTTATTCCTTCTATATATATATGGTAATTATTTTATGTAATTGTCTCTTTTAGATGTTAGAGGAGGGGGACTGCGGTAACATAGTGGTTAAGGTGCTATGCTACAGATCCGAAGGTCGCTGGTTCGATCCCAGCTTATGTCATTGGAATTTTTCATTGACATAAAATCCTTCCGATCGCACTATGGCCCTGGGGTCGACTCAGACTCCAACAGAAATGTCTACCAGGAGTATTTCCTGGGGGTAAAGCCGACCGGTGCGTGGGGCTGACAACCTTACCACCATCCTGTGCCGTTATCATGAAATGTGGGAACCTTAACTTCATGGAACCCTCTGGGTTACTCCAGGCCTATAATGGGACTGATTTACCTTTACCTTTAGATGTTAGAGAGGATACCGTCACGAAGCCTTCCAGTAGTGAATTTCGCTGATATTGTAGGATCTGTAATTATTTGAAATAACTGGTAAAAAATACACGGGAACTGGTCAAGCATGAAATTAAGTTACGCGCTTTGCAACTCAACCATGACTCTCAGATGCAGACCATGATTAATTTATTAATTAATTAGACATTAAAATTGCTCTCGAATTAAATGAGATAAACCGTGTCTGATAGAGTGGAATATATTTTGTATCATTTAGCTGCTTGCTAATTTAAACAAATATTAAACTAATTGTCGTACACTCACATTCCATGAAACTAATATGAAAGAGAGGGGACCGCGGTAGCACAGTGGTTAAGGTGCTGTGCTACAAATCGGAAGGATGCTGGTTCCATTCCAGTTGGTGTCAGTGGATTTTTCATTCACATAAAATCCTTCCGATCGCACTATGGCTCTGGGGTCGACTCAGCCTCTAACAGAAATGAGTACCAGGAGTATTTCCTGGGGATAAAGGCGGCTGGTGCCTAAGGCTGACAACCTTACCACCATCCTGGGCCATTGTCACGTAATCTGGGAACCTTAACTTCCTGGAACCCTCTGGGAACCTCGGGCCTGTAATGGGACTGAATATGAAAGAGAGTACAAGAAATATCAAGAACCGATTCTTTATTAGAAGAAGGGAAATAAATAATTAGCTACGTAACGAGTACTTTTATTCCCTTGAAGTTCGCCGATTCTTAAGCGTTTTAGAACTATGTTTTGTGGGGAAAATAGGCTATGAACTTTGTATAGGAAGTTTTAGGGTTAAAAAAAATGACACAACCGTACCGCAGATGCACGTCATCATCCCACAAGGAGTAAGAAAATAACATTTCATCAAATTGTGAAAATTTGAACCTTAGTGCATGAAATTTTGTTACTCGGTCGTGATTTCATAAACCCATGGTTTATTACTTTAGGGTCATAAAAATTTACGCGTGAAATCAAATCAAATCAAATCAAATCAAATCAAATCAAATCAAATCCAGGACTGCCGTGACCATAACAGCATCCATCAAGGCGGAGGCTCTTTTCACCAGCAAAGGTAAAGTAATCCCTATTACAGGCCGGGACTGGTCCTGAGGGTTCGAGGAGTTTGAGGATCCCAGAATTCAAGACAATCGTCACATGAAGTTGGCAAGTTTGTCAGTCCCACGCACCGGCCTCCTTTACCATCCAGGAAATGTTCCTGGTACTCATATCTGTTGTAGCTCAGTCAGTATAGCGACTGAGCTACGGGCTGGACGGTCCGGAATCGAATCCCGGCGGGGACGAGATTTTCCGCCCTTCCAGACCGGCCCTGGGGCCCACCCAGCCTCCTGTAAAATGGGTACCGGGTCTTTCCCGGGGATAAAGTGCGGCCAGGGCGTGCTGCTGAACACTCACCCTCTTCTAGTGCCACGGTCATGGAAGAGTAGAGTTATACCTCTACCCACCCTCTGGGCCACACCGGGCCTGTAACGGGATCACTTTACCTTTTTACTCATTTCTGTTAGAGGCTGAGTCAACCCCAGGGCCATAGTGAGGCTGGAAGGATTATGTCAACGAAAGAGTTCCAACATCGGGAATCGAACCTGCGACCTTCCGACTTGTAGCGCAGTGCCTCAAGCAACTGCGCCACCGTGTGCCCCTTTTCATCACCAAATTGGACTTAAATCTAAGGAATAATCTAGAAAAGTTATATATTTGGAGAATGGTTTTGTACGGTGCTGAAACTTGAGAACTTCAGAAAGTAGATCCAAAATTCTTTGGAAGTACTGAAATATTGTGTTGGGAAGGATGTAGAAGATTATTTGGACCGATCGTGTGGTGAATGACGACGTGCTTCTTAGAGTCAAGGAGAAAAGAAATATCCTATATAAAGTAGCAAGCAGGAGGACTAACCGGATTGGTCACGTCTTGCGTGGGAACTGCCTTCTAAAACATGTTACTAAAGGAAAGATAGAATGCAGGATAAAAGTGAAGGAAAGGCGAAGAAGAAGACGTAAGCAACTACCGATTACATTAAGTAAAAGAGAGAATACTGGGAACTGAAAGAGGAACCACTATATCGCACTGTGTGGAGATTTCGCTTTGGAAGGGGCAACGGACATGTCGCTAAGACAGACTACATGAATGAATGAGTGATAGAATTAATGGATAAATGAATAGTATAATTTAACTTGAAGTATTATTTTGTGGTGTCTTCGGCTGAATTCATTTGACACAGAGTAGAGGTTACAGGCCTGGATTAGCCCAGAGGTGTCCAGGAAGTTAAGGCTTCCAGATTTCATGACAACGGCACAGGATGGTGGTAAGGTTGTCAGCCTTACGCACCGGCCGCCTTTACCCCCCAGAAAATACTCCTGGTACTGTTAGAGGCTGAGTCAACCCCAAGGCCATAGTGCGATCGGAAGGATTTTATGTCATAGAAAAAAATTCCAGTGACACCAGCTGGGATCGAAGCAGCGACCTTCCGATTTGTAGCACAGCACCTTAACCACTGTGTTACCGCGGGCCCCTATGAATGAGGTGCTGGACCTATTTAACACCAGGCGAGGTACTATTACCATAAGAGGCATTTTATTCCGTGGAGACAGTCGTGACATTTTAATAAAACATATAACGACAAAATAAACCTAGAATATGTTTGATAACCAATAAGGAGGGCTTGCGAAATAAATTTAACCTATCGTATAGAGAAAGTTGGAGAAAGTGTTTTGACACTGAGCAACGGAATAAGACTAATTCATGTAGAGAAAAGAAGTAGATGATGAAGGAAAAATAAGATGATGAAGGAAAAATAAGATGATGATGATGATGATGGTTATTTGTCCCACTAACGTGAAGCGCGAAACATTATGTCTTACTTTATTTAGAAATGTACTCACATTGGATCGTTTCATTTTTTACGATAGGATATAATTGGTGGGTTATATGAGGTTAAGCACAGATATAAGCAACGTTTTTATGACCAAGCCAGCAAAAGGCCTATAAAATTCTTGGAAATATCGTTTAATGGGCGCGCAGAGAAAAGAAGTCGCTTAGAATGCTGGGCGGTATGTAGGCAATCTGTAGCGTTATGGAAACGCTTATTGTTATGAATGATGTCGGTCCGTAATAACATGGCAGACCATAAAATGCTGGGGCAAACCAAGTAGGTGTAGAGTCCAGCTGAAATGTGATGGCACACGGTGACGCACTGGGAGATAAGTGAAGGGGAAACTAGTGAATGCAGTGGGTAGCCAGTACTCTTCACACTACCTCGGAACATGGTGTATCCAGCATTACTAACGCTGATGCGCACAACTCGGCTGCCAGTAGTAGACTGAACCGACGCCATCCCGGGCGATTTAAATGTAGTGGGTAGCCAGTACTCTTCACACTACCTCGGAACATGGTGTATCCAGCATTACTAACGCTGATGCGCACAACTCGGCTGCCAGTAGTAGACTGAACCGACTCCACCCCGGGCGATTTAAATGTACTCGTCCGTTTCGCATGAGAGACGAAATCTGGTTTCTGCGCGTGTGTAATCATATTTCAAGCGCATTGTATATGAGCGGAAGATTTGAGACGTCCGGTCAGCCGTTTAAACATCAATCCCCTGTCACAACCACCCCTCCACCGCCGGTCCAGGAACATGGGTGTGTGCCACTTTCTGACCACTAACCTCTGTCCGCGGAGCTCATGCTCACTGATTACACACAAAATTCCACAAGAATGCCCCACCTCCACTCTTGTCTCGATGGCTTAAAGGATTCTCCATCAACTCCCGAGCGAATGAACAGGGGGACTTAAGAGGTTAAGGTTGTCGTAGCTGTGTATTTGTCTCTGTTATTCTGGAAAAGTGTCCCCGCGTTGTTTTCCATCATAGATATTTAGACCGTTAAATACGAAAACAACACGTTGCCTCGAAACGTCGGTAAACAATCGCCCAGTGACGTGGAGTCATGTGCTGGAGGTCTAGAGACTTCAAGAGAACTTCCGTTCACGGGCAAAAGATGCAGACATTGCGTAGCAAGGTTCTGGGGGAAACCCGGAGACTTCAAGAGAAATTCCGTTCATGGGCAAAAGATGCAGACAGTGCGTAGCAAGGTTTTGGGGGAAACCCGGAGACTTCAAGAGAAATTCCGTTCACGGGCAAAAGATGCAGACAGTGCCTAGCAAGGTTTTGGGGGAAACCCGGAGACTTCAAGAGAAATTCCGTTCACGGACAAAAGATGCAGACAGTGCGTAGCAAGGTTCTGGGGGAAATCCGGAGACTTCAAGAGAAATTCCGTTCACGGGCAAAAGATGTAGACAGTGCGTAGCAAGGTTCTGGGGGAAACCCGGAGACTTCAAGAGAAATTCCGTTCACGGGCAAAAGATGCAGACAGTGCGTAGCAAGGTTCTGGGGGAAACCCGGAGACTTCAAGAAAAATTCCGTTCACGGGCAAAAGATGCAGGCAGTGCGTAGCAAGGTTCTGGGGGAAACCCGGAGACTGCATTTCAAATATATATTTAAATTGTACAGATTATTCAGACACGTAGAATTTTCGAAAAACAACTCGTAAACGAGCAGTAAATTTAGTAGAGGTTTACCAACACTACTAGATCTAGGTGTGGGCCAGGTAGCTCAGTCAGTATAGTGACTGAGCTCCGGGCTGGAAGGTCCGGGATCGAATTCCGGTGGGGACGAGATTTTCCGCCCATCCAGACAGGCCGTGGGGCCCACAGAGCCCGCTGTACAATGGGTTCCGGGTATTTCCCAGGGGTAAAATGCGGCCGGGGCCTGCTGCTGACCAATCACCCCCTTCTAGTGCCGTGGTCATGGAAGAGTAGAGCTATACCTCTACCCACCCTCTGGGCCACACCGGGCCTGTAACGGGAACACTTTACCTATACCTTTACTAGATCTAGGCACTATATCTTCCAACACATAAGCGTAACTTGGAGGGAGGATGCCAAATGTCACTCCAATAATTTTGTACCTTATAATATCTTCTTTTTGGCAACTACGTTGAAAAGGTGGGAATATAAAATATAAATATAAAATATAAATATAAAATATAAATATTTTCTTAACAATTATTTTGGCTGTGTAAAAAAACATAAAAATTAGGAAATTGGTTTTCTTTGCGGGACACAGAATATAGGCGTTTGAGTCATGGCTCATTTTGCAGCTCCTCTCTCATTAGCCAAATTATACCCATTCTCCGAATGGTTCAACAAACCCGAATTTGTAAAAGACGAGAACTCACCTTTCGACGCCTAACGACCCCTATAGGGGTCGTACCGCACCGCTAACCTCTAAACGTTGCATTTAAATATTTATTCAACAAGCATAGTTACTGAATTTTTTAAACATGGTATATACACTCCGTTTTTTTCTCTTCAAAATGCAGTTTGTTTCATAATTCTAATGTATTTGGTTCCTGTATTATTCACATTTCATATACAGTGTGTGCTAAAATTTTAAAAAAAAATTAGCACACCCTGTATATAATATGTGCATCCCAGATACTCTTAAGTTTCTAAAATACTCTGTTAGTATTTCGAGGTACACACTGTGCCGGTGACAAAGCCCAAGTGGCTGCAACATTTCTTTGCGCATCTCAGAAACAGACTGTCAGTGTTTGCCTGAACGCATTGACGAAATTTAGACCACCTCTCAGCACAGACGGCCATAACGCTTTGCTAGATGCCGATCTGCTGCGCTACTTTGGCGAATCAACTGAGTCACATAATCTCAGTGGCAATGAGCGAAATAAAAGCTGCACTTTTACATGCTGATGTTATATATCAGAAGGGCGTGTCTTACTGGATGGCTATCTTGTGATTAAATGCACGAACGGGTTACACATTGTAAACACAAGAGAAATATCTGATAGATCCAGTCACTGGCAACAACATTACAGGAACTCATTAGTCCTTTGGAGATATCCGGGGTTCTGATTAGTCATGCTAAAACGACTTCCTTTCATATCCCTCTCGATTCAGAGTTCATGGTAATCCCAACTTACACTTTCGATGGTGCAGAAACGTCAAGAGTTGATACAGCGGTCTAACATTTCTGGACTGCAATCCTCAAATCATCTGCGAGAGCCGAAACAAATTTTGAAAACTGCATAAATGCTGACTCCCTTGTCAATACTCGAATACAAATCAGGTACTTTAAACACATACCTACAGACCACGCTTTATTGAAATGATCGTGTAGGGTATACAGGGGTGCTGATAAGTCCTTAGCTCGACCAGGAAGGAAACAAGCTAATGTTTCTGTCAGAATGGCGTGAATTTCCTTCGGAGCCTTGCCTTGCAGGAAAAAAGAAAACTTGATGACAGCTCGCGTCTTGATATTGTTAAAATGTATGATATAGTACAGGGACGCTGATAAGTCCTTAGCCCGACCAGGAAGGAAACAAGCTAATGTTTCTGTCAGAATGGCGTGAATTTCCTTCGGCGCCTTGCCTTGCAGGAAAAAAGAAAACTTGATGACAGCTCGCGTCTCGATGTTGTTAAAATGTATGATATAGTACAGGGATGCTGATAAGTCCTTAGCTCGACCAGGAAGGAAACAAGCTCGGAAGCATGCCAGAGACGCGCGCGATTTCAACAACATCGAGACGCGAGCTTTCATCAAGTTTTTTTTCCACTGCAAGGCAAGGCGCCGAAGGAAATTCACGCCATTCTGACAGAAACATAAGTTCGTTTTCTTCCTGGTAGGAATAAGGAATTATCAGCACCACTATAGTTTGGTTTTACGATTTCAGTAAAATTCAGTCCGGAGACTTGAACATTTCTGGGAAGACAACTTGATAGAGCTTTGTGGTGTTTTGTTTTAAGAAGCTATCATTAATGTAGATTCGAAAACAAATGAACTAGAAAGAGTACAGAGAATTTGTAGAATGACAATGAAGGCAAAAATCCGAAGGACGAAGAAAACAACCTGTCTCAGCTCCACTTTGTCGATCCAAAATTACATTTATCTTTTAATTAAGAGCCAATCCGTTACCCGCGTTGGCATTTTTTACACGGTATATATTGGCCTCCCGAAATCTAATCACATCCATGTTTGTAAAAACATTTTTAATCCCACTAATAAACTCCCAAGTGGGCCCGGTAGCTCAGTCGGTATAGCGACTGACTATGGGTTTGACGGTCCGGGATCGAATTCCGGCAGGGGCGAGATTTTCCGCCTGTCCAGACCGGCCCTGAGACCCACACAGCCTCCTGTAAAATGGGTACCGGGTCTTTCCCGGGAGTAAAGTGCAGCCGGGGCGTGCTGCTGACCACTCACCCCCTTCTAGTGCCGTGGTCATGGAAGAGTAGAGCTGTACCTCTACCCACCCTCTGGGCCACACCGGGCCTGTAACGGGATCACTTCACAATAAACTCCCATTACCCTACAGAGTTTAAATTTTTTCCCACCCATATTTGTGTCTATGTTCAGGGTAACGTGTCACATCTATGAAGATTCAATTCTTCCCGGATGTTACGCCATATCGACTGGTATAAACAGTTACTGACTGTTAGGGAAGGTCAGTGTTTTCGTTATGAAGGTCACGCCTACCTTGCCCTTGTAAATGGAGCCACTACACTCCTACGAAATTCCAGTAATTATCTACAAAGCCACATGTTGAAATACACCAGAAAATTTGAACCTTCAGCAACACGGCTCACATTTCAAGTAACTTGATAACATTTTTTTTTGTATTTTCAAAGACAGAAACTTCACTTTATTTACTTAATTTCTTACTTTCTTACTTACTTACTTGCTTATTTCCATACTTACTTGCTTACTTACTTGCTTACTTACTTATTACTTACTTGCTTACTTACTTGCTTACTTACTTACTTGCTTATTTATTTACTTACTTAATTGCTTATTTAGTTACTTACTTGCGCACTTACTTAATTGCTTATTTACTTACTTACTTGCTTACTTACTTGCTTAATTACTTGCTTACTTACTTGCTTACTTACTTACTTGCTTATTTATTTACTTACTTAATTGCTTATTTAGTTACTTACTTGCTCACTTACTTAATTGCTTATTTACTTACTTACTTGCTTACTTACTTGCTTAATTACTTAGTTGCTTATTTACTTACTTGCTTGCTTACTTATTTGCTTAATTACTTACTGCTTATTTACTTACTAATTTGCTTACTTACTTACTTAATTACTTACATGCGTAATTACTTACTTATTTACCTACATACTTGCTTACTTACCTGCTTAATTACTTGCTTATTTACTTATTTACTTACTTATTTACTTACTTACTTGCTTATTTATTTAAGTCAAGAAATTCCCCTCATTTCACGGAACCCGAAGGTTCATTACCGCACTCACAAGCGACCGCCAACTGTCTCTATCCTGGGCCAGCCCAATCCAGTCCATATATCCGCATCCCACCTCCTGGAGATCCATCCTAATATTATCCACCCATCTACGCCTAGGTCTCTCCAGTGGACTCTTTCCCTCCGGTTTCCCCACTAAGACCCTATACACCCCCTCTCCTCAACCAACTTCACTTTAAGGTTTTTTAAACAAAATATAATGCTACACACAGTGTACGTCAGCACAGCTGTTTTATTACACAAAGTAGTTACATAGGCTACATGTTTCGACTATTAATCAGTCATTTTCAGGCCTATTTTAATCGGTTTAGTCACAAATTGGAATCCGAGCGTGTTTACACCAATGGAATACATAAAACTAAATCATTTGCCTCGAAAGGTGTGATGTGCAATTTGTGTAATTAAACAGTTGATTAATTACTGGGATAAATAAATAGTTAAAATAAATGTAGAAACTCTTTAAAACGGTATTTTGGTGTTTACCAGTTATCAAACATAAGTCCCGTCACTATCTGGTTGTTTTTTGGAGTTAAGAATTGAATTGTGAATACTATATTATAATTTTGGGGACCGCGGTAGCTCAGTGGTTAAGGTGCTGTGCTACAAATCGGAAGGTCACTGGTTCGATCCCACCTGGTGTTAGTGGATTTTTCATTGACATAAAATCCTTCCGATCGTACTATGGCCCTGGGTTCGACTCAGCCTCTAACAGAAATGTATACCAGGAATATTTCCTGCGGGTAAATGCGGCCGGTGCGTAAGGCTGACAACCTTACCACCATCCTGTGCCGTTGTCACGAAATCTGGGAGCCTTAACTTCCTGGAAACCCTCTGGGCCTGTCCAGGCCTGTAACGGGACTGTTTTACATTCTTACAATATAACTTTAGCAAGGAACAACAAAGCTCCCTGATGATGATCTGACAAGATCGAAACATGTCGGAGTGTTTTAAAGTTTTTATGTGAAATTATATATGCATTCTTTGATTGATAAATTGAAGTGATTTTACAAAAATGCACATTGCTACAATAAGATTTAACAGATTTTATTAATTTACTAATGACGTCAGAGTAAATCCTTTGTTTATGCTTTTCCGTAGGATTTCACGTGTTATCATATGATCTCACACGATTGAAACCTTCTTGTAGAATTCTGCACGGTATTGTATGATAGGGCTCGCTATTTCTTTGCTTCGGTATTTTGTAAGGGAGGGTTAAGCTTCCCCGTCTCCTGACGTCTGACGAACAGAAATGGAAAACTGCATTGGCTTTAAATTGTATCGGGTTGTTATCAAATTTCTGTTGTATAAATTTACCGAAAGACTTACGAGTATTGGGTTGGGTTGTTTAGTTCCGTTGCTTCGTAGTAATTGTTGCCGGATGTAGTCTGTAAATTGGGTGTCCAAAGATTTGCATACAAATTTTAAATTATTTCATTTTACCTGCAATTAATTTTAAATATAAAATTATTTTTTTAAAAAAAAACTAACCTTTTGGCGCCGGAATTATTTTTGTAATTTTAGCACACCCTGTATATAAAATGTGAATAATACAGGAACCAAATACTTTAGAATTATGAAACAAACTGCATTTTGAAGAGAAAAGAAACAGAGAGTATATATCATGTTTAAAATATTCAGTACATATATTTGTTGAATAAATATATAAAATGCAACTTTAGAGGTTAGCGGTGCGGTACGATCACTACAGTTGACATTAGGCGTCATAAGGTTAATTTTTAAATCGAATAAAATATTTCTCTTATCAATATACATGGTCAGTTCTAATTATTTTGTTGACATTCCTTTCCGAAAAATAGAGCCCATCGGCATTGCTCAAGATAAAGTTCTATTTCCCTCCAGTTCTGAAAACAGCGTTATTTTGCGGAGAATATCCGCGCCTGAGTTGGTATTCGAACCCGGATAATTCCGTCATCTTGCTTATGGAGTTACACAAATAGAAACATTTGAACTATTACAGCAGTCTGTCGCTTGCATTCTGGTCGATAACGTCTCTAAGCTCTTGATTTCGCCATCAAGATTTGTAGTGACATTTCACATTAATATTAAAAATTATTCAACCATTACAGTCGGCAGGCATCCATGTTTTTTTTTCCGAAATATGTTGCAAAAGTTTCGGTCCGTTTCGTAACTCCGAATTCTCGGAACGTGACTTGTTAGCCTCACAGATTGAAGGTGAGCAAAGTTGTCGTAAAATATTTTACTTCCTGATGTTCATAAATCGTGGGTAATACTTAAAATATGAAATATATGTCTATTTTATGGTCCTTACACTCTAACCCAGCGTTTCTCGGTAAAATATATGCCCTGGAATTGCGTAACTGTTGTAAAGATATTTCCACCAGGTCATTTTAAAAAGACCGTAACCTGAACCTTTAAATTTCTTGGTTAAGATTTCTCACTTCTCTCTCATGTCGACATAAATGGTGCAGTTACAGCACAAGTGCTACCGAACTGCTGATTTTCGTCATTATCTGGTAAATGAAGTCCGTTCAGTTAATGAATGAAATGTTTTGAACTTAATGAAAACAACGTTATCAATTTTATTAAACTTCATAACCTTTGTTCATACAGGGTCAATATAGTGTCAATATAGGGTCAATATGCCTGTTGGATTTTATTTTTTTCCTTCAAAATTTCATGGTATTGAGGGGATATGTTTGGTGGTGACATATTTTGAGGTGATATGTTTTGATGTGATATATTATGAGGTGATATATTTTGAGGCGATACGTATTAAGGTGATATATTTTGAGGTGATATATTTTGAGGTGATATGTTTTGAAGTGATATATTTTGAGGTGATATATTATTGGGTGATATATTTTGAGGTGATATGTTTTTAGGTGATATATTTTGGGGTGATATGTTTTGAGGTGATATATTTTGGGGTGATATGTTTTGAGGTGATATATTTTGGGGTGATATGTTTTAAGGTGATATATTTTGAGGTGATATGTGTTGAGGTGATATATTTTGAGGTGATATATTTGGAGGTGATATGTTTGAAGGTGTTATAATTTGAAGTAATATGTTTTGAGGTGATATATTATGAAGTAATATATTTGAGGTGATATATTTTGAGGTGATATGTTTTTAGGTAATATATTTTGAGGTGATATATTTAGAGGTGATATGTGTTGAGGTGATATATTTGGAGGTGATATATTTAAAGGTGTTAAAATTTGAAGTAATATGTTTTGAGGTGATATATTATGAAGTAATATATTTGAGGTGATATATTTTGAGGTGATATGTTTTTAGGTAATATATTTTGATGAGATATATTTTGAGGTGATATATTTTGAGGTGATATATTTGGAGGTGATATATTTGAAGGTGTTAAAATTTGAAGTAATATGTTTCGAGGTGATATATTATGAGGTAATATATTTGAGGTGATATATTTTGAGGTGATATGTTTTTAGGTAATATATTTTGATGTGATATATTTTGAGGTGATATGTTTTTGGGTTATATATTTTTAGTTGATATGTTTTTCGGAGATATATTTTGAGGTGATATGTTTGGAGGTGGTATACTTTTAGCGTGCCAGTTTCTACAACGACCAAGAAAATTCCAGAAACAGAGTCCATATTCTGATGCTTAATTTTTGTCTTTTATATATATATATATATATATATATATATATGCGCGTGCGCGTGGGTGTGTAGGTGTATTTATACACACTTTTGTAAGACGTGTAATATAATTTTTTCGACCACCAAAATTGTTCAACTGCGAAAAATAGTGCAGAAAAAATATGGAAATGTGTGCGATATGGTATTTGAAATATTTCCTGACAAAAGTCCACCCCGTTTTTTTTTGCGGGCTATTTCTCTTGGCCACACGCAAAAAAAATGCCAAAAAGTGGTTTACCCTACCACCAAAATTATTGTGTAATATTTTTGCAGTCTAGTATACACATAATTTACGAATGTGGCCACATGAAACATAATATAACCTGGCGGGCCACGGGATGAATAACCATGGTGTAGAAGAAGAGACGATGTTAGAGAATTGAATATATTCAGCCTAGAAACAAGTTGCTGCATAAGATACATACGTCGAAACACTAGTGACCTCCCTATAGATGGCCAGTAACTAAGACCGAAATATTTCGAAGCTATAAGTAGCGAATAAACACGTCGTAAATCTAATTAGTATTAAATGCTATATATATAGTACAGTTGTGTACGGATTATGTACAATATTAAATTTAGAATCGAAAATCTTTATTTCCACTAATGCTGCATTCTGTCACTTTCGACTACCTTTCCCTTCAACTCCGGAAAGAAACGCGGGCAACTCTCCGAAACTAGATTTTCTGTCCAAATGAACTGAAATAATTCAAAATACCCTCTGGGATAGAATGAGAGATATATAGTTAGAAGGAATAAAGTGAGGAGCAAGGAAGTAGTGGGAAATTCTATTATAATGGTCCCCGGGGGGGGGGGGAGAAACAGCATTATTGTTTAGAAAGTTCCCAGCCTTCTAGTAGGAGTACTATGGAAAAGATAATGTATGAAGAAGACGCTAAGCATGATGTAAGTGTTAACTTCAAATTTTTCAACATTCCTTGCATACTTCTCACGCAGCCCTCCGATTGAAATTTGTCAAATTTAATGCTCCAAGTTTTTTTGGTAAAATTTAAAGTAAAATTCCAGATTTTGAGCCCCAACATTAACGAGAGTTTGGGACGGACAGCGCGCCGTTGCACCTTCCCTGCCAACGACACGGACTACAACCAGAACAGCGTTTTCTCGAAGACGATAGTAGCTTAGCTGTTCAAAATTTCAGCCCCTTTTTTCAAACTGCACGAATATGTGTAGAGTTCATGGAAGCCATATCCTGACTCAAAAGAACCCAGTTTACAAACAGTTAAACGTAATCCTTTAAGGTAAATTTTACTGCCAAAACCGTGATCATTTAACCTTCACGAATTCGCAGGACTGTGACCAAACAACCTCTGTGAGTCACTGTGCTCCGGTACCGTAGAAACAAGACAGGAGTTCTAATGCACGCACAGCAGCCAATGGTGATGCAGTTTGAGGCAGCATTAGACAGCCTTTGAAATGTGATCTCACACGCGCAGAAAACAGATTTCGTCTTTCGCGCGAAACGGACGAGTCCATTTAAATCGGCGGGGGCGTCAGTTCAGTCGACTACTGGCAGCTGAGGTGTGCGCATCAGCGGTAGTAATGCTGGATACACCATGTTCCGAGGTAGTGTGAAGAGTACTGGCTACCCACTGC
>Ga0131853_10011174_pt1 | contig 16419 bp, 9 predicted proteins | sample TergutLab28metaG_FD_92764 | JGI IMG/M metagenome (GOLD analysis project Ga0131853, IMG submission 92764) | Labiotermes labralis P1 segment gut microbial communities from Petit-Saut dam, French Guiana - Lab288 P1 (version 2) (version 2) | ecosystem: Host-associated > Arthropoda: Insects >...
CCGTTACAGGCCCGGTGTGGCCCAGAGGGTGGGTAGAGGTATAGCTCTACTTTTCCATGACCGCGGCACTAGAAGGGGGTGAGTGGTCAGCAGCACGCCCCGGCCGCACTTTACCCCCGGGAAAGATCCGGTACCCATTGTACAGGAGACTGGGTGGGCCCCAGGTCCGGTCTGGACGGGCGGAACATCTCGTCCCCACCGGGATTCGATCCCGGACCGTCCAGCCCGTAGTCAGTCGCTATACCGACTGAACTACCGGGCCCACTTTTTAACAATGAAGGTTGTACTTAACCTCGTGAAGAACAAGAGAAAGTCGTCCTTAATGCGACACGTTGAAGTCGGATAGTTTTATCTGTAATGTAGTGCTGCTCGTATATTGGAATACGATTTTGAATCATGTGCCTGTATTAAAGAAGGCGATACCGTGCAATATTTAATTTTCTTGTAATACTGTATCATTTCAAAATGAACAACGGACGGATATATAATGCCTTCCGCAATAAGATGGCGACAGAATGTTGAAATTAAAATGATATACAAGTTTCGGTCAGGTTTAATTTTGTTTAAACTTGATATTCTTGATAAGCAGATCATATTATGTTTAGGTGGCACATGGGTATTATCACCACAATAGGGACCTTCACTAGCAAACTTCTGTTCCTCACTTATTCATTTTTTTTCATATTTTAGTCAAACGTGGACGAGTTTGTATGCAGGTGTATCTATTGTCAGTGTTAGTGTAATAAAACAACTTGGCGGTGCACAGTCGGTAAACATTTCCGGATAAGAGTTGTCGTTGTGCTTAATTGCACTATTTTATTGCGGGGGCAGAAATATCTGATTATTTCGGAATTGAAATAATGAACGCGAGAAACGGCGTAATTGATTAGAATATATTGTTATATATACTGGACTCAGTGTAAAGTTAAGTGTTATCATCACATTTTAAAATGACATTTTTCAGGTGACCTACATCGCCACCTCTGCATCCTTGCTTGCTACCTGACAGACAGGCCATTATATATTATAGCAGGTCGTTATAGAAGGCTTAATGCACTGCCGAATTAGCTGTATTAAGTCAGTGATCCTGGCAGGACGTGTCCTAAACACTTTGACTTCCAGGTGGCTCCACAGGAAAGTTACACTGCCGAAAGGTTTGATGCGTGAGGGGGCCAGTTAACCGGAACCGATCTTTCGGGGGCGGGATTTTTTCTGTGGAGCTACCTGAAGGTCAAATTGTATGACACATCCGGCGAGCAACTCTGACTTAAAGCAAGGAAATCGGCAGTGTATTGAAGCTGTCCACAGCGACAGAGTTGGTGATGATGATGATGATGGTGATGCAGAAAAGCTGGAAAATATTGCGGGCAAATGCTGATGGTGTTACACCTAATTTTGAAGTGAGTTAAACAATGCGTTGTTTACTGTTAATAAATTTATTTATTATCTGTTTGACGTCAAAAACCGTCGTGTATTGGCTGCCCAACATTCACTGTACTTCAATACACATAAAGGAATAATTTTAAAATTTCCGAACTCTAATTTTCTTTTGCTGATTTCAGCCCAAATCTCCTGGTAAGTGTGCACACTTATATTTTTACAGTCAAGTTTATCTTTGAAGTGATAGTTATCGAAGGGTTATTGACCGCCAGAATTATGTATTCTTGTCCCGTTTTTTTGTCACAAGTGTATATCCAGTCCACTGTCAACTCAGCGATTTAATTGTTTAGACAGTACCAGGAGAAAAGTATAAATGCGTTTTTCTTGAATTGGTCCTATGTGTGTGTTACAAAGAACAACCGATTAATGTTGTTTAGGGAAATACATTTTATTGTCAGAAATATTTGCAACCTATAAATATATTTTGTGGTCAAAATGTAGGGTTTAAAGCTGTTATACCGGAATACCACTGTGATTCTTGGAGTTAAATGAATACACTTCACCACTGAGTTACAAAAACACAAGAGACTTTACCGAGGCCAAAGTGAGGAATAACTTTGAAAACTTCCTGGCTTTCTTACACTTTGCCACCAACGTGATTCCCTCTTTTCGCTTCCAGTCTTCTGGCCCACTAATCCACGTGGATGTTTGTAGAGATAGGATTTGGTTTTTTTGACGTAGGCAAGAATCTTCTGAAGCGGAATACAACCGTAAGCAAGAGGAAGACTGGAGACCCGTATTCCACGAGAATTGTTCCCATGGCGTATATATATCTATATATATATATATGTCGTAAAATTTCTGGGAGACCGCTGTCCACCTGCAGCTATGCAGCTATTGAGTTCATTCAAGTGCAGCAAAAAGTGTATGCCACAAGAGATGAGACTGGAAGTTGATCCACACGGAACCTGTTCGATCGGGTCCCTTGGGTTACGACTGTGGATGTGATTATTATGTTTCAGCACGGTAACATGTGTTTGTACTGGGCAGGAGTTGCGGAGCATTCAGGGCTAGGTTTGGTAGCGACCGGTAGGATAATGGCTCTTGGGGATTCCGGTGATGCAACGAAGACATAGCTGTGCGACGCCAATTTAGCGTTATCGGGTGTCTTGCTGATAGCTGCATTATATGTAGTCTGAGATTTTTTAACGTATTAAAAAGATACAGCAAGTTACAGGTGGATATCTCTCCTCGCTCTGCGAAATAGTGGCTATAGAACAGTGGTTTCCAAAGTGTGCTCCGCTGATCAGTTCCCAAGGGATCCGTGAATACATTTCTGTAATGGCTACTTTGATGTTTCCTTACTTTTTCAATTAAAGGAATAATGTTTTGTTAAAAATAATCGAGGAACGTCTTTGATTATTCATGTGCTCATTTCGTATGACTGTTTAGGATATCTAATTAAGAAACACCCTGTACACACGAAGCGAGCGGCAATCAGTTTAATTAAGGTCAAATCATGCAATGTATTGTTAGGTACGCTGATGGCATGTATTTGTAGCTATGTAATATTAGTTCTAAGATATAACTTCTAAATTTTGGTTACCTATAATCTGGACACTGTATTTACATGAGCAAGGATGTGAGGATCCGTGGCTATTTTTTGAAGACAAAAGAGGTCACGAGGGTTTGGGAAACACTGGTGTAGTAATTTTAGTCTCGTATGGCTTCATCAACTCCATGCTGTAGAGCCCTTCTGCTCAGTCGGGGGTTTCACGTAACACACACCGATCACCGTGTTAACAACGGACACTTATTGTTTGCGTTTCATCAACTTGTTTGTACTGTGGGTGATTTCAGGCTTCCGCCGCAATGTAAATGAGACCTGCTCTCTTTTGGGATTTTACGAAGCGTGGAATGGTAGTTGCTTACCGACGTTTCGAAACAACCTATCGGTCCCATCCTCAGAGGTTCGGCATTCAAGGGCAGTCTGTTTGACCCTTGAAGATGGAACCGATATGTCGATAGGTCCCAGATCTCTGTTTTACTTTACTGGATATGTAAGGTCTATTTGAGAATTGTCATACCATATACACCTGCAAGTACCCAGTAGTCTTTCACCACGAAGCTGCCAGGTGAAGACCATGTCTGTTTAAGTAGGCTGTAGCTTCTTTCTTCATCCATAAGTCTGCTACGAAACCTGCTTAGCTTATGGCACCAACACATAAGCTTGTCTCTGACTAGCTGCATGGAGCGGAGTTCTTCTGCAGAAGTTTGCAGTTCGTCAAGTATTCCAGAAAACCTCCTCCTTTCGTGGGACCGGAAGGGTTATTAACTTTTTTGTTTATGGTTCCGTGTATCGCTGATCTATATTAATAATTGTCCAACGAGATGCAACATAAAGCAGTCTATTTATTATTCTGCAAGTTCACTCTACATGTTTCGGGTGTTAACCACACTCTACATGTTTCGGGTGTTAACCACACCCATCATCAGGAGTACACAAAGCTGTAACTACAGCCTCCGGTACTGGTCATATTTTTTGTGCGGCTACCTCCTTCCAACGTGGCCAAGCTAGCTTGACACCCGAAACATGTAGAGTGAACTTGCAGAATAATAAATAGATTGTTCGTTGGACAATTATTAATATGAGTTATTACCTTTTTCTCAAAGGTCTGCCACTTGCCCTGTCCTGAGTCCGATGAATCCAGTACGCGTCTTCCGATGCTGTTTTAAGGTCAAGCTCAATATTATTCACCCATCTACTGCTAGGTCTTCCAATGGGTTTATTTCCTCCACATTTAAAGTTCTCATTAAACATGAACACCTTCAGCCTATGTTCTTTCCTTAATGTGCGAGGCCAGGTTTCGCACCGCTGTAAAATACCGGGCAAAATTATAGTTTTAAATGTTTGTATGTTTACTGTTTTAGGTGGGAAATGGGAAGAAAGAAGCTTCTGATTTACGTTTTAATAGGATATATTTTGGAAAGAACTTTTCACTATGTGACGTGTGTTTTATTACCACTGCTAGTGGCAGGTTTGTGTCAGCACTGAGTGAGCATTAATACCAAATGTTAGGGATTGCTTAAAATCCTATTTGCAAACTAAAAGATTTTCGTAGTATACAATACCTTTAAAGTGTCTGATATTTAAAGAGTTCGACTCTTTTGTTGTTATGTAATTTCGAACCAGGTTTATTAATTTATAACAAATACTAATATCGATAAATATCGACCTAAACCACCGACACTTGCTCCTTAATCGTAGCTTGCATGAAACAAAATGTTAGGTACAAGAATGGTCTGAAATTTCAGAAATGGAAGTAATGAATATTTGAGAAAGAACGTGTGCGTTTTATGGAATTGTAAAAACATCTTTGGAGCATTTTCTCTCATTGAAACACATGAACTAAAGTTTGGAGAACGAAGAATGATAATGTTTAAACCCAAATACGCGCTCCACATTTACATTTGTCCTTAAAAGTTGTACTTTGTTTGTGGCGCATAGTCTTGCCTCACACAAAAGCAAAATGGCCCTCATGGAACTGGGAGAATTTCTTTCCACCAGGTCGCAACATCGTCCCGCCTCAGGCGAGCCGACCACTGTTCTTGAAGCTCTGTCGATAAGAACACAGAACTTTAAAGAACGTTAACTTCAGCACTGTCAGGGATGATTTCTTGTTGGCTATCGGTGTTGTCTGTTGTGAATATAATCACTTGTTTCTTTATTAGCTAATTGGTAAGTTAGTTAATTTGTGTGTGTGTATGGCGGTGGAGGTGGGTGGGAAGTATTATGGGGAAGGGAGCGAGGGACTAGGATTCTAGTTTTTATCTGGATCAGAGAGCGCATGCAGGAAGCACATGGGTGTACAGGTGTTATCCGTGGTCGGGATGTTTGACATTATCAGGTAAGGGAAGCAGTGTGAGGACGGCGGTGACGCAGCGTACTGTATCTGATGAGCAAACACCAGCGTTGCTAAGGAACCTCCACTCTTCGGATAGTCCTGGTTTTCAGAGTTGCTTATTTCTCTACCTTAAAGATGGAGGAAATAGGTTCTTCTGCAACGTACCAGGGCAAGTGTTCATTGCGTCACATCCCAGAGGACAGTAGTCTTCCAGAAGGTCAATGGAGATCTTGAGGGCTCAATGAGTACTGCACTGTGGTTGGCGTTAACTGTTTAGACAAGTTGTTATCTTGGCAGTTATAATACACAGCCGTTCAGCTGTTTTCTAAGACGCGTCTGAGCTGGTGTGAACCTAATGTTGTTTGACCGTTGCTGAACTAAAATAGTCGTCTGTGAGTGTAATTAGTGCTTGCTGTCTTCCGTATGTGCCCAAACGAGGGCGGTCGTCAATTGATTTTTCTAATTAAAGTCAGGAGATTTTCTATTTGTGATCCCGTTATTGCATAGAAACAAAAATATGGCGTCTGCATTTATACATACACGGAGTTCTTCAGATGACTTACACACATAGCACTTTTCAGTACTTTACTATTTCAGCACGGTAAATCGCCCGTTATTAAGAGCGCATGGGCCAGCCAAAATCATAAGATGTTACTGGATTTATTTTGTTACTGTAACTGCGAGCAAGAAGTGAGTCAGTAAGGAGGGCATCGTTTGGTTCCTTCTGCTCACAAGCCCTTTTTTTCCTAAACGATTTGGATTAAATCACATACTGGGCGTTTAAAATGTGACGCGCGAATTTAGTTTCTTTTCAAAACTACCCCAATTTTGCATAAGCTTAACCTGCAATTAGACGTATACACAAAAATAACAAAGGCGTTATTTGATATTTATTAGGATCGTAAATTAGTGACATATCCCATAAGGAATTTCAATGAAATCTGTGGAAAGATAACGGAAAACACGCAGACTTAATTTACGGTCCTTTATCAACGAGCTTTTACTATCTGTCATCGTGGATGAAGATCGGAATTCACCTGGCAACTTTTAGTGAAAGTATCCAGTGTCAAGTATTAAAAATAAATACCTAACGGTTGGCGTGCTTTTACTACGTCACAGACCTGCAGACAGCAGAGGTGACCTCCATTTAAGGTATCTTCTTCATTTGTGAGAAACGTCTAGAAATATCTGATAACAGAATTGCATTAATATTATATACATATTGAAGATTTTTCATTCCCCCACTGTTTCACTGCAGTGCTGGGCGTCATTTCCAGGCATTTCCTCAGCAAAGTTTTGTCAGACATCAGACATATTTCTTGATTTGATTTATATTGCCATGTTCTTAATAACCGATAAATTGTACAGAACACACACTATCGAAACTTCCAAGGTGAGTGTTCTGTACAATTAACCCAGATCTTATATTCCGCTCTTCACGTAAGAGCCCAAGTTTCACAATCACAAACCAACTCCTCTGAGCAGAGTGCTTCTTGAGAAGCTAACAGATCCTCAACTAATCAAGAAATTTCCCCATATTATGGAACACGGAAGCTCATTACCACACTTACAATAGCACGCCACCTGTCCCTGTCATAACTAGTTCAATCGAGTCCATGCCCCTTTCCAGTTCTTGAAGATCCATTTTAATATTATCCTATCTACGCCTGGATCTTCCAAGTGGTCTCTTTCCCTCAGGTTTTCCCACCAAAACCCTGTATGCACCCCTTCTCTTTACCAAATCTTGCATAATAATAATAATATATTTACGACTGAGATTTGGGGATAGGGTGATAAAATATAACGTGTTGAACATTCACAAGTGCTCACTTATTTCAGCTTCTGATAGTGCATTGACAAGGGTCTACAGTGACAGGTAAAACTTCGTTTTAAAGGGTCCACTGTCTAGGTTCGTTGAGCAGAACCGGCTTCTGAAAATTTGTGTTTTAATTATAATCATGCGATGGAATAGTCCAACAATGGGAGCTGTTAAGGAGTATCCGCGCATTTCCTGACCTTAATCTGCTCTTAAATTCTTCGTGAATGTAAGTTCGACTGGTTACTTCCGTAGCTCAATATTTAAACCTTGCTACGGAATGTATTAATTACCGGTAGGCCTACCTTTGTTTTATACTGTTGCTCTGTCTTGCATTCTGGTAACTTAAAGATATGCACGCGATGTATTTTTAGAGTGTGAAGCAGTGGACATGAAAGACAACAAATTGGATTAGAGGAACCAATTATAAAAGAAGTTGAACGGAACCAACTTACGTGGTACGGCCATGTTCAAAGAATGGCAGAAAGAAGATTACCCAAAATAGCATGGAAGTGGGTGTCGAAACAAAAGAGAGCACGAGGAAGACCGAAGAAAAACTGGATGGAAGGTATAAGGGAGGCCACGAACGAAAGAAACCTAAATGAAGGCCAGTGGGAAGATAGGAAGCAGTGGAGTCTAGGTGTCGGACAACGTAGTACAACGTTTTGAAACCGACATACATACATACAGCAGTGGGTGTCTAAAGCATTCTACTGAATACTTGCATTTAATTATGTTAACTGAGGAGACAATTAAGTATGAAGAATGTCAACACTTGTGCCGGCCGGCTGTGTGACTTTACGTATTTTTTCGGATCGAAATTTAAATTCAATTTGATTTTTCTGAGTTGGTCACCCCCGCCCCTCCTTAGTGCGAAGGTCTGACCACGTATTTCACTACAGAGGGTCAGTGCGATGGCGAAACTCGTCGAGTTTAGGTTTTGTCTATGCCAAAGCAAATTTCCACCTAATCAATTTTATGCAATTTATTTTGAGTACAAGGCGCAGTCAACCCACCAGCTGAGTCAATGCCCCTACCTGCTTCGTGAATGAACAGTACTGCCAACAAACGATCAGAAGTTGCCTGTCATTACGGCTGACTCATACTTTGACGTAGCCATTGTTACGTTTGTTCATCTGCTGCTGATATTTACACGAATCTGTCTCCGATGCGGGAGGTAGCCAATTTCAAGGCGTTCGTGCGCCTTCTGCCCACAAGGTATTGCATAATTTTGTTAGCCCATCCAGCACAGTGCCCATTTAGAGTCGTGAATTGGATGAAGAAAATAGACCTATGTTTATCTGTTCATTTTACTTCCGTTCACTGTTGATGCGCATCACATTCACTGGTGTAAAGGTCGTTGGTTTTTACCTTTTCACCATTTTAATGCACTCTATCAGGGAAAGATTTTAGATCTTCACAGTGTAGTCTTTGGATGGTACCACGTCGAAATGGTAAAAATTACAGACGCTTCGGAGTAACTTGATGCTTCTTTCACCACGGTCGACCTGTGAGGTTGTTGTGACGGACCATATTTGCTGTACTGTCCACAAGATACCTTGTCGCTAAAGCTTTCGATGTTTAGGAGAACGTTGCCATATTCTCAGGTAAACTACGAGACCCGATGTTTTCCTAAGTATGATAATACTCCTGACAAAATCGACCGATTTTCTTCAAAATGTCTACGAAATGTGCCGTTGTAGTCACTGAGTATTCATGCTTTAAAAACACGACTAATTCGACACCGTTAACTTGGCGACCGTGCAAAGCTGTGAAGTGAGAATATGAATAGGATCACTCGGTTGAGAGCTCAGAATTTTGTGCAAGTATACGTATTTAGTCCTATACAGGATGTTTCACGACTTTAGGGCATAACTGCAGGAGGTGATTTCCTAGGTCTTTGTGATAAAAAAAAGTTCATATAAACATGTGTCCGATTTTGGACGGTTACGGAGTTATGACCGTTTGAAACTGACAATAAACGGAACAAAATAATTAACCAGCATAGTACATGATACACTTAAAGTACGAATGTAAAGTTAACTTCGTGAAGTTACCTTTAATCTGAATTTATCGGTGCTTAAAGCTGATTTTCGAAAATGCCACCGCCGGCCGCAACACAGGCTGCCACTCGGTTGTGAACCGCCGGGTAGCACGTAGCACCCCCGCCTTTCCCCGCACGTCTTAGGTACCAACCATGTGTCGAGATAACGGGTACGCCTTGTCTGTAGCTGGCTAAAAATAGCGACCCGCCAGCTGATAGACGCGGTTCACACGAGGACGTGTACGGGAATTAAAAAACGTTCATAACTCCGTAACCGTCTAAAATCGGACACATGTTTATATGAACTTTTTTGATCACAAAGACCTAGGAAATCACCTCCTGCAGTTATGCCCTAAAGTCGTGAAACACCCTGTATATCTGAAAATAAAAATATATTTCCTTTATTGTGTTACTTTTCTTTTCAGTAGGAAGAAAGCTCGAATGGCGAACGTAGGAACACTTTTGAATTTAGATCGATAATGATGATTTGTAATGTGACACCTGCAGTTGGTTTGGTGACGTGTTGTATTTAAATTTTCATACCACTTAGCAGAAGTAATTTAAAAAAATATAAGCTAGGATTTTCCATTTAGAACTTGAAATCTTAATGAATTATGCATGTTATTGCCACATAATTTAAAAAAAAAAAATCAGCTTTAGATCGGTATTGACTTTGCGAATTTGATCTTATGTGATACAGTTAATGACTATTAAGTGTGTTTGATATTCCACCGTAGTTAGTGCCTGTCCTAATTTTATGTTCCTTTTTGCAAATACTGAGGTGTTCTACAGGGTGGTAACAAAGATTTTCGTTTGATATGTGCTGCAGAAAGATTAGGAACTTCTGATGTTTAATTCCGGGCAGTTTGAAGTTCTTTCTTGCAGGGACATTATTTTATGTGACAACTCTCTTCACTCTTCACGCAGGCCATTTCGCGTGAATGCAGGCAACACAATCATCGCCGCTGTTTCGTTTTTGTCATGAGGCGGGGCCCACATATTGCAATATATTGCAGTTAATATTTGGTTTTTACACACCATATTTAAAGCCGGTGCAGGTAACGTTGTACTTATGCCTGCAGACAAGCGTGCCATCTAACAAACTGTTGTTTATTGCACGGCGGACCGATGGGAAGTGGCTAGTGACTATTGCCACATAAAATAATACCCTTATAACTTAACGGTCGACGTAGCTGGTATCTTCTACATTTGAGTTTCTAACCACCAAACTACACTGCGTCATGTTAGAAGACTGTTATGTTAATATTCACAGCTGTGACAGTTTTACGTTACGTACGGGATGTAAAGTTTGTGCACCTATTGCATGCCGCCTATTGCAAGTAGTTGTAATTTGTCGACTGGATTTGTTATTCAATAATAAATTGTTCTTGCCAGGAATTTAATGATTTTTATTCAAAGGGGGCATAAAACTCTGCTTTGTTCGAAATAAGTAAGAATGAATTACGAGACAAACTGAGTGTCAGATTGTGAATGATTTTAACTGCAGGTGGTTTTCTTGAAAATCGAAGTATGAAATGTTCTGATATTTGATAGGGTCTGTGATGACTTCTGCACCAGTTCAGTGTCTAATTGTGGATGGTTTGAATTAGGGATAGCTTAAATGGTTTCCTGGAGCACCTGTCATGGCGTGATACACAGGCATAGTTCTAGTTAGCAGTATATGGATTCCAGGAGAAGCTGGGTATAAATTATAAATGAAAATAGTTTTAATTAGGAATACATGGAATTCCGGCAGAAGTTGTGCGTTACATTTTGAATACATAGAATTGAATTATGGGTTCCGGGGTATTTAGGCATGTAAGTTTAAACAGGCCTATTTTGAATTAAGGGAAGATGGATCCCAGGATAAATTTACCATAAACGTTTACGTAGATATTATTGTTGGTGGGACAGATGGGTTCCGGGAGAAGTTGTAGACAAAATTATAAACATGGACAATCTGAATAGTGGGTGGATGAATTTCGACAGAAGGTGGGCAAAAACTCATATATATATATATATATATATATATAGAATTGTGGATACATGGGTTCAGGAGCAAGTTGGGTATTTCATTGTAAATAAGAGTAGCTAAGTTACTGTTTCCGGGACAAACTCGATAGCCCTGCATTTCAAAGAGGCTAGAATTATTGGAACGGTCTACAATTTCTTGAGACAACGGGAGTGCAACTAAAAGTAGCCGTTCGCCGCAGCAGGTGCTAAAATAAGCTTGACCTATGAGAGGCGGCTTCGTGCTATTACTGTTCTGCCAGCGACCTGCGAGGAACGTGCAGTGCGTGCCGCGCTCGGGGCTTTCCTCAGGCAATCGCCGCATCTGAATCATAGCTTTCAGCTGTCACTTTGTGTCATACAGTTTCAAGAGACGTATTGTCTCGTATCTATGAAGAATAAAATGATAACAGTAACTAAAACGGAATGCAAGATATTGGACATATTAATATGTACACGAAATAAATTGCTAGAGAGGGCAGGAATGAAAAACAATTTGGGGGATAACACATCTCTGTTCTTGTTAAACAAGTGGAGGTATAGCGCCACACATTATTTCCCGTGGAAATACATGCGTAGAAATTGTCAGCTAACAACAACAACACAAACAACAACGACAATAATAATAATTAATAATAATAATTATTATTATTATTACTATTATAATCACTTCACACGTAATTCGTAAATTGCTGGGGTAAATCGCTTTGATCCCTTTTTGAGATTTGGACTTACCAGAAGGCTACCACCTAACAAATAATAGGTGAGAATAAATTAAACAAAATAATAATAATAATAATAATAATATGCCCTAATGTATACATTCGAATGCAGAAAGCAGCAGTACCTGCACGTGCCGTATACTTGGAAAGATTTAAGCAGAATAATGAATAGGGAATGCTTGGTCGGGTAAGAGACCCGTACTGTTTGAACACCAGCTAAACGGCTGTGAATTCAGTAAAATGATAGTAATAATAATAATAATAATTTATTTTTTAGCGCGCTGAGTCAACAATCAAGTGCCAATAACAGAAACAATTTACAAACAAACAATGAAGGACAACGAATAAGAAGCAAATTAAAACAAACACAGGCAAAAGAATTTCTTAAGTAATTCGTCAAGACACCTTATGGTGTAAACCTAAAAAAATGATAGCAAGTCTAAGTGTGACACTTCGCTTTCTGAAGACATCAGAATCACCACAAAATGAATGTGCCGCAATGGCACACCAGGACTGTCCTGAAACAAAGGAAACTCTCGGAGGTTCCGGACGTCAAGTCCAAGACCAATGATGTCATTGGAAGATGTACAAGATCCATAAACCCCCAAAATTAGGAGCAAAAACTGTGTCACTTTGTTGTGTTCTGTCATGCAAAGGTTGTCAATCACTATAATCGTTAGTGCTGTTTGCCGGGAAGGGGAGGGGGGTGTGGGTGGGGCGGTGCTGTAGATATCCACTATAGCAAAGAGCTACAAACTTTCGCTGAATGTTTTCGACTCTTTTAGTCATCAGTAGAGGTAATTGAATTCCATATTGTAGTTGCTTATTCTAATTTAGATTCAACAATTGAAAAATGTGGAATTCATAAACAATCAGTAGTCGAAAATGGGCGAGTGATATTACAAATGTGACCCATAAGTTTAGTGGACTGAGAAAAGCAAAATGAACATGAGAATGGAAGTGTAATTTAGAATAAATAAAAGCTCCCTGTCCATAATACAATCACTACGAATAAATAATAATAATAATAATAATAATAATGTCGTCGCAGTCTACAATGTTGTATGTATATGCGTCGGATTTGATGCTGAAGAAAGCAGATAGAGTAACCGGAACAAACTCTGCTTTCGCCCGACAGATGTTACATGTAAGAAGATGCACCTACAACGACCAAAATACACTTGCTGAGACGTTATGTTTTCGATACTTGTTATTCAATTTCGATTTATTTTCTCGCCGTTGGTCAGGTCAGTGCGTGAATGCATCTTATGAATCTGTTCCCAGCTCGTGCATGGAAGACAAGATGCTTGGGAAAGACCAAACCTTGCACTTATTAGATGAAATGCACTAGAAGAACGAAATTCCTTGCACTTGGACTTGAACCCGGAAGTGTGTTGTGACTTGTATGGCTATATGGTCTGTTGGACCACATATCTGGGCAGCGAGCCACCTGGCAGTCATGTCATCTTATACATTTGAGTCACGAAACATTCGAGCCGTCTGGTGAACTTACTTAGTGCCTTATCATTTGGAATATATTCTAATTAGGTGAGTTTTGGTAAAATTTGGCCAGCGAAAATTTGGAGCATATTTTCCGTACGCGTTCAAGTGGCCCATTGTTGTTAATTCATCTGTCAGCGGTGATAGAGAGTGGGTTAGAATTCTGGAGGTTCCACGTGATAGTTTCAGCCTGCAATCATGGTGTACTGAGTATATGGTAGTTTTTACAACACTTGCAGGCAAACTGTGGGGTAATATCTCAAAAAAGGCCAGAGTTCTTTTCCTCCACACGTCATTAATTGTCATTCATGATTATCCGAGGCCCTTGTTGCGGTTCAGACGGCTAGACGCTGGACTCTCTTTACAGAGGCCCGGTTTTGACCTCCCGTCCACGTTCAATTTGTGTTGCACACAGTGTCACTGGGATAGGTTTTTTCCTAGTACTTCGGTTTTCCTTTATCAGTATAATGTCAATAATGATCTGCACTCTTTTAACTGTCTGAAACCGACGCTGTGTAGTATTAGCAGGAGACAGCGTGTTTAAACAGCACATTTGAAGATCCAAATAACCCTATTTATTTGTCATTCGATAACTCACGTCCTTTGAGAAGGATGCCGAGAAAAAAATCACGGAATGGAGTCATAAACACTATTTTATCTAAAATGATTGGCAGTGGAGACAGTGCAGTAGAGACAGAGACAAATTATATTGTGGGCAGTTATTTGGCTGGCAGACGATAACACAATTTCGGATAAGCTTCAGGGGCAACATTTCTTAGCCGCTGTGAAACAATACACGTTCAGCAGGCATATACGTCCAATTTGGTACAGGGTGAATATAAAGCTTCGTAATTGGTATTGTTTAAGATAAAGCTAATGTCGACCAAACAAAATATTCCAAAAAAAAAAAAGAAATGTTGCCTGTCATTCTCTTTGCTTGTAGGAATTGAAAGTAAGGATTTGTATTCATGACATTACCTGTACGGAGAAAGTGCAATTTTAGTGTGTTGCTGCAGGTAGGTTTGGAGTGTTGTCTGACCGGATTTTGCCGCAACTAGTGTGGATAAAAAGTGAAGTATAAGATTGTAAAGTCCCTATTTCCGCAATAAAGCCGTACGCTAAATCAATATGTAGCTGTATTCATTACTGCCATGTCTTCGGTACTAGATGGTCAGCTTTCTGCTCCGGTCGCTTTATCTTCATTACCCTTTGAAAATGGGGCTAAAAGAATATTCACTTGTAAATTCAATTGTTGATTGCCTGCATGCGAAAGGCCTTCTGGAGAAGGTAATGGTCACCACGTTGCTTTAATTGAGTGGCCTTTTTTTTTAATCCCGTTTATTCGAAAGCCTCTTGAAAAAAGCCCACCCTTCAGGCTTATTCTGAGTCAGATTAATTCAGTACACACCTTCGCATGTTGCGCGTGTCTTCGATCTTTATGTAATTATGTGTTTTCATTGCGAACGCGCGACATATATATATATATAAATATATATATATATATATATATATATATATATATAGAGAGAGAGAGAGAGAGAGAGAGAGAGAACAATAAAATAAAGGCTGCTTTCGGTGTACCGAACTTCACGTCAGAATGGGTGGCACTCTTGCTTCGTTTTTATGGAGGTCTCGGATTTAAATATCGGACCGCAGACTGGCTGAATCTTCTCTAGTTTTGCACAGTCCCTTGTAAATAATGCCACTACAGTAGGTGCTGAAACAACCGTCCCTTTGCACATACTTTGAAATTCATTATTCAAGCACCACCCGTGCATCACCTTTCAATGTCTGCCTCGATGCACTGCACGGGACGCTAATTCCTCATATGCCATCGGTCTGGATGCACCGAACTGTCGTGAATGAGTTTAAGAAGTACTCTAAATAAAACACTTGTACGTCATGTGCTGTGGATGCAAACCCCAGCATCACAGAAGATGTAACAACGCAGCAATGATTGACAATAATAATCGATTTGAAGTTGGTTATGTCTGTCGAATTTAATTAAGCTGCTAAAGATCATGCTTATCAGATTTATCTCTATCCACGCTAATGTTTTTGTGTGGGAGCTTCAGATAGATTTCCATATACAGAACTTTGGCACGTGTCAGTCGTACGTTGCGGCACTTAACTTAATCCGGCAAGTATAGCGGAAATGAGCAGCTTATACAGTCAACTAGAGATACGTGTACCTGAAATCAAGTTGTCAAGAAGCATGTGTCAAACATTTCTGGTTGAAGTGAACTACACTAACTTACTTTTTGAAAGAGAGTCCTTGCAAATAGTTGCTCAACTGATCAAGAAGTTAACCCTTTAAAGACGAAACGTATCTGTGTTATATAAGGCATCAGTCCGTACCGCGCTGTAAACACTCTCCACCTCGGTTATAAAAACCAGACTGTTTATGTTGTATAAGGCAAAAGTCGCTGCTTTTTCCTGAGAACTCATAAGCGGAATGTAAACAAAATGTAGAATTTTTAAATGTTAAACTTGGTGGTACCTAAAGTTCCTGGCAGGCTTGGAAAGTTAATAGTTTCTTGTACAGACTGAAGTTACATTACCTTGGTCAAAAGAATACTTGACTGAACCCTGCCATAAGTGAGGTCGCTTCCGTTTTCATCCTTCTCTCATGTTGCTTGTTTATAAATCTTAAGATTAACCTCTTTTAACTTCTTTAAATTAGTTTCAATATTATCCTCCACAATACGCTTCGGTCGCTCAAGGGATACTGCGATTTTGTGACAAGAACTTCTGTAATACCACACCTCCACCACTACCACCACCGCCACTACTGCCGCCGCCGCCGCCGCCGCCGCCACCACCACCACCACTACCAACACCACGGCCACCGCCGCCACCACCACCACCACCACCACCACCACCACCACCACCAAAACCACGACCACCGTCACCGCCACCAACGGCATCTCCACTACCACCGCCACCACCACCGCCACCACCACCGCCACCACCACCGCCACCACCACCGCCGCCACCATCACCGCCACCACAACCAACAAAGCCACCACAGCCACCACCACC
>Ga0131853_10011175_pt1 | contig 16419 bp, 11 predicted proteins | sample TergutLab28metaG_FD_92764 | JGI IMG/M metagenome (GOLD analysis project Ga0131853, IMG submission 92764) | Labiotermes labralis P1 segment gut microbial communities from Petit-Saut dam, French Guiana - Lab288 P1 (version 2) (version 2) | ecosystem: Host-associated > Arthropoda: Insects >...
ATACTCCGGAAGCGGCTTCTTTCGGGATTCTTCGAATAGCCCTTCTGACTTTAATTTTTCTACAAGCTGGGCAAAGGCAAGCTGTAAGCCTCCTATCCCCGCCGGTTCCATTTGCTCGATATATAATTGGTATTGCCCTGTTCGTTCGTATAGGGACAGTCGTCCCAGTGCAATGATTTTTTGCCCATTCTCAGGGGAAAAGGCAAGCTTATCAGCATCGGAAGCAAACATTACACTGGCGAGAGATGCGGTAGCCTCTTTTAATGTAAAGTACATATGCCCCGAGGAATGGGCAATGAAATTGGAAATCTCACCTTCGATATACAGCCCGCTAAGCAGTGCATCTGTGTCCAGCATCTGCTTAACATATCGGTTTATCTGGGAAACGGTGAAAACCTGCCTAGCCACGACCAGTTTCCTTGATATGGCGGGCAACATTGCCGAGCACTCCGTTAATGAAGGCAGGAGAATCGTCTGTTCCGTAGGATTTTGCCAGCTCTACCGCTTCGTTGACGGCAACACCCAGTGGGACATCGGGCTCGTTAAGCATTTCATAAATGGCAAGCCTAAGTAGAGCAAGATCAATACGGCTTATGCGATCCAATGCCCAGTCTTTTAAAAAATTTTCTATTACGCCATCCAATTGGGCTTGCTTTTCAAATGCGCCCCATATTACCCTGTCGATATATTCGTCGTCACGCCCTTGTGGGGCATCTTCGAGATATTCGTAATACAGGGTCTTCAGCCAAGCCAGGTTTTCTTCCTGGTTTTTTTCGTCTGAATGAAAGGGCAATTGAAATATAACGCAGAAGCTATGCCTGCGAGCATCTGAACGGCTTAAACGCGCTGAAGCACTCATAGCTTACATCCTGCGTTTATTATCGTCTACCAATGCGCCAACACTGATATTGACCTCGGATACAGCAAGACCGGTCATGGTTTCAACTGCCCCCTTGACACGCTGCTGTACCTCACGGCTTACATCTTGAAGCTTTGCGCCAAGCTTTACGCTGATTGCAACGCTAAGGGCTACCGAGTCTCCGGTTACCTTAACGGCAACGCCTTTGGCGATGTTTTTGCGTACATGCTTGTTATTAATATCACTGGAATAAATGCCTGCAAGCCCAGCTACACCTTCTGCTTCGAGGGCTGCGGCTCCTGCTATAACGGCAAGCACATCATCGGCTATACGGATGGCTCCTGGGCCTTCGGATTTTAGTTCTGTCATGTGAAAACCTCCTTGTTTTATCGGCGAAGCGATTATATCAAACTAAAATACCCCCTTCAACTGCATGTCAAACATACGTCGATACATCCCCCCCTGTTCCATTAGCGATTCATGATTCCCCTGCTCAATTATCCGTCCATGGTTGATTACAAGAATTTGATCCGCACCTACAACCGTGCGCAACCGATGAGCGATAACGAAACTGGTTCGCCCCTGCATAAGCAGAGCCATGGCTTCTTGAATTTTTATTTCCGTTCGGGTATCCACGGAAGAAGTAGCCTCATCCAATATAAGAATTGCCGGGTCGGCAAGTATTGCCCGGGTTATTGCAAGTAACTGCCGCTGTCCCTGGCTTAAATTGCGGCTATTTTCGGTCAAAATCGTATTATAGCCATCCGGGAGTTGATTAATAAAACGGTCAACACCAACCAATCTTGCAGCTTCGGCTACCTCATCCTGGGTGGCGGTGGGGTTTCCATATCGTAGATTTTCTAAAATCGTGCCGGTAAAAAGATAGGTATCCTGGAGTACAATCCCAAATGCCCGGCGCAGGCTGTTTCTGGTGTACCGCGAAAGCGTGTAGCCATCCAGATTTATCTCTCCAGCATCTACATCATAGAAACGAGTTACTAGGTTAACAATTGTAGTTTTGCCTGCACCAGTCGGTCCAACCAGAGCAATAACCGTCCCGGGCTTCGCATGAAAATTAAAATCCTTGATAACCGTAGTTTCAGGATTATAACCAAAGCTTACATCGGTAAAACCAATATCCCCTTTTGGATCCGATAACTCCATGGCACCTGGAGGGTCGGCGGATTCTCCTTCTTCGTCCATAATTTCAAAAACCCGCTCGGTACTGGCAAGTGCTGACTGCAATTGATTATACACCCCGGCCATTTCGTTTAAAGGTCGCCCAAATTGGCGGGCATAGGCGATAAAGGTTGCGATTATACCCACAGTTATTGCACCGCGTATGGCAAGCACGCTGCCCGCAAAGGCAACAACGGCAAGGCTTAGATTATTTATTACATTCATCGCAGGCATGATAAAGCCAGACCATATTTGAGCCTGGGTGCCTGCGACGCGAAGGTCTTCGTTGATGTAAGCAAACTCGGCAATATTGCGGTCTTCGGCTCCGTAGGCCTTGATTACTGCCATGCCGGAGATGTCTTCTTCGATTTTGGCGTTAAGAAGCCCCAGGGAAACCTGCTGGTTCTTGAAATGCTTTCGCGTTTGCGAGGCAATAGATTTGCTTACCAGGAAAAACAGCGGCACAGATACAAGCGCAAAAAACGTCATAGTTGGCGACAGCATAAGCATCATGATAAGCACCCCTGTAAGGGTAATCACAACAGAAGTAATGGAAACCAATGCCATGCCGAGAATCCCGGCGATATTATCTGTATCATTGGACAGACGGCTCATAAGCTCACCATGCATATGAGAATCGAAAAATTTTATCGGAAGGGACTGTAGATGTTTAAAAAGAATCGCTCGCAGATTTTTAACAAGCTTTTGCGAAGCCCCAGCCACAACCCAGTTTTGCAAAAATAAACTAGCCGCGTCCCAGGCATACAAAACCGGCAGAAACAGAAAGATAAAAATAAGCTCCGGAACCGCCTCAGGGGCAGTAAGCCCATCAATTATGCGCCCGATAAAAAACGGCCCGATAAGCGTAGCGGCCGCAGCCCCAAGCGACAACGCAAAAATAATCACCAATACAAACCACTGCCCCCGGAAATAGCCAAGAAGCCGCAGCACGGTTTTGGTCATGTTTTTAGGTCGCTCATGCGCCCGCATAAAACGGTTACCAGCCCGTTGCATGGGATTGGCGAAGCCTATACGAGGGCTGGTCGTTCCGTGCCGGAACTGCTCGCCCATGCGACCTGGCTGTTGAGGCGGTTGGGGATTTGACATGGTAACTCCTTTGCATATATACACAATTCGTCTCATAAGGGTAGTAGATTAAAATGCTATAAGCTAAAGATATCAACCCGTCATTGCGAGGAGCGTAGCGACGAAGCAATCCAACACTCGCGTGGGTTGGATTGCTTCGCTTCGCTCGCAATGACGTGGTTTACAGCTTAACTTAATGATATTACAGATTGCCGCCCCTACACGAGCTGCGAGTGGTAGATTTCTTTGTAAACCGTGCAGGTTTCCATTAGGGTTGCGTGATCGCCAAAACCGGCGACCCGACCTGATTCCAACACCAGGATATGACGCAGTTTCATAACCGACGAAATCCGCTGCGTTATCAACACAGTCGTGGGGGAGGTCATATATATAGACCGCATAATAGCCGCCTCCGTTTCCACATCCACAGCAGAAACGCAGTCATCCAAAATAAGAATCTGCACATTGCGCACCAACGCCCGAGCAATCCCTACACGCTGCTTCTGCCCACCGGAGAGATTTACGCCCTTTTGCCCGATAATCGTATCGTATCCTTCCGGATAGGCTACGATAAAATCATGAGCCTGAGCCGCTTTTGCCGCTTCCTCGATTTCATCCATAGAAGCATCAGGTTTTCCCATAAGAATATTGTCGGCAATCGTACCGTAGAATAACGTATTTTGCTGGGCTACATATGCAATAGACGCTCTAAGAGCGGAGATTTCAATCTGGTGCGTGGATTCTCCACCAATTTTCACCTCGCCGCGCTGCGGCAAGTAAAACGCCGGTATCAACTGCACAAGCGAGGTCTTTCCTGCCCCGGTAGGCCCGATTATCCCAAGCGTTTCACCGGCAGGCAGCATAAAAGACACATCCTCAAGCACAGGCTCATTCCCACCGCCGGGATATGCAAAAGTAACATTGGAAAACTCAATAGAACCACCCTGCAGGGGAGAACTGCGTTCGCTATATTCCTGTGGCTCCTCTTCCGTCAGGATATCCCCCACCCTATTAGCCGAAGCCTTTGCCCGTATAAACATCTGATAAACATTAAAAATCATCCGCAGCGACATAGTAATCTGCATCATATAATTTAAAAACGCCACAACCTGACCAACATACATCTGCCCGCTAGCAACCCACCCCCGTGCAAGCCAAAGCGTAGCAACCAGAGCCATATTAGCCGCAAACGAAATAATAGGAAAAAACACCCCAACAACCCGGGTAGCCTTGATAGCAGTAGTCGCAAGCTCAGTATTGGAAACATCAAAACGCGCCACTTCCTGATCAAACGTGTTATAAGCCTTAACCACCCGCACCCCGGATAAATACTCACGAAGCACTCCATTATTACGATCCAACGCCTCTTGCATTTTCGAAAAAAGCGGAAAACCAACCTTCATAGATATGTACATAAGCAGCGCAATAAGCGGCACTACCAGCAGCAAAATAAGCCCAAGCCGATGATTTAGCACAAAAGTCATAGTAATAGCCCCAAACAAAAGCATAGGCGAGCGAATAAAAACCCGCATCATCCCATGGGTAAAGCCCACAAGCTGAGAGGTATCATTGGTCATACGTGTTATAAGCGAAGCAGTCTCCCGCTTGCCAAGGGCAACAAATGAAAACCGATTAATGCGAGTATACAAATCCAGCCGCAAATCCGCTCCAAACTGCTGGGAAACCTTACTGGAAATCACACAGCGCGTAACAGCGCATCCCGCCCCAAAAAGGGTAACCAGAAGCATAAGCCCACCCAATCGGATAACCACCGGCAGCGCGCCTTCCATTACTCCTTGGTCAATTATCCGGGATACAATCATGGGCTGAAACACATCGCCCAAGGACTCCAAAAATAAAAACGCAAAGGCTGTAAAAATAAGCCGCTGGTACCGCCGCCAGTAAGGGAACAAATGTGACAAAAACTTTCATCTCCTTTGTGATAGTATAGACCGCGTTTCTGCGCAGCGTCAATAAAATAGCATTATACGGGCACCGCACCCATATAATAATGGTACAACTGCCGCCTCATGCCGGAGACGGCAACAGTTATCACGGAGGTGCTTGCATATGCAAAATCGCAAATTTAGCAGCTTACAAATAGCCGCTGTTTATGCATCGGTTTTCCTTGGAGCGGGTTTTGCTTCGGGGCAGGAGCTGCTGCGCTACTTTGTTGGCTTTGGACCGATGGGGATATGGGGGTTAATACTCGCGGGGATAATCTTCTCACTGGTTGGCTGGGCAGTACTTGCCACTTGCCGCCGAGAAGAAATAAAAACTTACAGCGAATTCATGCAGCACTTACTTGGAAAGCGGCTTGGTACCATCATGGAATGGGCTGTTGCTGCGTTTATGTTCAGCCTTTTTGTTGCGATGCTTGCAGGGGCAGGAGCCACAGCTCGGCAGGCTTTTAATATTCCGTTTACTGTAGGTGCTGCGGTTGTAGGGATTCTTGTGTACATAATACTGCGCTTCGACCTTGAGGGCATGGTCAAAATCAATGTTATATTGGCACCATTTATGATTATCGGCGGGATAATAATAGGGCTTTTCACTGCGCTGGTTGCAGCGGAGCCCGCATTTGCGGGGCCGGCGCGGGGGATGTTTATGGGCTGGGTTTTTTCCGCGCTTTTGTATGCATCATATAACTTGGTCACCGGGGTACCGGTTTTAACCGCAACATCTCCTCTTGCCACAAAAAAACGAGACCCCTTCACCGGCGGAGTTATTGGAGGCGCGGCAATTACGATTTTGGGGCTATGTATGGCCTTGCCGCTTTTTTTACATTATTCTCAGGTCATAAATTTCGAAATTCCACTGTTGCTCATCGCCCTTAGGTATGGAGCATTTTTTAGTCTTCTATATCTTGGGGTGCTTGTGTCGGCATTGGTTACCACTGCCGCATGTAACGGCTTTGCAGTAGTTCAGTGGCTTCATGGGAATACTAAAATGGAAAAACGCAAATCTGCGGCAATATTATGCGTTGTTGGTGTACTTGTGGCACATGTGGGGTTTTCAAATATCGTTGCATATGTATATCCAATTTTTGGGCTGATTGGGCTTTTTAAGATTATTGTGATACTTTTTCATGGATATGCTAAAATAAAGGTGATATCACAAAAGACAAATGAATAGAGTTGATTCACAATGTTCAAACGAGTATGCATAATCGTACTAGATAGCGTAGGAATCGGTGCCATGCCTGATGCGGCTGACTTCGGTGATGTCGGAGCGCATACGCTGGGCAATATTTATTCTCAAATAGGAAGCCTAAACCTTCCCAATCTATATGAATTGGGCTTAGGTCATATTAAGGACGCTAGATTGCCGAAGACAGGCAAGCCTACAGCGTCCTTTGGTCGTTTAGCGGCAAAAACAAAAGCAAAGGACACCACCAGCGGGCATTGGGAGCTGGCTGGGCTTATTATGGACCCGCCGTTTGCAACGTTTACAAAATTTCCTGACGACCTACTAGCAAAGTGGCTGCAAACTGCCGGTTTACCAGCAAAATGGCTGGCAAACCGCCCTGCCTCAGGCACACAAATCATAGATGAATTCGGCAAAGAGCATATGAAAACCGGCGCACCCATAGTTTACACCTCCGCAGACAGCGTTTTCCAAGTAGCAGCCCATGAAGAAGTCATTCCGCTGGAATCCCTATATCACTTATGCCAAATAGCAAGGGAAATGCTTACCGGTGAATATGTAGTAGGAAGGGTAATAGCACGCCCCTTTGTAGGGAAACCCGGCAGCTTCACCCGCACAAAAAACCGCCGAGACTTCGCGCTGCCTCCCGTTGGGGAAACCATTTTGGACGCATTGCAGGCAAAAGGGCAAACCACGCTGGGAATAGGCAAAATTGATGATATCTTCTGTAACCAGGGAGTAGCACATTCCAATCACACTACCAATAACACCGACGGAATCAACGCCACAATCGAAGCTTTGATAAATAACCGTGAGGATATGATAATCTTCACAAATCTGGTGGATTTCGATATGCACTATGGTCACCGCAATAACGTGAAGGGCTATGCCGAAGCACTAGAATACTTCGACACCCGATTACCGGAGATAATTGTAGCCCTGCGCCCAGACGATTTGTTAATCCTAACAGCAGACCACGGCTGCGACCCCACCCACCCCGGCACAGACCACACCCGGGAATATGTGCCAGTACTAGCCTATGGTGGCAAAGCAGCAGATCTAGGTACCCGCGATACCTTTGCGGATGTAGCGGCTACGGTTTATGAGGCATTGGGGCATGGGGCATGGTCAATAGGGAAGTCTTTTTGCCAAGAGATAAAAGTATAAGGAGATAAACATCATGAGCGAAAGCATGAAAGGTATGAAACGCACCCATTACGCAGGTGAAATCACAGAGGCACAGCTTGGTCAAACAGTAACAGTCATGGGCTGGGTTAACAAGCGCAGATATTTGCATAATCTTATATTTATCGTTGTGCGAGACCGTACGGGGATTGTCCAAGTCGTCGTTGACGAAAAACGAGTCCCGACGGAAATGTACAATCTCGCAAAGGATTCCATCCGCAGCGAATATGTTGTAGCCGCAACAGGTACCGTGATTGCGCGCACTCCGGAAAACATCAACCCTGACATGGCTACCGGCAAAATTGAAATTGATGTAACTGATCTGCGTGTACTTTCAGAGTCTGAGGTGCCGCCATTTCAAGTAGCCGACGAGGGTGTGGCCACTGATACCCGTCTTAAATATCGTTATATAGACCTGCGCCGCCCGGCAGCACAGAACAACATGATAATGCGCCACAAGGTAGCACAGGGTATCCGCCGCTACCTTTCCGATAAAGGCTTTATCGAAATAGAAACCCCGATGCTCACCAACTCTTCACCGGAAGGAGCAAGGGATTATCTTGTACCTTCTCGTATGCATCCGGGGCAGTTCTATGCCCTGCCACAGTCGCCACAGCAGCTCAAGCAGCTTCTTATGATTTCAGGATTCGATAAATATTTTCAGATTGCGAAATGCTTCCGTGATGAAGACCTGCGAGCAGACCGCCAACCGGAATTTACCCAAATCGACCTGGAAATGTCGTTTGTAGACGAAGAAGATGTATACGCGATCACCGAAGGCATGATGCACGCCGCGTTCAAGGATGGTCTTGACATAGAAATTCCAACGCCATTCCCCCGCATGTCATGGCATGAGGCTATGAGGCGCTATGGTTCTGACAAGCCGGATACCCGGTTTGGAATGGAGCTCAAGGACATTTCTGAGTTGGTAAAAAACAGTGACTTCCAAGTTTTCACCGGGGCACTGGAAAGTAGCGGCTCAGTGCAAGGCATCAACGCCGAAGGCTGTGCCGCGATGCCACGTAAGCAAATCGATAATCTGGTAGAACTTGCACGCACCCACAAAGCCAAGGGGCTTGCCTGGATTACCCTAGCCGAGGACGGTACGGTAAAGTCCACAATTTCCAAGTTCTTTACCCCGGAACAAATCAATGAAATAGCGGCTGCATTTGATGGTACGCCCGGCGACTTGATTCTTCTATGCGCCGACAAGACCTCCATTGTATATGAGGCATTGGGCGCGGTGCGTGTTGCAGCAGCCAAATGGAAGGGCATTCTTGACCCCAAGGTATTTAATTTCTTATGGGTAACTGAGTTCCCACTTTTTGAATATTCAGAAGAAGATAACAGATATTATGCCGCCTCCCATCCCTTTACTTCCCCACTGGAAGAAGACGAACATTTATTGGAAACCGACCCGGCGGCAGTGCGTTCCAGAGCATATGACATAGTGCTTAACGGCTACGAGCTGGGAAGCGGAAGTATCCGTATACACAGGCAGGATATGCAAAGCCGTATGTTTAAAGCACTGGGCTTTACGCCTGAAAGTGCGCAGGAAAACTTCGGGCACTTCCTGGAAGCACTCAAATACGGCGTTCCCCCCCACGGTGGCATAGCTCCTGGTTTAGACCGTATCGTAATGCTAATGGCTGGGGAAGAATCTATAAGGGAAGTTATCGCATTTCCAAAAGTAAAAGATGCTTCCTGCCCAATGACCCATGCACCAAACCCGGTAGCGGATGCGCAGCTTGATGAGCTGGAAATCAGTATAAAATAAAAATGCGTCACCCCCCCATCATCCCGGTTTTGATGATAGTGTCAAAACCGGAAAAGTAACGTTTTTGGTTTTGATGATTTGGGAAAAAGCGGTCGCGTGTTTTTTTGGCTTTTTCAGATTTATCCTCGCATATACCGATTCAAATTTGTGTTTTTAGCCCTACGAAAGAGGTGCAATTATGCCCAATAACCCTCCCGATATATGGTTTCCCAACCTCGGAATCTGGTTCGAGAATGTACCGCGCTACATCTTTTCCGTAGGCGGCTTCGAAATTTACTGGTACGCCGTTATGATTGTGCTGGGTATTATCTGTGCTGCGGGGATTGCCTTTGTTTATGCCCACAAAACAGACCAAAAGGTCAGCGATTATATGGATTTGCTGATATTAGGCATTGTCCTTGCGTTTATTGGTTTACGGGTTTATTACCTGGCGTTTAATTGGCAGAACTATCGCGGTCAACCCTTTTTCAGTGTGCTGCTCAACCCACGTGGAGGAGGGCTTGCCATATATGGCGGCATAATCGGAGCAATCCTTGCCGGATTCATCATCTCCCGGGTAAAAAAAATCCCCATTACAACCATAACCGATACCGCAGGGCCATCCTTAGCATTAGGGCAGGCAATAGGTCGATTCGGCAACTTCTTTAACCGCGAAGCCTTTGGCGGTTACACTGATTCCATTTTCGCAATGCGCATAAGAGTCGATCAAGCCATGTATACAACACCGGAACTGATGGAGCGGATGCATACCTTCTCAGGAGTCGAATATATTCAGGTACACCCGACTTTCCTATACGAGGCAGTATTCAACTTCGCATTGGTTACAGCTCTGATAATCTACCGCCCCCACAAACGCTTCGACGGCGAGATGATACTTTTGTACATGCTAGGCTATGGCATAGCCCGCTTCTTTATAGAAGGTCTACGAACAGACCAGCTAATCTTCTGGGGAACAGGTCTACCGGCAAGCCAGATTGTGTCTGTGTTGTTTATGCTGGTAGCCGGAGCATTGCTATTCCTTGGATACACAGGAAAGCTAAAAAAACCGGAACCAAAACTTGTATCGGCAAAAAGAGGCAAGGGCAAGAACCATCAGCGAAAGAAGTAGTATAAATTTCTTGACGTATCCCCCATACTCCGCTACAATCACCAGGTTCGAAAATAAAGTCATTGACTTATGATAACATCGAAACAAGGAGGTGAATCAGTTGGCTAATATCAAATCCGCTAAGAAAAGAATCCTTGTCACATCCAAGCGGCAGGCACGTAATCGTCATATCAAATCCTCTACCAAAACCGCAATCAAGAAACTTACTGCGGCAGTAGGTGCTGGCGAGACAGATCAAATTCAAGGTCTGTTATCCCAAGCAACAGCAGCAATCGACACGGCTTGCTCCAAGGGTGTTTATCATAAGAACACCGCAGCAAGGAAGAAATCCCGTCTTGCTAGATTGGTAAACAAGGCAGTGTAGTGTTTTATTGTAAGATTTGTATTCACGAAAGCCGCGCGTTGCGCGGTTTTCTTATACTTAAAGGAGGCATTTCATGCGTTACAATACTTTTGGCAAAACCGGTATCAAAATGTCAGCCCTCGGCTTTGGTGCAATGCGGCTGCCATTAAAAGACAAAGCAATCGACGACGAAAAGGCAATCCCTATGATGCAAAGGGCATTTGATCTAGGTGTCAACTATATTGACACTGCACCACAATATGTAAGCGACCTAAGTGAAAGCGCAGTAGGTCGCGCCCTCAAAGGATACCGGGACAAGGTATATGTCTCTACAAAAAACTGGGCAAAAACCGACTCCGCCGACGATTGGATAAAGGGGCTGGAAGGTTCCCTCAAAAAGATGGATCTGGATTACATTGATTTTTACCACTTCTGGGGAATAAGCCTTGAAGTTTTCCGTAAATGGGAAAAGCTATCCGACGGGCCTTTCCAAGCAGCCCGGCGAGCAAAGGATCAAGGGCTACTTAAGCATCTTTCGTTTTCATTTCATGATGATGCAGCAAATTGTAGACCTATAATCGAAAGCGGGCATTTTGAATCTATGCTAATCCAGTATAATCTGCTGGATAGATCCAACGAGGAAAATCTTGCGATTGCAAAGGAAAACGGGCTTGGAACCGTTGTAATGGGGCCGGTTGGAGGAGGGCTTCTGGGAGCACCAAGCGATGTAATCCAAGGCTTGCTGAAAAACAAGCCCGCAAGCACAGCAGAAATGGCAATCCGCTTCGTGCTTGCCAACGAAAATGCAGACGTAGTCCTCTCCGGCATGTCGAACATGGCGCAGCTGGAGGAAAACGCAAGGATTGCCTCACAAGAAGGCAAGCTAACCCAGGAGGAGCTTGCTCATATTAATGTAATGATGGCAGAAAATGCAGAACACGCAAAGCTGTACTGCACATCATGCGATTATTGCAAGCCCTGCCCTGCCGGGATAAATATTCCGCATATCTTTAATATCATGAATAACCACAAGGTATACGGTCTGACGGACTACGCAAAATTCTCCTACAATCAAGTAATAAACGGCGAGGGCTGGACAAAAAGCGCTGATGCCACAAAATGCACCGAATGTGGCGAATGCGAAACCAAATGCCCGCAAAAACTACCGATTATTGAGCAGTTGAAGGAAACACATACAACGTTAGTATAAACGTAAAAGCCACCGTCATTGCGAGCGAAGCGAAGCAATCCAGAGGTCTAGGTTTACTGGATTGCTTCGCTTCTCCTCGCAATGACGATGTGAATTCATAATTATTCATAAAAATGCTTAACGTAGTAGCCCTTTTTTTTATACATATGACTTATTTATCCCAGCACTAAGTCGCCGTGCTTTTCGCTTCCTTAATATAGTCACTCCAAACAATATCCCCATCGCTCCACCAAGCAGCGCAAATGCAGCAATATAGAATATATTAGCTCCGCCGCCACCTGCCATTGGCAGTTCCAATATCGGGCGATTGCCTATATACACATGTGGGTGCGGATGCTCTGCACCGCCTATAGACTCAGGTCGATATTCCTGCCGTACCGGTGGGGCATGATCAATTTCGGTTATAACCAGATATTTGCCTTCCGGGAAGGGAGAGACCGCGCCAGGCTCAATACGCCACTGCCCAAAGGGTAGCATAAACCCTACAGGAGGCGTAATTTCCACTAGCTGATAATGCCGCCCGGGCATCATCGGGAACATCATTGGAACAATGTCATCAGTAAATGCACATCTCTGGCTTACCTGAGTTGTTACATATGACCACATAAATCCATCAATAGCTGGCCCTACCATATCTGAAGTCACAAGCATGTCCATAGGCGGGCCGGGTTGCGAAGGGCCGTTGTACACATACAGCCGGAACCAAGCACCCATCAGGTAATTATCTTCGGTGCGTGTATAGAAATCGTCTGTATGGATAATCCAGTCTATTTTAAATATAGGCCATTCGCGGATTGGGAAGTTAGGAAAAACCCATCCGATTTCGTAGTCGAAAATGCCGTCGTAGCTATCGAAAATGGGAGAACCATTATCATCTGAGAACGTGAGGGAGACTATTTCACGGTACTGATTTGTTACGATTATCCATGCCCCAGGCGGGGGAAGAACATACCCATCCGGCGCGATAACCTCTCTTATACGAAACTCGCCGTTACTATCTGCCGGTATCGGATACTGTATTTTTATCATGCCATCCTCATCACTCTCAACGGTAAGTACATAATCCCACTGACCGGGCGGCCAACCCTGACGTTCCAGCACAAACATAGCATCTTCAAGCGGCTTCCAATCCCACAGATTTCCATTTTCATAGTAGTGGAAGGGATAGCGGGTAGCCTTTGTAAGCACAATCGCGAAGGGTCTGTTACCCACGTGACGTATCTCATTTATTACGCGGAAGGGTGGTATATGACCGACTACTTCTTGTTCCTCATAAAAATCGGGTCTAATAATCAATTTCATATCATTAATATCACAGAAATAAAATATCCAAAAACTACCAAATGGAGGGAGCACAAAATAACCATCAGGCTCAGGAGGAACCGTTTCAAACAGCCTAAAATCCCTAAAACGATCAAACGAAGTATCTGTTAGAGAATGCTCCAACCACGGGCTATATGGGGCATATGGGGTAGACGCGCCTGGCTGATGATACTCATGATGAATATCCCCTATAATAACCCGACCAGGAGTACCGCAGGCAGCATGGCTGCTGCGCTGTGAGATATACAACACCTCATAATCATTAAGATCCGGATTAAACCAGCGTATCTCGAATACAGCCCCCTCCAGCGGATTGATAATCGGGAACTCTTCATAGATATACATATCTGTTTTGATAAAATCAAACCACAGCCCGAACACTGCTTTAAAATATCGATCACCATCGACATAAAGACCATAATGAGAATAGTTCTCGTAAAAATCATTCCGAGTCAAGGGTCGACCATTAGGATCAAGACGATTGCCATCTTCATCTACCTCAACCCAGCCATAAAACCTAAGAGGAGCCTGTGCAAGGTGAGGCGGCAGAACAGGGTCAAGATACGGCGCGCCATATTGGGGATGAACATCTGCCCAGTATGGGCTTGTGTGACCAACACCAATCGGGTATCCAGGCTCTCTATTTTCACGAACAATGGCGAATGGCTCTCCATAATTAGGGTCATCCGCACCATTCAAGAAGAAGGTAATCGTATACCGACGAGGCGGCTCTACCCACTCCCTATTGCCGATATGCCAAAACACATCCTCTATAACATGAGGCACAGGAGCAGAATCAATGACTCCTTGTGTTTGTGCCGAGTAATAATCTTCATAATCTGCATATGCCTGCAAGCTGCTAGCTCCAGGTGTAAAAGGAATACGCATCCATATAGGATCCCAGTAATTATAATTTCTAAAAGGATCTGGACCTATCCAGTCCATTGAATTTGTACAAAAATCCGCATACCAATGCCCATCAGGCAACCCAAACCCATCCGGTGCTTTTTCTTCGTGAATATAAAACCGTATTATACTATTGATAGGCAGATAAATATGCTCATTATAACCAACACGAACAAGCCCATTAATGTCACTGGGATCGGTTTCATATGAGAACCAAACACCATTGACTTGCCACTCAAATATAAAAACCGCACCCTCAAGTGGGCTCCTGTCGAGCGGATTGTATTGGATAGCTATACAAGTTTTGAAGAATTCAAAGCTGAACCGCCTGTTGGTTGGGGGTGGAGTTGGTGTAGGGGTCGGGATTTCACGAGGTCTGAAAACCACAACCAGATCGTCTCCATCCATACGCCGCGATACCTCTTCATAGCCATAAGGTGGATCAATATCAATATCTTGATAGCAATAACCAGGTCCGTCAAAGAAGGTATACACCGTCGGTGGCTGCACAGTTATAGCAATATGGCTTGTTTGCGGATTGGACTGGTCTAGATAGGTATAAGTAATACCAGGAGTAACAGGCAAATCCCGAGCCTCTAAAATTCCATCAGGATTATCATCACAAATATCCCAAACATCACGGACATTAAGGGTCGCATCCACGGTTATGTTGGAGGTGTTTTGATTAGTAAAGTCTATGTGTATTACTGGGCGTTCTACGAAGAAGATGACTTCGAAGGTGCCACCGAACCAGGTTTGATCAGCAAGCGAGCGACCATCCCATGTCTCAATAGGAGGAGGATATGTTGTATCTAAGTTTGAACCGGGGAATACATCTTGATATACCCTAACCTCGGTAGTGTGTAAGCCAGCTGGCAAGTGTTTTCGAGGGAAAATAGGAATGTCATAACTAACTTGCAAGTTTGGTATACGGTCTGTTAATTCGGTATAGACACCCTCACCAAAATTAAAGTCATCATTTTGTGGCAACTCCAACCGGAGCCTGTCAATATGCATAGTAGGTAATGGCATTAAACTCCTAATGTATGCATTTAGAGAAAAATCGCTTGGTGCGTATCCTACAACCGCACGCCGTGGAGCATCATTAGTATCAATATTTAAATCCCGCTTACGATATTGTACGGTCACTCTTATAAATGATGCCATTATATATCCGAAGTTTGTGTTAGGTGGCAATGTTACTTGCCCTGTATGTTGATGATAGCCAATTGGTCTTGTAGACGCATCCATTAATGGGATAGAGACATTATTAAGCAAGGTACCAGTGGTTATACCCATGGGATTGGATAAAGTCGCCGCCCAAGTATGCAATATATATCCCGGATGAACAGGGATAGTTATATCAAGCGGCGAGCCCGGAATAATTGGGTATTCCCTATATATTCCGCCTGGACGTGGATTAGGAAGCCCATGTAATGCAACCGTTAATGCAATATGCCCAGGGTTTGGTACAAATATTGGAAATGATAGTGGCATTATGGGAACTGTTCCACCCTCACAATATTCAGCGTAATAATATGTGTAAAAATATTCATCATCTTCAACATCTAAATAACCAGGCAAATCCCCATTTTCGCCGTCAAAAACAGAATGACCCTCATAGTAGCCGTGACCGTTCTCATAACTCTCATTAATATTATCATCGGACGAATAAGCCAAAATAGATAAAACACCGACTAAAATCAATACACCGATTAACACAAAAAATCGCAGTTTACCTGAAAGGATTTGTTTTAACTGATGCTTTTTCTTTGGTTTGTTACTCATTTGTACTGCCCCCTCAACTAAAGTAAAAATTTGCTTTACTTTGTAATAGACAATGTGATTGTATTTTGAGGAGGTATTTAATACAATTACGAGACCTTTGCGTTTACATGACTTTTATGTTTCAGTTTATATTGACGTAAAAACGACCGCCTCCTTGAATCAAACAAGGAGGCGGCTTTTTTATCTTATATCTGTAGGCATAGAATCTGGTCGCTCAAGCAAGTACCATCTTCGCTGAGGAATTATAAGCTCAGTCCATATTTCGTAGGTACCTTCTTCATTCATTACATAATAATGTGAATTGGCAGCTTCTTGTATATATAAAAAATACCATGCCCGTGGGTCAACATTATCTGTAAACATCAACATCCCATCCAGCATATAGTCAGCATTTTTAGGCAATCGCCCAAGCATTCGGTTTACCAGAGCAGCAGCCTCTGCACGAGTTATGGCTTGGTTGGGTAAGAAGTTACCATTAACATCAAAACCATCTGCCCAACCATTTAAA
>Ga0131853_10011177_pt1 | contig 16418 bp, 13 predicted proteins | sample TergutLab28metaG_FD_92764 | JGI IMG/M metagenome (GOLD analysis project Ga0131853, IMG submission 92764) | Labiotermes labralis P1 segment gut microbial communities from Petit-Saut dam, French Guiana - Lab288 P1 (version 2) (version 2) | ecosystem: Host-associated > Arthropoda: Insects >...
AGATTGTAAAAAACGCGGCTGATTTTACCTTCATCCGCTTCGACAAAGATATCGGTGTCTGGATGTATGAATGTGATTTCATATCCCTGGTTGTTGAGCAAAGTCTGCAAGCGTGCGACGGTCTCTTCCACCATCGCTGTCAAATTAAAACGCGCAATATGCAATTGTTCTGTTCCCGCTTCTAGCTTTGAGATATCCAGCACATCATTTACCAGGCCTGTGAGCCGCTTGGCCTCTTCCATAATCACGCCGGCCTGCTCCTGTGTCATGTCTTCGGGAAAATCGTGCATCATCTCCGCATAGCTGTAAATGAGTGCCAGGGGGGTGCGCAAATCGTGAGACACGTTGGCCAACAATTCACGACGCAAGCCCTCCGCTCGCCCCAATTCGATCGCCGCGGTGTTTAATGTTTCAGATAATTCCACAATCTCATAAAACCCTCTGCCAGAGAAACGGGTATCGTATCGACCTTTCGCTAAATCCAAAGCGGAATGATTGAGCTCCTCAAGGGGTTTGGAAACACGTTTAGAAAGGATAATGGCGAGGATGATTGCCAGACCCAGCATGATACCAGAAATCATATACAACTGATACCGCAGTGTGACGATGCTCGCATTGACAGGGGAAATGACGGCATTGAGTATGACGGCGTGCGCGTCATCGACGATCTGTACATATACCAGAGATTCCATGGGCACTGGGCTCGGTCGAAAGCGATTGCTTCCTTGCCGACCGGAACCGGAGCGTGCGCCAGAATTTGACATCGCGGTGGAATATTCGTAAAATTCCCCTTCGTTTTCAAGCGCCGCCTCAATGAGTGCGAGGTTTGCCGCGATTCCTTGGGGATTTGAGCGCGAAGAGAGGAATACGCTTCTGCCGTCCAAGCGTACAATGTCGGCAACAAAGTTTCCGTCTTCAGATAAATCCAATAGAATCTCCCGGATATCATCTTCTTCAATGTGTTGTATAATCGTCGCGACATCGCTTCGGATTCCCGCAATGCGGATATGCCTGTAAAAATCATTCAAGAACACAATTTGAAAGAACCAAAGAATCACCAAGAGCAGGACACAAAAACCAAGCAAAAATCCAAATACGCGCCACTTCAGTTTTATCTTATCCAACGCCCGGCCCTCAGCTTTCTTCAAATCTGTAGCCCAATCCACGCAAGGTCTTGATCAAGTGGCCATAGGGACCTAAGGCTTTTCGAAGCAGTTTCATGTGTGTGTCGAGGGTTCTGTCATCCCCGTAGTAGTCAAAGCCCCATACTTCAGATAGAATCTTCTCTCGGGATAGGGCAATATTTTTGTTTCGGATCAGGAAAAACAGCAAGTCATACAGTTTGGGAGCAAGCTCCACTGCCACCCCGTCAATCGTAACCTTGTGTGCCGTCAGGTCCGCCACAAACCCATCTTTTCGGAAGGTGGCGTGGCCGTCTCCATGCGATACTTCCGCGCGCCCACGCCTCAAGATAGCGGCAATCCGCAGCATGATTTCTTTGGAAGAGAAAGGCTTCACAACGTAGTCATCCACGCCAAGCTCGAATGCCAGCACTTTGTCATATTCCTCCCCCCTGGCTGAGAGTATGATGACAGGCACATCAGAAAATTTGCGAATTTCACGCACCGCCGAAATCCCATCCAATTCAGGCATCATGACATCCATGATCACAACATCAAACTGTTCTTTTTTACAGAGCGATATCGCCTGTGCGCCATCACACGCCTCTACAGTGTCATACCCTTCAAAGGCGGCATATTTTTTTATGACGGCCCGCAGGCCCGCTTCATCATCACAGATCAATATCTTTGCCACGGCCCCAGCCCCGCTTTCAAATGAATATTTTACTCCACCTTATCTATTGTACCACTTGATTCGTCCGCTGAAAAGCACAGTGGCGGCATGAAAGGGTACATGCCGCCACAAAAATGGAATTATTTCGCATGGATATCATACATTTTTTAGTTGGCCTCGATTGGCTGTCTATCATTCTCGTGTCGCTCGCCCCGAGTGCAGTTTTCCGGGTCTTGGCATCCGCGTGCGCCTCGCTCACCCCGCTCGCCCCGAGTGCAGTTTTCCGGGTCTTGGCATCCACGCGCGCCTCGTTCACCCCGCTCGCCTCGAGTGCAGTTCTCCGGGTCTAGGCACTCCCGCGAGCCTCGCTCACGTCGCTCGCCCCGAGTGCAATTCTCCGGGTCTTGGCATCCCCGTGTACCGCGCTCTCGCGCGCCGTTTCCAGCCGACTCTCGTTCCGCCTCGCCGGAAATGTTTTGCACTGACGGACTGTTGTCAATATCTACATTCTCTTCGTTTGCGGCAAAGGCAAATGCTACTCCCCCAATCAACAGGAGTGCCGCTGTCGCAATACTTACAATGATTTTTCCGTTTCTTTTCATAAGAAAAAGTCCCTTCGGTTTTTTATTGTGGCTTGTGCCACTATTTATACTATAAGCCTTATTTCTGAACGCTGCGTGAACACGATCTGAATGTTATCTGAAACAAATGAAGGCGCCACGTTTTTTCCATGCATGATAGAAACGTCACTCACTAGCCCCCTCTGCGGCAAATCCAAATTTTACATTTTTGCAACAATCTCAAAACCCCTGTTGGCAAAGGCGAAAGTCTATGCTATACTATAGGTCAAAGTTTCACTGCTTCACAATTTTGGGGGGCTCATCATGATCTGCAAACGCCTCGCGTGCTTGCTTTTTGCAATATGCATACTACTACCTGTCACCCGCGGGGTCACCCCCCCGTCTGGTGGGGTATACTTCACCATGGTCAATTCAGATGCCCCGGAAGACTTAGAAACCGGGACCATGCCCTTTGTCCGCAACGGGAATATCTACGTGCCTGAGTCCACCCTAGAGCAACTCGGTCTCACCTTTATTCATCATGGGCAAGGCAGGGTTCAAGTGGCCTGCATCTATGGCTCTGGGCGATACATCATCTTTGACTTAGAAACCGGAGACAGCCTCACACGCGACGGCGAGGAGCTCTCGATTATGCCCCTCAGCCGCTTTGGAGCCCTCTTTTTCCCAGTGGGTAGCACGGATTCCGTCGAGGGGCCCTTGGCCGACTATCTCGGCATAAATCTCCAAATACTCCCAACAGAGCCCGCGCCTATGGTGCGACTCTACAATGCCCCCGTCGGCGACTTTAGCCACAACCTAGTTTTAAATAACGCGGAACTGCTCTTTGGGCTCACCGAGAGATATGAGGCCTTTGTTGACAACGCCCCAGGTGAGGCTGACGGTGCCGTTGTAGGCTCCCCATCCTTCCCCGAAACACCTCCCCCGACTCAGCCAGAGGCGCGGCCCCCGGCTCCAGCCGGACCTGTCTCCCTCAGCTTTGTGGGACTCACAGAGAATACGGGCCTCCTCCTAGATGCCCTCCACATCGCCAGGGTTCCAGCCGGTTTCTTTGTCACCGCGGACGAGGTTTTCGCCCACCCAGACTTGGTCCGTCGCCTCCACGGAGAGGGGCACCAAGTGGGCATCTTCCTCCAGGGGAACGCCGGGGAGGAATACAAAGCCGCCTCAGAAGCCCTCTTCGAGGTTGCGCGGCTATGGACCGTCTTGGTCGCCGCCAGAACCCCAGAGTTGGCGAGTGCCGCGGATCAACTGGGACTTGTAGTCTTTGATTCCAACATCCGAGAGGTCCCAAGTGCTGCCGCCCTGGAGAGTTTCGCAGGGCATCTGCTTCTAGATAAAACGGCCCCAGGGAGCGCCTCTGCCTTAGTCGCCCTGCCGGGAGAGCTCAGGAGCAATGCGATGCTGGTAGTCAGTTTTGTGCGTTCGCTGGGTTAATGCCGGCAGAACTTTGCCCTTCGGTGCGCCGAAGGGCTGATTTTTTTACGAAGGAAGGTGTGACTCCCATGTCCATCAAAGCCCTAGTCCTCGCTGCGGGAAAAGGCACCAGACTACAGTCTGAGGGAGTGGATCTCCCCAAGGTCATGCGCTCTGCCCTGGGCGAGCCCCTCCTGCACTATGTCCTCCAGGAAATCGCCTTCATCCCCAAAGAGGACACGATTCTCGTGGTGGGCTACCAGCGGGAAAAAGTGACCGCTCACTTTTCCGACTATCCCTTCGCCGTGCAGGAAGAGCAAAAGGGCACAGGCCACGCGGTCAAGGCAGCCAGGGAATTTCTGACAGGGGGAGATTTCCCTGTTCTAGTCTGCTATGGCGACATGCCCCTTCTCCGCCGGGAGACCTATGAAGATTTGGTGCGTGTCCACGAGAGAGAACAAAATAGCTGTACCATCCTCACAGGCACCTCAGACCTGGCTCTGCCCTTCGGCCGCATCCTCCGGGACGCCACCGGCAATTTTCGTGAGGTAGTGGAAGATAAAGACTGCACTCCAGAGCAAAAAGCCATTCGAGAACTGAATGTGGGGGTTTATGTCTTCCAATCGCAGGCCCTCCTCTCCGCCTTGGACCAGCTCGGCTGCGCCAACCGGCAAGGAGAATATTATCTCACTGACGTGCCCGCCATTCTCCTGGCCGAGGGACGACGCATCGGCCTCTGTCAGCGGGAATTGGGCGACGAGATCATCGGAGTAAACACCATAGAGCAACTGCACCAAGTAGAAGAGGTGCTAAAAAAACGCCACTAAAAAGAAAGGATGATTCCCTCATGTCAAGAACAAAGGTCGTCATATTGGGCTCCGGCACACCCAACCCCATCCCAGACCGAGCGGGTCCTTGTGTAGCGGTGGTTGTGGATGAAAGCGCTTATTTGGTTGACTTTGGCAGCAATGTTGTGCGTCAGGCCGAAAAAGCCCGCCGGATGGGGATAAAAGGCCTTGCCCCCAAACTGTTAAACCACGCTTTTTTGACCCACTTGCATTCCGATCACGCTGTAGGGATCGCCGATTTGATCTTCGCCCCCTGGGTTCTTGAGCGGCAGAAACCCTTAAAATTAGTCGGCCCAAAAGGGATTCGCGAGATGGCCGAACACACCACAGCCGCCTTTGCCGCAGACATCCAGGCCCGGATGGAAATGACCTGCCCTACCCCACCAGACGGTTACAAGACAGAAGTCGTAGAGGCCTTTGAAGGGGTAGTCCACCAAGATGACCTGGTCAAAGTGGAAGCCTTCCTAGTCAACCATCCGCCCTTTGAGGCCTATGGCTATCGCTTTACCACCCCCGACCGGGTGATTGTGGTCTCCGGCGATACCGCCCCAAGCGAGAACCTAATCAAATACGCCACAAATTGCGACGTGCTGGTCCACGAGGTCATTTCCGCAAGCCGGGTGAAAAAGCGCACCCCTGACTGGTACGAATACCACACCACCGTACATACCACCTGCGAAGAGCTTGGCGAAATTGCCGCAAAGGCCCAGCCAGGGATGCTGGTTCTCTACCATCAACTATTCATGTGCGGAGAAAATGAAAGCGGCAACGAAGTTGTGATCCGAGAAACCGAGCTGGAGGTCCTTGCGAATATCCAAAAACAGTACAAAGGTCCGGTATTCTCCTCTAAGGACTTGGACCTGTTCTAAAAAACGCGAAAAATAACAAGAGAGGCGGGCCAACAGGCCCGCCTCTCATTATCCCTCAATACTGAGCACCCCAATGACCGACAGGACAATCAAGACAATCAGCACAATGCCGAGAATCGCGCAAAACCAGTCCTTCTCTTTTTTGATCTGATACATCACTGCGGGCACCAGTCCAAAGAGTCCAAATCCGCATCCCATGACGACAAAGAGCATAGCCCAACTATCCGCTTTCGTGATGTGGTCCAGATAAAAGTGCGCCCCCGGAAAGGCCCCGGTAATCGAATAAGACCAGACTTCTTCCGGACTTGCGCCTGCAAAAATCGCGCCGAAAATGAGATTGGGGTTGAGCACGTTATTGGCCGGGTTGGCAAGGATAAAAACAGGCACAAAGAAAGCCCCCACTGCGGACAATATCGTCACCCAATAAACCGTGTTCCCAAAAACCTTCTGACTTTTTGGCAGGGCGTCAAAGATTTGCTTTTCCAAACCGTTTCTGTTCTCAGACACGCTTTTCCCCTCCCTTCCCATACTTCAAAAAGATAGTGAACCCAACCCCCGCCATGGTGAAGGCAAAGACCGCCACCTGTACAATCGCCGGGGTCGGCCCAATGATCGCTACCATTTCCAGGCCCCGCGTCACCAAAGTAAAGCCGGTAAAGACCATAATGCCAATGAGGATAATCCGCACAATGGCCACCTTGATTCTCGCCAGGACATAAGCGCCGATAAAGCCGCCCACAGCCTGTCCACACATCCACGGGAGCACAAAGAGAGGGATAACGCCCCCGGCAAACACATAAGGCCAGACCGAGATGCAGCTCCCCAGAGAGAGGATCACATTGGAGTTTGCCGCCGCGAGTTTCAAGGGCATCCCCATCCCGATGTTGAGAGCAGGCGTAATGGCCCAGCCGCCGCCCATACCGAAAAATCCGCCCAGAACCCCCACCAAGAACAGCAGGATCATGCCAAGCAAGGCGCGCCTCACCTCATAGTCCCGGATGACCCCTTCGCTTTCTTCATAGTACCTGCCTCCCAGTCTCAGGCGACGGGTAAGGGGATCAATGTGCGAAATCTCCGGCCACTCCAGCTTTTTGCCGCCGCTCATGAAGAAAACTGCGAGGGCCAAAAGAATGAGACCAAGCCCCAAGCGCAGCATCCCTTCCCCTGTGACCCCGGCTCCTGCGGCGGTCCGGATGGCGATGGTCGCCCCCGCCAGTGCCCCAAGGCCCTGGCAGAGGGTCATGGTGAGGCTGAGGCGGTAATTTGTAAGCCCTTTCCGTGTAAAAACACCCGTGGAGAGCGGGCCAGAGAACATGGCCACAATCAGGCCGGTCCCCCGTACCACCAGGCTGTTGACATTGGTGAAGGCCAGCATGATTGGGGTGAAAATGACCCCGCCCCCAATCCCCGCGATGACACCGACAATGGCAATCGCGGTACTGAGCAAGAAAAAGGCAAAGAGAATAAGTACAATACTAGAGCTTGCCATCTCCCCTGGTGCCAGTTCTCGGGGAACCAGAGACAAAATGGTAAGACAAAGATAGCTCAGCACCATCGCGAGAGCCATGATGATACTTTCAAGCCGCGGAGACTTAAAATATTTACTACCCTTGATTGTCGTGATCAAACTGGACAAAAATACACCGCCAATTCTATCTGTTTTAGGCGCCAGGATCTTTGCTGGAGGCGTCTTTGGAAACGCTCAGCCTATTCCCGCGGAGATTTGCCTATGGATTTTCCAAGGAGCACAAAGAGGCTCGAGAGCCCCACCCCCGCCGCCAAGACGACGATGCCCAGCGCCCAATTGAAGTTCGGGTCCTCCAACAGCAGACTTTCCACAAAAATGCCAACCAAGGTGCCAGACATAAAGCCCAGGACACAGGCGTTTGCAAAGCCAGGGAATCGGTCGAATATGCGCTTAATTCCCCGGGCTGTCAGCACCAAGCCCAAAAAGGCGAAGACGGCAATCCCGAAAACCTGGGGGAGATACGTGAGGCGCAGTTCCAAAAGGGATTCCAATATGAGGAGAATCTCCCCAAAAGCCCCCGTGACGATCAAGATGGCGGAAACGCTCATCCCTGGGATAAAGGCCACCGCTCCCGCCAAAAAGCTGCCGAAGGCCACCCAGAAAAAGGGTACCGTCCCTCCCTCGCCGCCTGCGATATGTCCTATGCCCATTGCAAGGCCAAGCCCTAAGGCGATGGAAAAAGACAAAAGCCCTCCCACAAGAAAATGCCAGCTCAGGGGCGTGTGCTTTTTGAGTTGTTTGCCAATTAAGGGCAGGTTCCCTGCAATCAGACCTACAAATAAGAGCATCGTGGGTTTTCTATAGAGTTCAAATAGGGTCCGAAAGATCACCACGAATAACACCAAGCTGAGCAGGGCCCCCAGGAGAAGGGGAATGAGGAAACGGACTTGTTTCCGAAGCTCCACCAAGGGGTTCGACATGATTTGAACCAGGTCCCGGTAGATTCCCATGGCAATTGCCACCACACTGCCGCTAAATCCGGGTGCAAAGGTGCTAAACCCCAGGAAAAAACCGCAGATCGTCCGGTAGAAAAAGGTCTTCACTTCGCTCATCAGTATCCATACTCCCTCGGGCGCTGTTTGGAAGAGGCCCTGTGACCCAGTATAACACAAGAAAAGGCAGGGCACCATCCCCACCTGATATGTTGCGCCAAAAAAGACTGTCTTATTACCTGGGATGTAGGGGCGGGACATAGAATCCGCCCTTACGGGGAAAATTTCCCCCAGAAATTTGACTTGTGCCCTCTCATCCTGTATCATAGCAAAGAGTGTACTTTAATCTTTGCGATTCACTACACACAACCGAGGTATGGAGACGAACATGAAAGATGTGATCATATCCATAAAAGGCCTTCAAGGGCCCCATATGGAAAGCGACGAAGGCATCGAGCTCATCACCAGCGGTGCCTACTGGAACGAGGGTTCCGATGCCCTCTTCTCCTACATGGAGAGCGAGGTGACTGGCATGGAGGGCACCCGGACCACCTTCCGCGTGGAGAAGAGCAGAGTCACTCTGACCAGAGAGGGCACCTTAAACGCCCAGATGGTCTTTGAGCAGGGGAAAAAGCATCTCTTCTTATACGAGACACCCTACGGGGCCATGTCCATGGGCGTAGACACCAGGCGGCTCGTGAGTGGCCTGGGGGCCTCAGGCGGAGATATGGAGATCGACTACACCATCGACGTAGACAGCGTAGTGGTCAGTGAAAACAGTTTTGTGATCAGTGTCTGGGAGTCCGGCACGGGTCTCGGCGCTTAGAGGGAGAGAGCATAGATGGCAAACATGATAGCGGAAGCAAAGCGGGAAATCGGCATATTGATCGAAGCGGCCTACAAAAAAGCTGTGGAGGAGGAAGTTCTGCCTTTCGGCGTCTCGGGTGTGATTACCGTGGATATCCCCCGTGACGAGAAAAACGGCGACTACGCCTGCACCTGGGCCATGGCAATGGCAAAGTTGCTAGGCAAGCCCCCCCAGAAGATTGCCGAGGCCCTCATAGAGCGCCTCGATCTGACAGGGAGCTATTTCGCCGAGGCCGAGATTGCTGGGCCAGGCTTCATCAACTTCCGGCTTTCAGAGCGTTGGTACCGCGAGGTCCTGCAGACGGTGGAGCAAGAGGGTCATGACTATGGCCGCGACGAGGACCAGGGGCAAAAAGTGATGGTGGAGTTCGTCTCCGCCAACCCGACGGGTGCCATGACCATAGGCAACGCCAGAGGCGGTGTGTTAGGCGACACCATGGCGGCCGTCCTTGACCGGGCGGGCTATGAGGTGTCTCGGGAGTTTTACGTGAACGATGCCGGGAACCAAGTAGAGCTCTTCGCCCAGAGCTTAGAGGCTCGCTATCTCCAACTCATCCAAGGGGAGGAGGCCGTGGCCTTCCCAGAAAATGGCTACCATGGCGAAGACCTCCGGGCCCTGGCCCAAGTGTTTTACGACCAGCATGGCGAGGCCTATCTAAACGTGGCCTCAGAAAAACGCCGGGCAGACATGATGGCCTTCGGGCTAGAATATAATATCGCCAAGATGGCTACAGACCTAGAGCGTTACGGCATCACCTATGATCGTTGGTTCCGGGAGTCTGAACTCTACGACTCCGGCTATCTGGAAGAGACCATGGAGCTCCTCATAGAGGGCGGCCATACCTATGAAAAAGACGGGGCCCTCTGGCTAAACCTCAAAGACTTAGACGCGGAAAAAGACGAGGTGCTGCGCCGGGCCAGCGGTCACTACACCTATTTCGCCGCCGACATTGCCTACCACAGAGACAAGTTCGTGAAGCGAGGCTTTGACCGGGTCATCGATGTCTGGGGCGCGGACCACCACGGCCACGCGATCCGCTTCAAGAAGGTCCTGCCCGCCATTGGCATAGCGCCGGAAAAGCTGGACTTTCTCATCATGCAGATGGTCCGCCTGACAAGAGATGGTGAGACGGTAAGGGTATCGAAACGGACAGGGAAATCCATCACCCTGGCCGATCTCCTAGATGAGATACCCAAAGACGCCGCCCGTTTCTTCTTCAGCACCAAGCCCGACACCCATCTGGAGTTCGACTTGGGCCTCGCTGTCCGGCAGGACAGTGAGAACCCGATTTATTATATCCACTACGCCCACGCTCGCATTTGCACCCTGGTAAAAGCCCTAGAGGAAGAGGGTGAGAAGGTGCCCAAGGCGGCGGAAGTAGACCTAGCTCAAGTGGCAGGAGAAGATGAAAGGGCCCTCATCAAGGCCATCGCCAGGTTCCCAGAGGAGATTCGCCAGGCGGCCAGAGATTATGACCCATCGAAAATCAACCGCTACGCCCAGGAACTCGCGGCGGCTTTCCACGGCTTCTACAGCCACTGCCGGATCAAAGGTGAGGCGCCTGAGCTCTTGCGGGCTCGGCTCAAACTGGCGGACACAGCCCGGCAGGTGATTGCCTGCTGCCTAGACACCTTAGGTGTGTCGGCCCCAGAGCGCATGTAAAAAGAGAGGCAGACGGCCCCGAAAGGGCCGTCTGTTTTCAAATAGAGCGCCGATCTTGTCAAACCTGGAGGTTTTATGTGGATTTTCCTCATCATCTTCGCTGTTCTGCTCCTCTGCCTTGCCCTAGACCAACGCCTACTCCTTCGCCACTATCAAATTCCCATGAGAGGCATAGAGCGTCCCTTTCGGATTGTCCTCTTGGCTGACCACCATTCGAGCCGCTATGGCAGAGCGCAGGAGCGGCTCCTTGCTCTCATCGCGAAAGAGAAGCCAGACCTCATCCTGATGGCCGGCGACATGGTAGACGACAAGCGCCCAACAGAGGAGACAGAGCGGCTCTTTGAAGGGCCATTTCCCTGCCCTGTCTACTATGTGGCCGGCAACCACGAGCGCCGCCGATCCGATTGGGCCGCAGTGAAAGAAAAGGCCGAGGAGTCCGGCCTCATCCTGCTCAGCGATGAACTCAGAGTCGCCACAATCGCCGGGCAACGCCTGTTAATCGGCGGAATGGAAGACCCAGAAAACAGGAAGAAGAACCCGGTTCATGACCCAAAGGCAGTCCTGGCAGAGGCCTTCTTCCCAGTGAGGAAAGACCCCGCTTGCCGGATTTTGCTCGCCCACAAGCCAGAGCATATCTCTGACTATGCCCAATATGGCTTCGACCTGGTTGTCTCAGGTCACGCCCACGGCGGCCAAGTGCGTCTCCCTGGACTCCCAAACGGCCTATTTGCCCCCGGTCAGGGCTTCTTCCCCCGCCTCACGGGCGGTGTCTATCCCCATGGTGAGACGATCCAGGTTGTCTCCAGGGGCCTTTTGCGGGCGGTTTTTCCGCCAAAGCTATTCAATCGCCCTGAGGTAGTGGTGATTGATCTAATCGAGAAGTAAGAAAAAGCCGCACTTCAATTCGCTATATCACTTGACAGAGATGGGCTTGACAGCATATACTAATAGCAGATTATTGCGAAGATTGGAGGGTGTTTTATGTCTGCTATAACCAAAAAACTCGGTCGCGGAATGTGCGCATTGCTTATTTTCTGTATGTTGTTTGGACTGTTGCCGCTGTCGGCCCTGGCACAGACACCTGCGGGAAGGATAAGCTTTCACGCAAACGGAGGGACTCCCGCTTTGCAAACGGCAGATGCAGTCCTCGGGGAGTCTTATGGCGCGCTGTTTGGGCGGATACAAAGGCCGAGGAAAGTAGATGAAGCGAATAGTGGTCCTGAGCGAGAAGTCTTGATGCAATTCATCGGCTGGTTTACTACGCCAAGTGGTTCCGGTGTGCAGGTCCACCCGGGCGATACGGTGACGGCTGACAGCCCACGTGTATTGCACGCCCGCTGGAGAGGCGGCAATATTCCGGACTGCGTAAGCATGTTTTACGGAAACGGCGGTACGCCGGTCGGGCAACATGTCAGCACACATCGCGTTTGGGGTGCGACAATGGCCGAGATGTTTGCGCTAATTGTGGAACCGGTGCGGGCAGGGCATGCTTTTGTAAATTGGGCGCGTATCACCTATTCAGGGACGGGTGAGCGGATTGCAACCCCCGTCTTGCCAACAGAACCTATCGTCTCTGGCTTTTTTGCGGCCCAGTGGCAAGCGGAGACCTCACAGACGGTCACAGTCACCTTCGGGGCTGGTGAAAACGGCAGACTGGTCGGCGATACCACAGTAGAAGTGCCCCGGGGCGGCAGTCTGACAGCGGCGCAAGTCCCAATCCCCATCGGGCTCACGGGCTACAGCTTTGCCCACTGGACGAATTCACAGCGCAACTTCGGTCGGTGGAATTTGTCCAATCTGGTGATTCACGAAGCGACAACCTTCACAGCGGTGTTCAATCGAGTGAATATGCACTATGATGTGATATTCCTCTGGAACGATGGCCGTGTTGGAGTAGACAACGTGATGTACATCCAGACAGTAGCGCCTGGAGGACGAGCCGTGGAGCCAGCCCCGCCGAGTCGCCCGGGCTTCACTTTCGTGAGATGGACCAGAGACGCCAGGGGAAATGAGCCCTTCGACTTTGAAAGTCCACTCACCAATTGGGAAACCTTTCTCTACGCCCAATGGGCACCAGTGGTAGTGCCGCATCCCTTCACCGACGTATCCACTACCGCTTGGTATGCCGGTGCCGTGCAGTTTATGTACCAGCGTGACCTCATGCAAGGCCTAAGCGAAACCCACTTCGCCCCGGCAGAGGCTCTCACCCGTGCCCAGGCAGTGCTCATCCTCTGGCGTATGGCAGATTCTCCTGGAGTCCCATTCCGACCTGTTTTCAGCGATGTCCCAAGCAATGCCCCCGCATGGTATAGAAACGCGGTCCTCTGGGCCCATGAAAACGACATCATCCAAGGGTTTGAAGGTCGCTTTAACCCCTACGGCTCCATCACAAGAGAAGAGTTCGCGGCCATACTCCACCGATACGCCCGCTTGATAGGCGGCGATGTCAGGGTGCCAGACACATTTCACCTAGACAACTTCCAAGACCGCGAGGACCTGAGCGGCTGGGCGGAAATATACAAATACTGGGCAGTCTACAACGAGCTCTTCCACGGCACAGGCGCAAACACGCTGGCCCCAGACGGAACCGCCACCCGGGCCCAAGCGGCGACCATCCTCATGCGCTTTGTCCAGGCGTTTGCGGAGTAGAACTCAGAACAAGAAACAAACCCCGTGTCGCTATGTGAAGCGAAACGGGGTTTGTCATTTGAGCCTCTGTGGTTACTGGTCCTCATTCTCTTCTTCCGAATCTGAGTCCTCGTCCTCCACGAGTTCCCGCTGCCCCTCTGGGGGCCGGTCGCCTAGGATGATGCTGAGTTCTAAATGTTCCCCATATCGGAATACGCTGATAATCACCGTGTCTCCAGGGGCGTGGGTGGCAAGGATGGCTCTGAGTTCCTCTACGGTCCGGACTGGGGTGCCATTCATGGCGGTGATGATGTCACCTTCCAACATGCCGCCCCGCTCGGCGGCGGTGTCGGGGTAAACGGTGTTGACGGAGACTCCGGGAACTGTGCCGAAATTTTGGGCATAAGACTCCGTGACCGTCACAGGAAAGATGCCAAGATGGGGCCTCGGGATATATCCGAGCTCAATGAGCAGGTCGGCGTAGTGCATGGCATCGTCGATGGGGATGGCAAATCCGATACCTTCCACGCCCTCTAAGACCGCCTTTGCGGTGACAATGCCCACCACTTCACCGAACTCATTATAGACCGGTCCGCCGGAGTTGCCGGAGTTTACGGGGGCGTCGATCTGGAACATGTTGAGGGTCTGTCCCTGGCCCACGGCCACCTCCCGGTTGAGGGCGCTGACGATGCCGGAGGTCATGGTGAAAGTCAGTTCGCCCAAGGGGTTGCCAATGGCAAAGATGGGACTGCCCACCCGCATTTCAGAAGAGTTGCCGATGACAGCGGCGGTCAAATTGAGATGTGTGGCATCGATTTTGAGGACAGCCATATCGCTGGTGACACCCTCGCCGCCAATGAGTTCAGCCTCGTGTACGCTATAGTCGTCCAACATGACCCAAATCCGGGTTGCGCCCTCGATCACGTGGTAGTTGGTCAGAATATAGCCTTCTGTGGAGACAATAAACCCACTGCCAGAGACCCGGCCCGTGGTGGCCTGACCGAAGACGTTGGTGGTGGTGATCTCCGTGGTGATCCCCACCACAGGCTGGCGGCCCACTTCATAGACCGCCTCTGGGGAGAGGGCATTGCCTGTCCGCACAGGGGTGGCCTGAGGCGGTGGAGTGGGGCTTGGTGTGGGAGGTGGGGGCTCTGGCGAAGGGGTGGGCGAGGCTTGGGCGGCAATCTCTGCGGCGATGGCGGCTTGCTCGTCCTCCCAGTCGGAGATGGCCCATTGGGTCACGAAATACGCGCTCCCGCCACCCACTAAGACGCAGAGGATGAGCAGGCAGAAAACCCGAAACACAGCGCCACTGCGCCGCCGCTTGGGAGGCGCTGCGCTAGATGGCTCGTCACTTCGCTTATTTGTCTTTTCCGGGGCCCGTGAGACAGGCTCAGGCTCTTTCCGGATCGGCGGGGAGGTCTGCGTTGTCCCCAAAGGGGGGAGAGGGGCTCTGTTTGCGTAAGGGCTACCATACCCACTGGTCCCGCCAAGCGTGCGCTGAGACGGAGGTGGAGCGGCAGGCGGTATAGACGGCGTGACAGGCGGACTGGCCGGGGCTCCAGGCCGTGGGCCTACCGCGCCAGGTCTTGCTATCGGCACCCCAGGGCGGGGAGCTTCGCCAGGCCGGGCAGGTGCCGCGGCAGGGACGGGTGGGGACACCGGTTTCGGGGTCTGGGGAGAAGCGCTATAGGGAAAATAGCCGACAGGCCACTGGGAGGAGTCTGGCTTCGGCGCCTGGGGATTGGCCTTATTTTCAGGATTCTGATTGTTTGGCTGCATGTCGGACCTCCTCTGCTGTACCTTCCCTATCCTACTGCCAAGATATGGCCAAGCCGTGAATAAATTTTAAAAAATAGTTGAATTACGAAAAACTTCGCCAAAATCATGCAAACTCGCATCGCGTTGATGTCACATTAAAACTCTCTTAGCCCATCACACACCTCAATCAACGCCGCCGCGTCCAGCTTCCCATCTGACGCCTCCGCCGCCTCCGTGATCAAGTTATTCAGCGCTACCATGATATCTTCTGCATAAACGGTCTCAATAAATTCATGCTTTCGGTCCATTGCATGGAACACATCAATATAGGCTTTGCAAATGGCCAAGCTCTCTTCCTGCACGTTCGCGCTGTCCGATTGGCACACGCTCAGGAGTGCCGTCTTGGTCTTTTTGTAGATATCAGCGGCCTTCTTTGCCCCGCCTCTTGGGATCATCTCGTCGCCGTCCCAGGAGCGGAAGGGGTTGTTTAGGTTTTCTGCGAGCCATTCGGGTTTGCGGGCTTTGAGGATGTCGAGCTCGAAGGCGTAGTCATCCGCAATAAGCGGCTTGTATAGTTTTTTGGCAGTCTGTGCGACATCGTAAGGGATGCTGTGTAGCCAGAGACTTTCAAGAGCGGGCAAGTCTTTTGGTGTTGGGAAATCCGCACTAGAATAGCCAAATAAATCTTCTACAACCAGCCATCTTAGCTTTTTTAGCGTGGAGATCGCAGAAAAGTTTCTGATATTACCTGGCTTACCTGATAACCACAGTTCATCAATCTCTTTGTGGGTTTCAAAAGTTTCTGTAAAATCGATATCTGTTATTTTTGCAATTTGCAACCTCTGTAGTTGCTCTAAACCCTTTGGTATCTGCGTGTTGCCCCATAGTCGAAGCCACAAAAATCGGCCATTATGTGGGTCATGTATTTGCAAATCTGGTTCAAACTCTCCCTCTAGCCATAATGTGAAGACCGCATCGTGGAGATAAACCTCCTTTACGCTTGTTAGGTTTATTTGAGGCGGAAGATTGGCAGTACCTCGAAAGTCTAATCGTTCTTTGGTGCTTACATATGTGCCTAAATGTTGCGGAATATTGATTTTCGCCCCGAATAACCCTCGAGCCCAGCGACCATATGCGCGCGCAGTACTCTTTGATTCGAGTGGATGATAATTTCCACAGTAGGTAAAACCTTTTGGTTTTAGGCCTTCACAGTAGTTATGGGACAAATTATTGTCTCTCAAGTGAAACGCCCTCAGAAAGGGGAAATCCTCGGGAGTTGGCAAGCGATTTTCTGACCAGTCTAATAAAAGAACCGCAGGCTGAGGCCTCCCATTTCTATCTTTATCTTCATCACAAAACCCCGTGATTTGACAAGCATGCCAGCAATCAAGCCGCTCATTGTAAAATGCGTAAATGTCGCCCGTTGTCATATTCATCTCCCTCACCTTCCAAGGAAATGGAAATTGTCATGGTCATTTTTCAGTATTCTGAGTGAACTGCTATCACCGCAAATTCCGAAAAAAGTTCGTCATGA
>Ga0131853_10011178_pt1 | contig 16417 bp, 9 predicted proteins | sample TergutLab28metaG_FD_92764 | JGI IMG/M metagenome (GOLD analysis project Ga0131853, IMG submission 92764) | Labiotermes labralis P1 segment gut microbial communities from Petit-Saut dam, French Guiana - Lab288 P1 (version 2) (version 2) | ecosystem: Host-associated > Arthropoda: Insects >...
GGACTCGTTGCGCTGACCACGTGACACCCCTCTATCCGCAAAAGTTGGCACTAACTTCGCCGACCGGCGGCGGCCGCTCTGTCGGTATAGTTCGCGTGCGGACTAAGGCCACGGAGTTTATATCGCTACTAACTGTAAGATTGTTGCGTTCATCACTGTATGTATATATAGATACATACACGCTACAGCTTTGTATTCTAACATCTGTGCCACGCGACTCGGCTTATGAGATGTGTCTGAATTAGTTCCCTCAGGGCCACATTCTAAGCGGGTCACACTTAAGCTAGGCCAGTATGTAAGAAAAATTCCCAAGGTCATAAATAACAAATCCTGTCTTTGGAAAGAGGTGATTACAATAAATGAATAATATGGTGGTTATATTTCTTGTGGTGACCGTCGGTTTAACCTCCCAAACCTTTTAATGAATTTGGAATAGCTTTGGCTTTGGGCCTGCACTGAAAGTTGTCGGTCAAAATTTACTTTCGCCCTCACTCACCCACTCTAAATCATTGGTAGTAAAATTCCTCAGAAGCAGCGTGTCGTAATAAACATGAGCACAGACAATGTCAAGGCTCAATTGCTACATTTGATACGGTCTTCGATAACATAATGGAAAGGTAAAAGGTAAAGTCCTTGTCCATGCCATGAAGTCATGTAAGGAAAGTAAAGGTAAGCTCCACTCATTCTTAACTTCGGTAATAGATTGAGGTGAGTGGGTTGTTTCACTTCCCGGCCACTTTACTCTAAGGAAACAGCCATTGTGTCCATTTAATAGGAGGGTTGGTGGGCGCCAGAGCCGGCCTGGACGGTTTTGGAAAAGAGAAAAAATATCCTGTCATCCTATCTCTATTCCAACACCGGACCGTCCATCCAGCACAGTTGGCACAAGTGTTAAAACTTCTGATTTGTACTCGGAAGATACCCAGTTCAGAACCCGACCGGACACTGACTACCCCGGTCAGTTTTTCCGTAATTTTCCCAACTAGAAAGTGACAATATTCGGGACAGTATTACATTTACACCACTACCACTCCCACATTTTCAAATGTAATTATTAACCGTCATCCAAACACGCTACGTAGTCTGGAGTCACAGACAACGTGAAATTATCAAAAACATGAGAATATTTAGACTAAGTGCACCGAAAAGCAGAGCATACTTTTCGGACTTGCATAACAACATGTACTTTACGTCTCTTGATACATTAAGGTTATTTATTCATGCAATGTTCACATAAATATAAGAAAAATGAAGGAATTAATTCAGGTCTTTTCGCCTCTGTTTTCGAAACGAATTGTAGGGCTTTCAAAATAACGCTGATGTGTTTGAGAGTAATTGATCATGTTACAAAAGAATCCAGCTTACACAATTTGAAGTCGAATGTGCGAAATATTTTGAAAACGCAGCAATTTCAAGATAAAATTTCCAGCGACTAAATTTAAATTAGATTCTCCCTTGAGAGCATTAATTAGAACCAACATCTTTTCAGAGGCATAGCGTAATATTTAACAGATTAAATTAAGCATTCAGTACTGAAATATTTTTCTTTTATCGTTTCTGGTCCCATTCAATATTCTTTATTCTCCCTGCTTCTTTTTCCAACATTATTTTCTTCCCCTCTTTCAATTTAAGATATTTCCATCTCTCTCTTTCCAGGTTCTATTGTTTCTCCTCTTCTATACTATTATCGTCACTCTTTCTCTGTTTCTTTATTTCATTCCGTAATTCTTTTACGTAACATTTATCCGCCTAACTGTGTTTGCATCATTGACATTGCCAGAACTCAGAACCGAATTAAAACTTTGTAAATACAGGAAGATAAAAACAATAAAAAAATTCTCTTATATATGCCCCAGAGAACAAAGTCTTTCTTGAGAAGGTAATAGGACCCTTATCTTGTCAACATATTCCCTGCAGACCCCACAGTTTCACTGTCGGTTCCTTGAGAGTCCGCCGGTGGTCCGCGTCCAGCACAAACCAGCCCAATACAATTCTTACAGTTTCATCTTCTGAAGCCTAGATCTTGGCAAAGGGTCTCTATAATTCAAATTTCCAACCAAAACCCTGTACTTATTTCTGTTGTCCCCACACATGTTATATACCCTGCCCACCTCATTCCCCTCATTTGATCAACCCAATAATATTTGGATATCATTACAAATCACTAGGTAAGTAATAAATGGAAGAAGCGACTCTCTTTACTTAATCTCCTAATATTCTTTGTTAGATCAACAGGAGAAATTTAATCTGAGTTACTTAATTACATTAGGAGATAAAAGAAATGGACTAATTGAATAAACTACAAACTCTATTATCAGTATTACACATTCATTTTCTGTGTTTGTTATAAAAAATACACAATTTAAATCCAACGAGTTTAATTATATATGAGTATTATTTCACGAAAATGTGTCATAATTTTCACATTTGTGCCGTACATCTTGCTATTATCAAAGTTTTTTATTACCAACTGATGCACTACAGAATTGTTTTAAAAAGAGCATTAAAATTTACATTAAAACAGGTTAAACACGTTTCGGTGTGATCACCATCATCAGGGAGCGTATTGTGTGAGCTTGCTACAGTTACGGTGTTTAAACAGTTGATTAAAACACATTATTGTAGTTAATCTGGTGGTGTGGCTGCATATGTTATCAGGTCCTTCCTGGTGTATGTCTGCTGCACTATTCGGAACCTGAAAACCTGAAATCACGAATAGAACTTGTTTTTCTATTGAAACAGTTGAACAGTTCGCCACTGGGTTTCCTTTACTTCACCCCTAATAGTGCAACAATTCGTGTTGGCTAGAGAAGCAGATGGTGATGTGAGTAATGCGAACTTGGATGCAGAATTTGCGGTATCGATAATCCAGGCACTGAGGCGAGTCGCTGCACTCATTTCACAAGCTCAGACAAGATTTCCTGATGTTACACAGACTGGTGGTGTGGGTTTTACTAAGTGGTGTGGGATTTATATGCTGCTACGGCCACAGATGGCAAGGAACGTTACGTATAGGAAGGAAATTGGAACGGATCAACAGACTGCTCGAAAAGTACTTCCCAAACACGTAAGTTTGGTGTACATTATTTGTTTGCTCCCCCCTCCCTCCCCCCCCCCCAAAAAAAACCAAGCAGGCAACAAACCAGATACATTCGTTCATTCAGCAACAAATATACACCTGTGTTTTTGTGTGGAGCTTAAAACTCCTGTTCTCATTCTGAAGGTCTCAGGCACAAATATCGTTAGAGTAACCAGTTGTCTATCCTAAAAATCTGGTCGTATAATTTGCTTGTATAATTTGCTTTTTAGGACGTTGTCCACACAAACACCAGGATTCAAGCTGCGTATAGGATATCACTAAGCCACCAACTGTAAAGAGCAATGTCCTTATTGATAAGCCACTATTTCCTCAGCTTGTGAGCTGTCAGCAAACCTATATGACATACACCGTTGCTGTGTGTACAGTGAAAATTTCCTGATGATGGACAGAGGAAGTGTCCGAAACATGTAGAATTTCATTATACGAGGAATTCAGGGAGCCATTCTACTGTAATTTTCTTCTCAACACATCTACAGAGTAATTTTATAAATGGCGCGGTGTGACCGTAAACACAACTCAAAGACGGTAAACAGCAGACTTCCGTGGGCACTGCCACCATATAAACATGGAAGCCGACGCAATGTGAGCCGTCCTAAACTCCGGTGGTTAGTTTCCTTGAAGACGGAACAGGTCAAGAGGCCTAATACTTTAAGTTGATTATGATGATGATGATGATGACAACGACTATATTCCTGCTAAGAACGCGCACATTTCTTACTGAAAATACTCTACCACGCACGGTATGCAATTCAAGATGCGAAATTACCATATACAGAAAACACAGTGCTTCCAACGTCTCGTAGGTTGTATTTACGTCCTGTTACCGAACCCCACACAGCTTGAACCATTCAGTTTCTGTCACACTTTTTACGCGCCGAATAGGACCCATTTCGCATCACTTAGTTGAGGCTGAAGCCATAGGATCGCTGCGTACCAGCAATTATACAAGCAAGCATTTAATAAAGTGCAGATTTCGTGGAAATTCTCGGTATCAATTTTACTACTAAATCATTTAACCACGGTTAAATTCAGGCATAAATTAAAATTTACACGAGTGTTTGCCCTGTCTCTGTGTTCTCCTATCTCTCTTTGTGACTGCATTCTAACGGGTTTCAAATTCTGTCAACGTACGCTTGCTTATTACAATTACCATCCAAAATACCTAGTGCCAGAAGTGCTTAGAACCAACATAAGAAAGTTCGATTACAACAGACTAACACTTAAATTTCTACACTTACAGTGACTTGTTTCTGACGTCGTGCACATTAGTGAAAAAAATTGTTCCAGACCGTTGAAAGCATCGACTGCTCAAATATATGAGGTGGGTGTGTGGTACGATTCTATCCGGATTTCTCCACATTGAAAGCCGTAAAAAGCAGCTTCCCGACGAAGCAGGAGAACTGCATTTATCTCCTTATAAATGGCAAAGTACCAGGCAGCAGATCCCGTTGAAGTTTTTCTTTCCTACTGAAAATCGTATCTAATGCGCCCATTTCTAACAGTTTCGCGTGACGACGCCCAGCGCTGAGGAGGTGACTACATCCACTCACACTGCGTGTTACACTTTTATTTCAAGACGTTTCCGAGTGACCTGCTGATTAGCAGAGCAGACTACTTAATGCCACATAGAATGGAATTTTTCAAGTCGTCGCCATGAGGAGGACACAAGTCGTATAGTGATCGTTCTGCAAACTCATATTTATAAAACCCCTGCAATTGGAACGGACTGATGTAGGACGCAAGCGTGGAGAGGTTGGAACTTTAGACAGGCGCAGTTTTAGTGTGGTGGACACACAGCCATTTTTCGTAATTTGACAGAAACTTCAGACGACGGAGGTCGAGATAACGATTCGCTACAGGCTGGACTTTTCGGGGTTCGAACCTCGGTAAGAATAAGAAATCTTCTCTTCTGCACACGCGTCCAGACCGGAGCTAGGGCCCACCCAGCCTCCTGTACGGTAGGTACCATGTCACGTTTTCGGGAGTAAAGCGGCCGGAACCTCGCTTAGACCACCCAACCCACTTAGCACAGAAATTACAAATAAGTACAACTATAAATCTGTACCCCCTCGGCGCGTGCATAGCAGATTGCAAGGTGTCTTGAACCCATCTAGGATACAGACAACACAAACAAGTCTATTAACCACAGTCTTTCTAAAGTCAATGAGAACCGAACTAGATGGCTCGAGCGGTAACGTCTCTGACTTGTATTCCGGTAGTTCCGGTTACAGTCTCGGCCTGGACGCTATATTAATTTTCTTGTTGTTTTCCTTGGTTCCTCCAGGCAAAATACTGGTGTAATACCATTAATCAGTCCACAATCGCTTTCTTTAAATCCCTTTCAGTTACTTATGTAATATCACAGAATTATCCGACGTTCTTGAATACACTTTACTGAAAGCGTCATTAAATAAACTGAAACAAACAGAATTGTCATGTTTCTACTCAAGTTTACAGTAACATCGTCAGCCCAAACGCATCACACTGAAAGAAGAATATCGGCTGGGAGTGTTGGACATTGGCTGCTGAAAGACAACTGGGGCTTATGAGGGAGAAAATTACGAGAAAAAGCAGGCCGAAGAAAAGTAACAGCGAGAAGCTTCTTTATTTGTATTTATCGCCAAAAATTAACAGGGTATAAAAACAAGTAAAACGAGAAGAAAGGAGCACGTTGCACGTACGTGGGAGAAGTCCACAACTACTTAGGTAGGGAAATTTAAAATTAAGAGGCAACTTGGAAGACAGGGCCGTAGTTGGGAAAATGACATTTAAAATGGATGATATAGAAAGAAATAACATCAGAAGGCAAGGATTGGATACGTGCGGCTCAGGATACGGATAATTTATGGGTTGTTGTTAACACGTTAATGAACACATAGGATCTATAAAAAGAGGAAATATTATTGACTTAAATCGGTTAGCTGCCCACGAATGGCGCCTCTCCGTGTTGTCAGGCACTTAAAAGTAAAGCATTCTTGCCTCCACAAGCTCTTCAAAACAACACAAGATGGAATTTATATTTTGAGCGTCGAATGCAGAAAAAAATGATACATTGAAAGAAAACGTACAGTGCCTGCTCTGAAATACACAGCAATTACTTACATCGCCATCTTTCTTGACCTACAACCCATTCTCTAATAAGTTCGCGCAACAGACAAAAGGTAAAGCCATCCCTGTACAGGCCTGAACGGGCCCTTAGGGTAACAGGAGGTTGTGACATGCAGAATTGTTTGACAATCGGCACACGAAGGTGGCAAGGTTGTCAGCCCTACCGGGCGCCATATTTCTGTTAAGAGGCTGAGTCGACACCATGGCCATAGTAGAGTCGGTAGAATTAAGTAAATTAAAAATCCCAATGACTCCATCGGAAGTCGAACCCGCGACCTTCCGGCTTGTAGCGCAGTGCCTCAACCAACTGCACCACCGCGTACTGCTTATGCTGTAGGTCCATGTACAATTTGTAAATTGCTGGTTAAAAAAGATAGAGTGATCCCGTTACAGGCCGGGTGTGGCCCAGAGGGTGGGTAGAGATATAGCTCTACTCTTCCATGACTGCGGCACTAGAAGTGGTTGAGTGGTCAGCAGCACGCCCCGGCCGCAATTTACCCCCGTGAAAGACCCGGTACCCATTTTACAGGAGGCTGGATGGGCCTCAGGGCCGATCTGGACGGGCGGAAAATCTCGTCCCCACCGGGACTTGATCCCGGATCGTCCAGCCCGTAGTCAGTCGCTATACCGACTGAGCTACCCGGCCCACATATTGCTGATATAACCGGGTTTAGATAAAGGTACCTATTGTGCAATAATGGTAAACATGAATATAGCTGACGGATATCCCAGAAGAACGCTTCTTTATTCTCACGCATATCATGCACAGGACCTTCAGCTTCTATGATATATTTCTTTCGGGCCTTCGTATTTTTTAACCTGAAATTTTATTTATGCGAATATATAAAGGAACTGAGTCTATATTTCAAAAGTTTTCCGACCACTCAGGACAGATAAAAGCGAAAGGAGTTATCAGGCGCGATTTGTTCGAGAGCCATTTTGTTCAAAATGAAGTCTTCTTCTACAAACAGATTACATAAGATGGAAGGGGTGAGGTATCCGCCGTCAAAGATGGCAAGCGATGTAATTTATGCCTGACTCTAATGATAAAAATGATTTAGTAGCTTAGTAGCAGCAATACGCAAGCTTTGGAACAGGTACCCGATAAAGAGGTTTTTTTTTTATTTACCGCCTACTGTAAGAACATCTTCAACTGCATATACACTTACTACAGATTTCTAATAGGAAATGTACGTAATAAGTCCGGGACGATGGAAGACAGTGGCCATGATCTACACCAATTAACCGTAAAGGACTAAGAAATTAAAACGAACCTGCTAAAGATAACCACTGCCTTGTTTGAGATTCAAGCATGGCGCACTCCTATTAAAAGTCAGATGCTTCAGAGCTGATTTAATTTTCTGACTATATTTGAACACTCAGTTGGCCTTATCGGAAGTAATAACAGATTACTGTGGTTTAACCCTTTAAACACTAAGCGTAAACTGTTTTATTTAAAGACTCAGTTCGTACCGCGCAGTAAAGACTTTTCACCTCCCTTATAAAACCAGTTAGTTTACGTTACATAAGACGAAGTAGCTTATGTTCTGAAACACATGTAAACACAAAACACATAAATACTGTGCGGGCAGAATGCACAGTTATTAGGTGCACTTGCAAAACTGCAATAAGCGTCTTCATGTCCGTCCGTCTGTTCACACGGAACAACTCGGCTCCCACTGGAAGGGTTCTCATGAAATATAACATTTGAGTATTTTTCGAAAATCCTTCGAGAAATTTCAAATTTAATTCAAATCTGACAACCATAACAGGCACTGTACACGAAAATCAATATATACGTATGATCATACCAAACACTATTCTTCTTAGAATGAGAAATATTCCAGACAAAAGTTGTAAAGAAAATCGAAACACACATTTTGTGTTCAATATTACTTTTTTTTTTCGAAATCTTGCTGTATATGAGGTGATGTGTTATAAATTGTAGAGCCGGACTTGCCATAGACGACAGGAATGCGCATCTGCATTGCATGTTGGATGCCCATGGCCACAGACACACTCACATAACATGAATACCTATTGCTTTTCCATGACAAAAATGGCTGCACGAAAACGCGCCTCAAAGTCACGTTGTACAGCATGTATGCTGCCTGTCTTGTTGAGTACTAGAACTGGTGGTACCTCAAGTAATCAGTAGGCTTTAAAAGTTTAACGCTGGCTTATCGGTAAAGTCCTTATTGGATCGAGACGGTCTCGTAGCAGTTGCCTTTAAACACTATTAAAATCTTATCTTAAATCAATGGCTTCGATATCCAGTGCAGGAAACATAAATTCAGGTCTAAAAGGTTTAATTAATACATATAAATTAAGGAGATACATCTTTAAATACGTTAAACTCAGTACTGAAATGTACTGCAGCCCGGACACTACTTCAGCCTAACCGCACCTAACCTCCAACCTACAGCAAACCAAGAACGAAACAACCAATGTGGTAATCAACATCATAGTCGAGAGCTCCGGATGATGAGCATAGTAGTGTCCGAAACATGTTGAGCTTATAAGAAGTACAATAAAATAATAAGTGGCATCTATTTGGTTTTTTATTCTTCAGTTATCAAAATGATGTACGGTCCAATAAACATCAGAACGACAGTAGCATTTGTTGACAAATATACATCCCGGCATCGCAAATGTGAGTGTAAAGCATTAAATTAGATCAATAAGGAAAGATGATTGGGATTTTCGTCTACAAATTTGATATGGCATTTTAAGACTTCACTCTAGATACCAAAGTACAAAGTGTCATACAACAAAAATACAGTAACACTCCAGTTTACCTTCATTTGCACCAACAGCAATGCATGTGTGCCACCACAGTGCAAATCACGACACAGAAATCAAACTGCTCAACTTATTTAGTCATTTTACCTGGATATTAGTTAAAATACACTCCGTGCGTAACGACACGTGTTCCAAACACTACCACCAATTCCCTGGAGTGAAAAACCAATTGAAAGGTCTCCATTTTTCGTCCGACATGGAGGTCATTGCTGCCGCGGAGACCTGGTTGAAAGGACAACCTTCTGAATTTTTTTTTTTCGAGTGGCTTGCACAAGTTAGAACAACGGGCAAAAAAGTATATTGAGCTTCGTGGGGAATATGTTGAATAAATCTCGAGTTTGGTCGCTGCAGTTTGTTTCCTACCTGGTCGGGCTAAGGACTTATCTGCATCCTTTCGTAAATGCTGTGGAGAACACTCCAGTCTAGCTTTTAGGTGACAAACTAACGTTTCGTATGGGAAGCAGTTTTGAGAAATCTGACATATTTCAGTTTGGGTTTCAAACAAAACAAAACGCGATAAAAAAAAAAGAAATGTCTAGGTACCAACATAAAACCACCAGACGCCTGCTTGATTGTCACCTCGAGTGCCATATTCAAAAATACAGCACTCTCAAGTTTATGTTCATTTCACGTATGCTGTCAGAAAGAAAAATTATTGATACAAATAAAAACCAGGTAAAATGAATTGCTGTTTGGAGGCACTCCAATCATCTTAACACACTTCCCACACCTTTCGGCCCAACAGGGTCATTATTGTGGAATCGCATAACATACATCGAGAAACATAAGAAATGTAACATTTAAGCAATTACGATTATTCGATAATACGGTTCTACAAATATCACACAGGATTATTTACTACACTCTATGTTTAAAATAACAACAAAATGCATTTTACCATTACAGCAGCATGGCATTGATCAATATCACTGAAGAAAATATTAAGTTAAAGCAATTACTCGCGTATTTTATATATTATTTTGCAATTGTTAACAACGTTAAATCTTTTATGCTTGTCAGTGCAATTTTATTAATTCCTTGAAAATGACACAGCTGGGCCGGAACATGCCAGATGTTCATTAAAGAAGAAGAGACATCTCATAACATCAGTGCAACGTAATTGATTTTTACAGTACGTGTAACTAAGAACTACGCGAATATTACGCTACACTGCAAGACCACAAAATAATATACGATTTTTTTTTCCGGAAACTCTTTGACTCTTCCTTACCCTTTACGTGGAAGGACAATTAAATGTATTTGGTTCAACCTTCTGTGCTAACCATACAAAGAATCAATACGCGTCCGACAACCACATCACATATTTCACATAGGGAACCCACAGACAGACTCCTACATAAATGGTTTTTAAAATCTGGTACAGCCTGAACTCTGCAAAATTAAAAGCCGAAAAATATAGCCGATTTTAGGTCCTGTGTAATAAATATACTGTGTGTTTCACAAATAATTACCGGTTCGTTAGAAAGCATAATAGTGGCTTTACGGGTTGCCATACAGATGGTCAGAGAACAAAGTACAGAAGGATCAGAAATGGGTAACTTTTTACGAGTAGCTTGCAAGGATTCTGCTGATTGTACGTGGTCACAACTTTGAGTAAGATTTCGGACATTATCCACCGTAATGGGTTGAAAGAGAAGAACTTACTCCAATGGATTCGCTACAAAGGGACATTCTCATTACCTGCTGAATGGATTTAGACTAGTCCTTTCTAACGGAGTTCGGTTTCCTCTTTCCTTGTTCCATGTGAAGACAAAAAACAGGATCCGGTCTCTTAGTTCGTGGGTTTTAACCTAGGACGATGGACAACGCACAGCCTTCCGGTTACAGCCACAGGCTATATGCAAGCATGAAGGATAATGTAAACTTATCCCTGGGGTAAATACAAAATATTATCCACGATCGCAAGGCACATTCATTTTATAAAGTAGTGAAGGCATTCATAAACTGAAAGTATTTTTAGAAAAAAAATCTACATCCGACAGCAGTGTGTTTCACTGCTTCCGGCTGTTGAGACAACATCGAAGGTACACAAATCTCTTCAATACCAAAAAATGCACAGTTCTACTGTGATGTATTTCACTCTTATTTAGCTCCTACATGTTTCGGCTTAACTGCCATCACCGGGGAGCTGACACCATACGAGGAATCAAATGTCTATCGTAATTCGTAACAATTATAATCAACATTGTATAACATATTGTACTATGTAAATTTCAATCTGTACATTTGATATGTGCAAGCATTGTCCACTATTTTATCGCTGTAAGTTTTAGTAATATGGTGCGCAGTGGTTGGTACTATGAAGGTTTGTAAATAATTTATATGCACGGAATGAACATTATAAAACTGAAGGCACGTTTGATCACGTGTGGATTTTCAATAACATTTAACATTTTGAGAGATAAATATTTATAAAACTGTGTGCAGGTTGTTGTACATTCAAAACACGCAGAAATTCTTAAGACTGATGCAAAATGAACACCATGAATTTCCACTTTCTTTTACATCGTATTTACACACAAATGCATTCTTTATTACAATAAAACCAACTAGATGCACTAATTTCTCAAATTTATTTTTGGAATAAACCTTTACATGTTTCGGACAGTTTCTCTTTCCATCATCAGGAGTTTTTCACTGTACACACAGCAATGGTATATGTCATACAGGTTTGCTGATAACTTGCACGCAAGCTGTCAGCAAACCTGTATGGCATACACCTATTGCTGTGTGTACAGTACTAGACTCCTGATGATGGACAGAAGAACTGTCCGAAATATGTAGAGGTTTATTCCAAAGATAAATTTGAGAAATTAGTGCATCTAATTGGTTTTATTACAAGAATTTATCACGTTACACGGTCACCTGAACGTCAAATACGCAAAAGCGTATAAAATTTTACTGTCAGATACCGAGATTTTTACTGAACTTGTTAGCCAGTTTGGTACCAGGGAATTTTCTGTTTCGAATTTAGGAAAGGTAAACAGTTGAAGGGTTTAAGTAAGCCCTTTCATATTCTCCAGGCAAGAGCGCGGACAATGTCTAATATAGGTCACGGTCGATTACTGTCATTGTTTCCAAATAACAACTCACTTTCATCAGATCACTTAACTGAGACATGAACATTGCAAAGATCAATGAGCAAATCAAGAACTGACCTTCTCAAAAGCAAAGTCGTAACGTCCGGTTTTCCTCCTTCGGAAAACTTACAAAACGTATGCTGTGGTGTGAGAAGTAAATTAATAAGAGTAACGTGGGAAGTTTTACAGGTTTATAGATCTCAGTGTTGTGAGGCTCAATAGACCTTTGTCTGATTTTTTTTAAAGACATACAACAATTTGCCTTCCAACGGATCAATTATCCGTATAAACAGAAGGTCATATAAGCCTGACATACGCTGTACAATAAAAAGATAATTTTGACGATGAAATAAATTCGAAAAATCTTTTCCCCCTACTTAATAAGACGTCGAATATTACATGTTTTTTCTAAGGGATAACTTAGTTTTTGAAAAGGATGTCATTTACAAACTTTTGAAAACAAAATGTATAAGTGAACGTCTGGATCTATAGTAAGGAGCTTGGTGTATTAATACTTACAGTTGAAGGCAAATATAGCTGTGTTCGACTGTAAGTATTAATACACCAAGCTCCTTACTATTGTACTAACACAACGGGGATGACGCACATCAGAAGTCTGGATCTAAGTATGACGTAATTCAGCACTGTAACATATAATATAAACGGGCAATTCGTTATCCAAGCTACACAGAAAATATTTGGTTTTTAGAGCGGCGAAGTCAAGGAGATTACAATTTAATTGATATAAATTTTAGTATCCCATTATTTGGTATAATACAAAAATTACAAACTTGTATTTTAAGTGTAAAGGAGAAGTCTCTATAAGAGCTCTTTCCTTGTATATAATTTTAGCAGTACCCGATGTTAGCCGTAATTACCAGCCGAAACGTGCCGCAGTGAATGTAGTTAATTAATGGAATACACAATAATTTATAGCGTTGTAATAATCGTAAAATTAATAAACAAAAATTCCAGGAGATTACGATACGCCATGCAAGTGACTGGTTACGTAACCTTCGGAGGGCAAGCCTCTTAGACATGGACTTCATTACGTGTTTACGCACCGAATGAGTCAATTTTCAGTCAGCTGCTATTAAAAGAATCTTGAGTGGTTACCCTACATACCCATCCATCCATCGTTCCTCTGACACTACCACCCGCAGTCGCGCCTCGGCCTTCCGTTATACCCTACATAACATACTGTAAATTGCTTTGGCTTATGCGGAGCAGAAGCGACCAAGTTCTTTTCACGATATATTTTGAGTGTAAAACAGGAAATGTTAACAGCCCAGATAGGCCTAAAGTGTGGAAACAAACGCTTTTATAATTTCCTTGTTAATACAGTTCAACAACTTACCCCTTATTGTTACTGAAGGGTATAGATATGGACTGTCACAACTGCCATAGAAATTAACCCACAAATACGGAGTCTTGCTGGAGAATTTGACATGTGATTGGCATATCTAGGGCATTTCCTGCTTATTATTAAATCCAGATAGTCACTGCCCTATTCACAGATGTCAAATATCGAGCTCTACCTGACCCACTCGAACCCAGGGCACCACGTTAAATCCCATTTCTAAGATCCATTTTTCTACGAAATTTGTGCCTACGTCTGTCAAGTAACCCTTGCGAGATTTGGGGCTGCCACAAATGTGTTCATGTAGGTTTTTAAGTGTTCTTAGGTGTTACGCCGTGTCCAACGGTTGTTATCGACGTTTCGAAATCCAGCCCTGCCTTCATAATCTGAGTCAAGCTGTCCATGAATATTCGTCTCTATTTTACAATTCTTGAAGTACTAATTCGAAACGTCTGTAACAGTTCACAAGTCGACATGGCGTAATATCACAACACATCTGAATCGTCAAGGAATTTCTCTGACATTCTGAGGGCCGTGCATCGTGATATATTTGTATAATACAAGCCAGCAAGATGCACTATTCCTCAATTTTATTTTTTTAACCTTATTTGTTTATCCAAAATAAAGTTTTGATACCAAAAATAAAGTTGAGAAATAGTGCATCTTGTTGGCTTCTATCATACGAAGAAATTTATTCTTTTCCTATTCATATACAAAAGTTTACAGACATTTCTCATTTCTCTCATGTGCTTGCTGCATGTCCCAACCAGAACTTTATCCTTGATGACATCAACCAAATACCAAACGATGAGAAAAACAAATTATGAAGCTAATCGTTACGTAATTCGTGATATCACAGAGTTACTTTCCCTCTCTCATGTCCAAATCTGCCTTTGACACCTTCCCAAACAACCGCAACATAATAGATATAAGTCATAACCATCATGGTTAGACCCATCACCGCCCTTCATTGTTACACATTAAGCCACACATGTTTCGGTACGTGACCCACTCCTGATCCCAAGAGGACGTAATAACTTGGCTTCATATACAGAGATTATTTCTCATGAATTTAAAATTTAGTTTTCGATGATTAATGAATATACCCGTACTTAATTTTGGAATAAAAGTTTTTTCTGTCCGTAGAATGAGGGACCAGGTTTTACACCTTCGCAGACCAACAGACTAACAGTCTCTGCTTGTAAAATAAAGACCATGAATAAAACATCCAATGTCCTTTACCTTCAAAAAACTTTGTTCCCCACTTTACGTCACCGGAAGATCACAAATCGAGTGTTTCCGGACGATCCTAGCGAAGTGTGAGACGGACCGAGGTGTGAAGCTTCCTATTTCGCTGTCGTCACGGCGCAGACTGAAGCGGCGTCCAGCGCCCCACTGTGCTGAGACGCTCAGCGTCCTACGGACGAACCTGCGCATTCCACGGAGTAGCATCAATCTAACCGAGTAGGAAATGTAAATTAAATTATTACAAATGGCGCAACTGCTTTTAGTGTGGTAGTTGTTCCGATAGTTACATAACGGTAAGCTACTAGGAGGCACTTCCAAAAAACAAGTCAGAATTTGGCATGATTACGTACGCCAGTCAGAATAACGTTACGACCACAGAAAGCAAGGAAAATCCAATCATAGTGACGTAAATATCAGAACTTATCTTCATTAACTGGGATGTCAGGATAGAGTAATGTGGCTTTGTGCAAGTTTCTGGTGAACACAGAAAGGAACGTCGCTTGCTCCACAGAAAGTGGGAAAAAAAATTAAGTAATTATCGGATTCTCAAAACCATCTCTGACAAAAAAAAAGCATCTTACCCTTTAAGTATGTCATTTAACGACGCTGCCAACGGCTAGAAACCCCTGTCCCAGTGACATAAGGTCCACCACAAACCCCATCTGCTCTGACCCTATAATGAACCGGGGTTTCAGCGATTAGATGTCGACGAACAATCGTCCGCGCAATAGTACGGCGCAATATGTTAGTTAGTTGGTTAGATTCAGTGTTTATTTCGGGACTTGGACTTATCAGTGACATACTTTCGTCTATGAACATCAATATCATTAATATCAACACGAACGTTGGAAAGGCATCACAAATACTGCATTTGGACGACGTGAATAGTTCTCATACATTTCTTCCCTGCAAGAGACACAAGTTTCATTATCACTGGCCAAGCACTGCGACGACGGCCTTCTTGGGGGGCGATGACTAGCAAATTGATATATAAGAAAGTTCCAGAGAAACGGCATTTCATTCCGCAAGACCGTGATATATAACTTTGTTCAGTAAATGTCACGCACAGAAAATACGCATCCAGAAAATTCATGAAAAGTGTTGTTCAGACTGAGGTTTACCGAAGTAACTAGAAGAAAGTATATTCCCCTACAGCGTCAGAAGTTTCTTCCACTACGCTACAATAAGAATAAATCCACATTACCTCGGATGGCCGGGAATACACAGTACACTACGAACATCCCACTGGCCTTATGAGAATACACAGAGACCTTCTGTAATCGAATAAAATATGGACTGTGTACAACCGATGGCTGACATTACTGTGTCCTGCTGTACACATGACTTTCAATGTATTCGAAAAAAAAAGTGTCGTGCACTTCTGTGCGACGGAGTTTTGTTGCGTGTATTCGATTTTCTACGTAGCTATCAGAAAAGATATATTAGACATACCTGATTTTATGTTATATGAATAATGAACAAGAAAGCCTAGTAAAATAGTTGAATAAAGATAGACCAAGTTGATGTCACTTGCTTTGTTTCATTATTTAATGCTCAACATGTTTCGAATGTTAGTACATCCATCCTCAGGAGCTTGCGACTTATTTGTTGAGTTATTTCGTGGGTTGTATTGCTCTGGTTCGATGTGTGTTGGTGTTACGTTGTGGTTTGGCTGGGGTGGTGTGGTATCCGTATGCA
>Ga0131853_10011180_pt1 | contig 16416 bp, 11 predicted proteins | sample TergutLab28metaG_FD_92764 | JGI IMG/M metagenome (GOLD analysis project Ga0131853, IMG submission 92764) | Labiotermes labralis P1 segment gut microbial communities from Petit-Saut dam, French Guiana - Lab288 P1 (version 2) (version 2) | ecosystem: Host-associated > Arthropoda: Insects >...
GGTTATGAATGATAATTAAAGTAAATATAAGTCGGGTGTCTATGAGTTTAGTTAAGACTTAGTGACAATAAATTTGTCAAGTAAAGTTAAAATAAAAAATACTCACTCAAATGAAGTAAGTATGCACAGGCTTTTGCTTTCTTAGTGCAATTTGGAATTTTTTTTTTACTATTTGATAGATTTTTGATAGTGGTTGGTAAGTGATTGAAAATCTTAATTCCTGAGTAATAAACACCCTTTTCTAATTCCTGAGTAATAAACACCCTTTGGTATAATGTTAAGTTAGCAGAAGGTACAAGGTAATTATCAGATGACCCTAAGAATTTTGAATTACGACTGGAAAAGTTTTTTTACTTACACTCTTTTTATTCATTGGAGGAGTATTTCCAATATTAAATAAACTCCTAAATTGGTAATTATAAAAATATTTTTAAGAGATATAGGATAGTTAGATACATTATCAAATATTTTTATGTTGTAATCACCCTGATTCCATAGCATTATATCGTATTTTATCAAATGTTTGTTTTGGACTTCAATTATACATCATTTTACTCATTTTACTAAACTATTGTAACGTGGTCCTATTGAACTCCACTGTTACTGTAACAGATAGCACACCTTCCCTCCTAGTGTTGGGATGTCTGATTATATTAGAGACATTTTGGTATGGGTAATTTCAGACTGGCATGTACTGTGCAATTTTGTAAAATTGTCATACTGCTTTTAGTTCTGTATTCATCTTAAATTTGTACTTCACACTATATGATAGTGCACTTAGTTGATTGTATGCATGCCGTTATATTCTAGCATTGCATTGTTTTGCTATTCGGTAGATAATTCTGTCCACTATTTTTGACTCAGAGCAATTGGGAGTTGTGTCTGTAAGAAGCCATGTTCTATCCTTTTACCATATACAGTATACAATATAGAATGATGTGTATATTTTTATGACAAGGTCCATATCCAATGAAATTTTGGAAATGGATCGATCAATCATATCAATTAAAGCAATCGACCAAATAACCTACCAGGGTGCTGATAAGTCCTTAGCCCGACCAGGAAGGAAAAGTGCTTGGAAGCATGTCAGGGACGCATGCGATTTCAGCAAAATCAAGACGCAAGCTGCCATCAAGTTTCTTTTCCTGCAAGGCAAGGCACTGAAGGAAATTCACACCATTCTGACAGAAACATATATATATTACATGTATATATTAATGACATTTTATTACCAGCTCGAATTATAATTGTTACTTTGTGGATTGAATTTTTATGTATGTATCTGACATAGTGTATTATGTATGTATCTGACATAGTGTATTATGACTAATTCTATATCCAGTAGGTCTCTTAGACTTGTAATGGATCTGATGGAATTGAATAAATTGAGTTGAATTGAGTTCAATTGAATGCACGCAGTTGTATTTGTTTTTAACAACTAAATTTTATCTGATTTTAACGGGCATAAGCTGACATTTCATAATCATATTGAGGATTTTAGGCATTCATTATAAGGTTGACTGGTTCCCTGATAAAATTTGGCAGTTTCTTGTTGTCTTAGTATTGTTGTAATGCTGTCCTGATGATGGTCACAATAACGATGGAAACATGTTGGTAATTAATAGTACGTGATAAAACGTGTTTTGTATGTGTGCATTTGTTGGTTTTATTACATAAGTTTAAACCATTTTCTGTTTGTTAATTCTCGAACTTGATTCGGCCCTAGTTGTTGGCCACCCTCAGGGAGCTTGTAGGTTTTTTGACATTGCAGCTTATGCGTCAACTTATATGGCAGAAATTTTGCATATAAGTTGGTGCATAGGTTGCACATGTCGAAACAAACTTACGAACTACCAGAGGATGGCCAAAAGCTACGGCCGAATTATGTAAAAGCATTAATTAAAAAAAAAAGGTGCAACAAGTTAGTGTTAAATTTTATGTATGTAACTTGTAAATATTGCTGCTGTATATGAACGTTACTGACTGCTCATTTTCCAGCCACAAAATTGGTGTTACAAAAGATTTACAATAAATCATGATGAGTTTGCACATGATTTTCTTATTTAGTATATTTTTTCCCCTTGACTAAATATAAGCCCAAGTAGGTAGGGCATGTACAAGTATATTCTGATGTTTTTGTAATTTTCTAGTAGGTGAGATTTTTAACTTTGCTAAGAGTGCATATATATGTGGTGAATCAAAATCCCATGCCATCATTCCACCTAGATTTAATGATTCCTCTTTCTTTTATGGTAGTGGTGGTGATAGCTGTTCAGTCATGGAATTGGTAGTCAGAAGTGTTAAAAGAAAACATTAAATGAGTTTAGAATTCAATTATGATTTTGTCCACTTGTACATTGTATAATGACAGGTGTCATTTAGATTGGACAGTGTTTTGTCAACTTAAGGAACTTACAACTTGTGTATTTTGTGTGTGCTGTATGTCAGTGGCAAGTTAGTACCTCTTATACTTCCACAGAAGATTGTGCAGAACTCTGTATCCTGCTTTTGTTGCATTCAACTGCTTGTCCATTTTTTCAGTAGTTAGGTCGTACATGTTTTAAAATAAAACAGTTCAGTAGAACAAAGTCCACTACATCCTGTGGGTGTTTTTGGTGTGTGTTCTTAGAAACCCTGCTTAGCTTACACAGAATATAAAATTTAGTTACTGCAGTTTTGTTTTGGTTGTAAATTAATTGAAATGTCCTATGATAACAGTTTTCTTTTCTTATAAGTAGTGGATATTCCCAATTGAAGATTATCATTTTTTGGGGGTGTGACATCAAGTGCTTTAGTAGAAATTTCCTTACCTTTTGGGGAACCTGCAGCATCCTTCTTTAGGGTAGAAGATTTTTCTACTGTGAAGGTGGACATATCCCAGTAGATGGTAATCTTCATTTCACCACAAGGATTACCTCAACTCCTGAAAATTCCATAATATATACAATTTCTTGGATGTCTGTATACCTTTATTTATACATTTCTTTTATCAGTAGGGATTTCCAATGAACAGAGCACATAGATGCTGTTGATATTAATTTGTTTAGCAGAACAAAAACACTGTAATAATTTTTATACTGTATTTTAGATTTGCACCTGTAGCAGTTGGAGTTCCTTTCTCAAGTGATATATCAGGACTTCTGTCCGATAGTGTTGAAGATACAACACAGAATCAAGAGCACGATGTTGCAGGACCTCAAAAGCTAGTGAGTTTTGTCCATTGTAATTGCAAAGTGACTGCAGCTGTCTGCTGTGTTATTGATACTGCTTGGAATTAAACCCCATTAAGTTAGATGTTAAATATGAGTAGTGTACACCGTGAATTGCTGTTTTTGCAGTATGTAATTTGAATATGAAAGTCTTTTGTTTGAATTATGTGGTTGCCACATTTGGCTGATAATCGTTTGGGTCTGCTCCAGTTTTGGCTGACCAAAGTATATCCAGTGTGTGTGATGATGACGTGGACTTCTCATGTGGGTCATGGACAATTATGGCCACGCCCCACTTCTCAATCTGCCCATGTACCTGACTGCAGTAGGGTTGTGGCTGTGTATCACAGTTGGGAGTATCTGTCTGGATGCTTTTGGTTGTGTCTTATGCACAGTCTCCCTCCTGCCTGTGCAGCTGACCTCAGTTTGCTCTTGGCTGTGTGTGTATTACAGTGGGGGTTGCCTGTTGTAACAGTTTTGGATCTGTGTGCATTATAATGTGAGGTCATTTTGCAACATGTGCCTCACACCTGCCTGAAATGGTCCAGCATTCCTCCGTCTATTCTACCTAACGTAGTCCTCTGAATTACACACCTGCTTCATGTCTAGAACATTTTCCCACTTTGGCCAGCCTTAACTGGACTAGAGCCAATGTTTTTTTACAAATGATACGTTTAATTGTTACACCTTTCTAATTGCACAACCACAGGATGATTTTGGCTGTTGTGCTTATACGTTGAGCTTTCCATACTGAAGATTATTTACTACGTGATGGTAAAATCTGTAATATCATGCAGTGAGCTGCAGGTGTCACTTGTTTTTGGGACATTTTACTGAATCCATCTCTGTTACTATCAGCAGTCATTAACTCACACATTGTAAATCAGCATTCACTTGCATACATTAATAGGACATTTCCAGTAATCAGCTTGGTAATTGTTATTCTTGGTCTTGTCTGCTGCTGGGTGTAAATAGAACTGTGTTTTATTGTGTTACTGTTCTTGTGTACCTTAAGTACTTCATTTTCATACTTCTAGTAACTGCAGAATTTATTGTTATAAGAAAAAGTGTTTTTACAATTAAATTTACTCAAATGTTATACAGGTTCTTGGAGATAAAGCTGTTGGCCATCTTGGCTCCATTACCCAACCACATGACACCAACAATATTTTTATCAGTGACAATTCAGTGCCATCTGCAGCTGTATCAAAGGACATGAGAGGCACAAAAGGGAATAAAAAAAAAGAACTAAAAATAGACTTGACAAAGATAAAGATGACAGTTTCACTTTCACCAGAGAAGGATGAATTAGCGGTCAGTCAAAGAACGAGAAGTAGCACACCTCAAACGAATGGACATGCTAGTCCAGCAAAGAAGTAAGTATTCGATTTGTACTGGAGAGAGGTTTTCAACTTAGGCAGATAATCCAAAGCACCAAACCTACTACAAGTTTATCACTACAGCTTTAGAACATTCTGCATTGACTCACAGTATAGAACAGATAAACAGGTTGTAAATTGTACCCATACCATAGTGTATGTGCAATGTAAATCTGGTGTGATGGACACTATCACTGAGCAGTCCTCATACTATACTTATATTTTTATTCCAATTATCACAGTTGCTACATTATCAGCCTGCTCATTGTCACATGTTTAACATTAATTCAGCAGTACAAATGCCTGGAAAGTCTTGCTTTGTTCCATGCACATGTGGCAGCACTGTTGCATTCACCACCCAAAAACATAGAAACCTGAGAGTAGTGGTTCAGCCTACACTCTGATACCACATCACCAACAGACAATCATGCTACATAACACCAGCACGCCTCAAGTCAGCCTACACAACAACGCAACAAGTAGTAGCAAGCTCCTGAAGATGGCTGTATTAACATCTGAAACATGTTGAGCAGTAAATTGACGTAATAAAGCAAGTGTCATCTAGTTGGTCTACCTTTATTCAAATACCTGAGAGCTGTTTGGGGTTCCACATATAATATGTGTAAATGATGTAAACAGTATGGAGACTAGAGACAGAGTGGCAGAGGTGGTTGCTTTGTCCCTGTATGTTTGCAAACAGCAAACCTCTTGCTTAGATACAAGTGTTAAGTTACTAGCTTTCAGTGATGCTGCCTGATGTGAATGTTATTTGTATTACCTGCTTTTATGAGCACTTGTAGATTCTGTCACTTCCCCTACTTCCTGCTACATGCAGTAACTTCTGCTGTCAGATATGTCTGGTTAAAGCTATAACAGTGCTGGAGCTTTACTTTGTTATTCCCTTTAGATTTTCAGTTCGTAAATGGTGATGTTTAGTATTCCAGTGTATTGCTTGCACTTTTTGTATGGCGAATGCAGGAGGACTTCTTCTTCTCTTGTTGGTGTTACAACCCGCTATGGGTTTTAGCCTTCTCAGTGATTTTCTTCCATTCTGTCCTTTCCTTGCTCAGTTTTCTCCACCCTCTTATTCCCATTGTCTGGATATCTTCCTCAAGTCTTCAATCCATCTTTTCCTTGTCTTCCTCTAATTCTCCTACCCATTGGCTTCCATTCTAGTATTCTTCTAGGCATTCATATTCCATCCATCCACATCACATGTCCTAGCCAGGCTATTCTTCTGCTTTTTATGAATCTTACTATGTCTGCATTTGCTATGAGTTCGTTCAGTTCATGGTTCTTTCTGATTCTGAATGCAGGAGGACTGTTTACTCATAACAGATATAACCTATAATTAGTGAATAAACAATCAATATTAACCATTATTGTTCTAAGAGACCATGTGCTAGTCTTTAAAGTGTACTGATGAATGGCTTAGTATGCCATATGCTGGTCTCTGGTTTTTGCTTGGTAGCAATTTAAATGTCCATGCTACAGTAGAAAAACTCGTGCCATCAAGACATACAGCTGGAATTTAAATCCGTCTCCTAAAACTTAAAGCTTTACTTTTCAGTATTACACTAAAAGAAAGTTACACCAAGAACAGGATGGGAGGACACCCAGAGAGACACATCACATATCCTAGGAATACAAGGTTGGAGGAGACAAGCAGAAGAAGAAGAATGGAGGGAGTCCTCAGCCCAGAAGGCGCTGTAACACCATGGATAGACGGAAAAGAAAATACACAAGTTGTGTGCATGTACAGGCATGTGTGTTTGTGCATGTGTGCACACATGTGATTTTGCATCTGGTATTCATATGTTATGCAAAATATTTTACATACAGCAAATATTTTGATTATGCTTCATATCCAAACCCCTGTGGCAAAACCCCAAATTAAAACTATATCAAACTCTACTATGACTCAGCCTGGACAATGACCACAGAAGAGGCCAACTTGCTCAGAATATTTGAATGAAAGATTGTAAGTAAAATATATGGATCTTTATAAGGAGGGTGCTGGAGAATAAGAACAAACAAGGGGCAGATATTGTGAAAATTACAAAAGCTCTCTGACTGAGATGAGAGGTCATGTTGAAAGAATGCAGAACAGTGAATGCCAAACACATGGCAACAGCTACAATGGAAGGAACAAGGAAAAGAGGAAGACCACATAAAAGATGGAGGGATGAGATTGGAGAGGATTTAAATATGATTGGATTAAAAGCAGGCTAGCAGTGATCAGAGAGTGTTGGGTATAGAGGAAGATTGTATTGGAACGGAAGGCCAGCATGAGACTGTAGCACTTGATGAGGAGGAGGAGAACAACAACAGAAATAATTTAATTATGAGCCATGTTTGAACATTGGAAATTTCTCAACAGAATAAAAGGAGTGTCTATTTAAGTATCTTCTTAATGGCAATTTAAATTGGTTGGTAACGTAAAATAATCCTTAACTATTTCCTTCCACTAACCCAAACTCAAACCTGAAAATTGTTCTTGCATCACTTAGTCAGCAGTGTAACTCTTCCAGTTTGTACAGCATAATTAGAACAACCGAAACAATTTAAGAGTTGAAATAATTGTTTCAGCAGCTTAAGGGTGAGATTATTTTTTCTTGCCAGTTTGAATATATTTTGAATTGTGTGTTCATAGACATAATTAAAATTACATCTGACAGTCTCGTGACTGCTTGGAATTATTGTTGTTAAACTTTTAAACATGCTGTGGTATTGTACAGTGTTGTTATTGATGTGTATCTACACTACCATGTATAGAGCTCAGTTTAGCATCCTGTAATGGTAATGCATACTGTCTTCTTAATAAGTTCTCGTTTGCTTTGTGCTGTTGGTTTTGATGAGTCTTTTGTGTTTGATATTAGTGATGATGTAACACCTGCAGTTTCAGCCTATTATGCTGCGGCTTCAGTGTATAGCAGTATATCTTTTGAAATGGTTCAAATTTTTTAAATGTTCCTATATAATGCCTGTGGTGGGCTTTGTTGTTAGCAGTGATGAATGGTTGACATATGTTATAAGAAAGATAGTTAAGTCCTTGGGGTAGAACACAGTGACATGTAAATTGTTAATCTGTGTGTGGTTTCAGGCTTTCGCCACAAAGTTAGATGAGCACTGCATTTTGGGGTACTACACAGCGAGTGGTGGTGACCCAGAAGAACATAGTTCCCAAATTGTTAATCCGTGGCTCTTAAATTACAAATACAGAAACTTACATAACTCTTTATTTTTGCAGTGTTCTTCAGTCATCAGAAGATTCATTGCATATAATTACTGACAGTGAGGAAGAAGTAATTGAGACACAATCAAATAATAATGCCAGAGTACAAACAACTGTGAGTATTTCTCTGTCCTGGAAGTTGTTACAGGTGAATGGGGAGTTCGAATAGACCACTCATGTTCTGGAAGCATGTATTACAATGTGATACTTCTTGAGGAATTGCAGTCACGAATTGTTTTTAATTGACCTGCAGCACAACATGTTGCCCGTGGATAGCTTTGTAAATATACTCTCCATCTGGTAAAATTGCTGCTGATTCATATTTACATTAGTACAGCAATAAGGGGGAACTGAGTTGAATAACTTGAGTTTTTATGAGCACATGCAATTCATGCCTGTTGGAAATGAGAATGGTTATCTTGGCTAATGTAGAGGGTTGCATCAGGTGAGCTGCAGCGAGCCAAGATGAAGCTGCAGCCACCTGCACAGGCTGGAAGTCATAGAGGCCTAAGCCAATGCCTAAAAGTCACTGTCTGTTACCATAACTGCAAATTGTGACTCTTGGCATCATCTCTTTTGTCCATCTGCCATTCTGTAGGGAACAACTTGGGGTCTTACCAGATGGACATTTGTAGAATTAGGCACTGGGGACATTTACTAAATCCTATCAACTAGAATCAGATTTGGTTAATACTGGACAAAAATAACACTTTGTATGCAGAACTACTTACCTTAATGATTATTTCTTGCTATTTACAAGGTGAATGTATGAAATACAGTTGTTGATCTAAATATAATGTGGTGCACTTTGCATGCTGGTGAAATGACAGGCACAGCCATATTTAATAAATGTTCCTTTATACTTGACTGTAATTACATAATAGAGTGCCAAATGAATGAGATTTGTTGTGGTGTGACATAATAATCAGTGATGTAGTTATCGTGTTACATCACATACCTCTGCAGTTCCCAGATTTTCTTTGTATGGTGTACGCTATATGTAAGTAAGGAAATGAAAATGTGCAATTATAATATTTGACATTTTTTGCATATGGCTGGGGTTTTGGAACTTGGTATGTAGGTAGACTGTGAATATACAATACATACAGATTGTGTAAATGCATTGTTTGTAAGTTAGCAGTTACAAAATGTTGCAAGGAGTGTAAAGAACTGAGATTATGTATGAGTGATGAATTTAACATAGGTGGTATCAGTGTAGACATAAATAGTATGTTCTTTGAGGAAATTTAACAATATACAATAATAACAACAACAATAATAATAGTGATGATAATAATAATAATAACAGTAACAACAATAACAGCATCAGCAGCGTTCTGTAATATGTATGCAGTTGTGAACAACAGGAAGGTTCTGACCCCATTGGATTAAATGGTATTACCATCTGAGAAGAGTTTGGGGTGCCAAGATGTGAATGCACCTCCATGTTACATTATGTGCACATTTCTTGTATGGAGGTCTTCACCCATCTGGGTGTCTATGCAGCATATATTGGTAGAAGAGTTAAGTCCTCATCTGTAGTATGTTTGTTGACATTTTGTAAATTAATTTAATGTGTTAATTACATTTTTGCACTAGATTGTTATGACTATGCTGAGCTTATGAGAAACTGATAGAATGCTTGCTGGATTCTTCCTTTCTTCATTTAACAGTAGTACAGTGGTTACTGACAATATCGATCCTGTTGGTGCCAATTAGTGCTCCATTCTAAAACTGACTTAACCTGATTGTGACTGGAAACCAAGCAGGTCCATTAATCCAAACCAAATTCTTTCCAAAACTTAATTATTTAAATTGTGGTCTTTTTCGTAGTCTGTGTAGTATTGTAGGTTTTTACCAGTTTCAAATATACCTACTGCTGCCATCTTCAGAGTAGAATATGGAGGAATTTTTTTGTTCTAACCTGCAAGTCTACATTATGTTACACTCTAGAAGACCACAGTATCAAATCTTATCGCCTTGGAAACTTCACTTCCAGCTTCTGTGTTTGCTTCATACTGTGTTTTGAAGGAACATGGGCACAAAATAAAGTAGTAGTTGTATACATTATAATTTTAAATTATTGTTAGTGGTTGAGATCATGTAAGTTTCTTATCATAAGCTTTACCTGAATTTATTCTGTTGTTAAGTCAATCCTGACCTTCATGTAGTTTTCCCAGTTATTTTGCAGTAGTTGTCCTGTGAGTTTGGCCTGCATTGTGGTAACTGGCCCATTTTAATTTCACCTATGTTTATTACTGAATGTTATGAATCTCTTGAAGTCACCCAGGATTACTTCCTGAACATTTTTCCAAATGTGTCATTAATGAGTAATAACTGTAGGAAGCATAGTCCTTGTCGAGAAGCTAATTTATCCACATTCATACAAGAAATTCCTCAGAGATTATAGAGTCCACATATTCATTGTGTTCACAAGAGGTCCTTACTGTTACCTTTTCTGAGCCAGATAAATCCAGGCCAGCTCTTACTGCCTGCTTCCTTAAGACCATCCAGTTTCCTTAAAGTTTTCCCGCCAAAATACTGTATGCAGTTCTCTCCCATGAGTGCTACATATCTCACCAGTCTTCTCCTCCTTTATTAAATTCATTTCAGTGTCTCATTGATTAACATGCTGGTTTAACAGTGCAGGGCCAATTACAAAACTAGCACAAAGTATACAACATTAACAGAACGAATATACATTACACCAGTACTGGGCCAATTTTAGAACTAGCATAAAATGTACAGTATGAACAGATCTAATATACCAAACACACTTAGAAGCACAGGGCAAATTTTAGAAGAAGTACAAAATGTACAAAATGAACAGAATCTAATATGTAAAACACACTTACAGGTTATATTTACTACAGGATCAGAGGTTAGACAGTTTCTGAAGTAGAAGTAAAGTATCATATAGTAGCCAATCATATTAACCAAGACTAAACGTCCATTAAATATATCAGTATCACTGTTGATGGCATTTGCTGTTAAAGCGCATCTAGGAGAAGGGCAGTTTAGACATTTAAAGGCAACATTAAACAGAGTAATTCTCTAAATTTTGATTTGGCACATGTAGGCCAACAGTTTCTAAAAGGGTAGGGCAGTATTTTGAACCACTGAAAATATCTCTTACAAAAGGCCATCTAGGTAATGCCTGTGAGCACTTCTTATAATTTCAAATAATTTAAGAGAGTATCATGGCTGTAATCTAGGTGACAGAGAAAACGACGATGACAAAGAGATGCAAACTTACACTGGATGTGCTCCAGCCTACGAGCATCTGAAAAAGTGTTAGAATTCCATGCAGCAGAGACATATTCCAACTTGAGTCTGACTGCAGTGCACTATAGAGACAGAAGGAGCTGTGCAGTGATGAAAAGAATAAAGTAACAGTCTGAATTAACCCCAACAAATTAATAGCCTGAGAGAAAATGTTATCTACCTGTTGGTGAAAATGGAGCTTTTTGTCTATAAGCACTCCCAGATCCCTGATGCAGTCTGTGTGTGACCGTAGTATCACACAGTGTGTAATGAAAACCATGCCAGTTTGTTTGCAAAAGGAAGTGACCCTACTTTTGTTGACATTAGTTTCATGCAGTTTGAAATAATCCTAATAATATTAGGCAATGATTTAATGATGAAGTTCCTCATTATGAAATTTTCACCAACATTATGTCATTTCCTTTCTCTTAGGCCCAGTACTCTTCCTCAAGCACCCTGTTTCCAGACACTCTCAGCTTATGTTTTTCATTTGATGTGAGAGACCAGTTTTCACACTCATACAAAATAGCAGACAGAATTATGGTTCTGTATGTTTTAATTTATGTTTTTAGTTAGCAGACGGTAAGACTAAAGATATGGGGCCATATAGTAGCAACAGTTGCCTGAATTGAATCCACTCTCAACTTCGTTATGAATGAAATTATGATTTGTTGGTTTCGTTCTCAGATGTTTTAACTTTATCGTATTGTTAAAGAATTGTCAGGTATCTTACATATGTTGTGATTTCATCCAGCTTTCTGGTGACAAGACATGTACAAGGCTTATCTCAGTGTTTGCCAATACTTTTCTCATTACTTCTTGATAGACTAACATCCTTACTAATGGCTTATGGAGCTTTTCCTTGTTTCTTTGTATTATTTATGTCTTTGCCTAATAAAGTAACATTATCAATGTAGACCAGAGGTGTAAATGTTTTTGATGATGTGTTACAATGAACGTGACTTATTCTGGATGCTGTCCATCATTGTCAAGGGGGATTTTTAAACACATTTTATAAACTGGGTCTGTTTTGAAACATTGTGCTTGAAAACCCCAAGATAGTGGACATTGTCCAAAACAGTAGTCATGGTCATTAAATATCCTTTCAGTTCTCATTTGTATTTAATGAACTTATTAATGGTATAACACTGTTAAATTAGTCAAGGCATATCAGCCAAGGTTTATGTTCATTTCTAGATCAGTGTCTACTGGCTTATCATCGCATTTTTCTTTTGTTTGTGGTGCAGTAATAGCTTCATGTAGGGAAATTAATGATGTTGCAAGTTTGTAGTTTTGTTGTCTCCTTTTGCATCAACCCTAGTTTACCATTTGTCTATCACTGAGGGGTCATATTTGCAGTATTTATAGTTCAGTTTAATGTGTTGCCATCAACATTTGCAAGTAAAAGGTAAAGGTAAAGAAGTCCCATTACAGGCCTGGACAGGCCCAAAGGGTTCCAGGAAGTTAAGGTTCCCAGATTTCATGACAGTGGCACAGGATGGTGGTAGGTTGTCAGCCTTACACACCGGCCGCCTTTACCCCCAGGAAATACTCGTGGTACTCATTTATGTTAGAGGCTGAGTCGACCCCAGGGCCATAGTGCGATGGGAAGGATTTTATGTCAATGAAAAATTCCAATGACACCATCTGGAATTGAACCAGCGACCTTCCAATTTGTAGCACAGCACCTTAACCACTGTGCTACTGCAGTCCCCACATTTGCAAGTACCTGAGATAAACCTGCACACTTCCAATCTTCCATAACTTGCTTGACGTTCCCTGTTACATATTGTGTAACAAAACTGAATTATATAGGTAAAATATTGCAACATTGAAATCCACTAGGCAGACTTTTTTGCACTTTTCATTGAAATGTACTTTAAATGAGTTTTCAAGGAAATAGAATTAAGTAATCAGTCCTTAGAAAGCAAACAGATTTTTAAAATTTGATTAAATTTTCCCTAAATTATGCTTTTTCTGGTTGTTGTGCTGTGATTATGTTGTTTTTGTTGTAGGTTTCCTCTTCGAGTTCTGCTAGTGTATTTTGCTTTCTGTGGTTCTTGTTGTTAAGTAGAATTCTTAATTGTTCAAAGATATCCTTACTGTTAGGAAGAGCTCCTATCAAGGTCTCAAATGCCATATGTTTTATTTGTTGTGTATGTTTGGCACTTTTATATATTTCTAGGGAACAGAAAAGGGTCTGTTGCCAGCCAAAAATGGTTCACAGTCTGCAGTTAACTCAAACGATGCAAAGATGAATACTCGTTTAACATCTCTCCACCAACATATGGCAACTAGTACACCATTGCGAAACACGACGACTCCTCTTACTTTTACCAGTTCTTTGCCATCCCCAGTTACACCAGCCATGTCTGTATCAACAGTCAAAACAAGAGGCATAGTTTCACCAGTTGCTGAATCAGAAAAGATGTGAGTAGTGCATTATTACCCATTTAATTTTGAAGTATGGTATTTAATTGGTGGCAACCATCTTTGTGGTTCCTGAACATTAGTAAATACTCATGCCATCAGCTGTTTATATTACATTGTACTATAGATACTGTGTGGCAGGGAGCATTTATGATGATAAGTGAAACATATCCACACAACATTTTTTATAACAAAAGTGATTTTTGTCATCATTGATCTTTGAATTTGATGTCTGGTGTGTGAGAAAATATATTTGACCCTAAGGAATATGAATGTCAAGAGACTTGCATATGTAAGTGTGGGACACCAAAGGTATCGAATTTCCAAGCATACCAGAATTTAATTCATTTTCGATATGGTACATTTGCTTCATAATGCCCAATGCATTTTATTGTCCATCAACATATGTATAAATGATTGTACAAACAGTGTCTCTGTACAAAACAGTGTTTCTGAGGTAACTTGGTGTTCTGAAATGTAAAGTTTCTGTTTACTTTTCCTCCCATGGTCCTAATGGAGAACACCCAATAGTAGCATGACATTTACTCCATGTTCAGAGTTTATACCTCATAGAGAATAAACTGTGTTTTAATTGCATAGACCAGTTGGTTAATGCCGTTTAGGGCAACAATTTACGTTTAGTCACAATATCATAACAGAACCCATAAATATGCCCTGTGAAAATAATGCAGAGTGTTATAATGTTGCAGCAAGTTGTGCATGTAGTAACCGTTGCTCCTGAAGGGTTAAAGCAATGTATATTTCAGTATTAGTTTTGGACATGTGTGGAGTTTCTTCATTCACAATAATTTAAAAATTATTTGAGTGTATTGTAATTTCTTATCACCTTTTTATTGTATCCCATTGCCTTATTTGAATTACATGAATACACATTGACTCGGTCCCAGAACATTAATTAGGGAAATGTTTGCTCTGTTGCTGTGTGATTTCTTATATTGAAAAATAAATCATCCATACCCTTGGCATACAATAGGTACTTTGCTTAGTATTGTATATATTTTAGCATGTTTGGGGAAATTACAAATACTACTTTATACCTAAAAGGTTTTTTAATTGCTTGCTCCTGTCCATATATAAGTAGTTTGTGTTTAATGTTAATCCACTTTTTATGCAGTGGTAAGTCCTTGCATATAATTTTAATTACATATGTGTATGTTCACTGTGGGGATGTGATGTGATGTGATGTGTCTTCAGTTTTAGTACCACATGAAAAGTATGAGTTATAAGGGAAGTACGTATGTTGAGACTATTCAATTTTAGCATTGTATCTTGTTTGGTGACTGCACAGTCTTCACATACTAACTGGAGTTGTATGTAGTCATATGGTAATATTGTGAAACTCCAGTTGTTGCGTGAAGACCATTCAGTTTAATCCAGTTGTGTTTAGATTATTCTTTGTCCTGTGTTAGTGTGAGACAGGTATGGTATTGGTCAATGGGAAAGCCAGTCTGTTGTTGTGGTCAGTGAATTGCAGAAGGTTGGAAACCACTTGCATAACTTGTGCTTCTTTCAAAGTCTGTTTGTTTTAATTGACATAGAAGTTTGTAATTTCAGTAGACAAGTGCTCAGAAAAAGAAAGTAGTACTTAATCTGGAGACTGATGTCTGTTGATGCTGTCAGACTTGCATATAACATGGAAGTGCTAGTGTAAGACAGAAAACTACTCTTTATTTTTGTAGTTTAGAGCCCAAAATTCATTCTGTGCCCTCAGTAGTTGCTGCAAAGGACAGAAATCATCATCTTCGTATAGCTTGCAGGGTTGTGGGCCTTGTGACCTGTTCAGTTCTCATTAACAGTCGAGAAGTCTTTTGAGAGGTCCATAACTTTGTGCCCCACATGGTTGGTATTTCGTAATTAAGTATGGTAATATGTCTGTCCATTCATCAGACATGTTGTATCAATTTATTTCTGTAATTTGGAATTTCGTTTACAACTAAGTTAATTTTAAGTTCTGATAAAATATCTTCAATAGTTTTGTAACCTGGCCACGTGTATTTTGCCATTCTCATAAATGTTATTTCTGCTAACATCCTGGATTTATTCTAATGCAGAAAATAATCTCAGTTTATCATAGTAAGATTGGAAGTCTGTGCCTCTTAGTTACAGCTTGCACACACATGTGCATGCACGCACACACGTGCCCACACAGATGGGTGGATGAATGGCTGTACATATGTGCCCATCTGTGCAGAGGGACGGATGGATGGAAGTACATATGTATGTACATACATACATGCCCATGGATCCATAAGTTTGTCAAAGTACACGAGGATGTGGACTAGTCATAAAACATATGAAATGTGCAAAGTGTTCAATGTACAGTATTACTACAATGCACAATCCTAATAACATTTCATCTACATTATTATGGATTATCTTTACACATAAATTCATCAACAGAGTAGAAGGAGTGTGTATTTAAGTATGTTCTTAATGCTACTTTAATATGTGTCTTTTCATTCTTCACCCTTGTGAGATTATGTGGTAAACAGTTGAAAATTCTCATGACATCATAGAATGAACTTTTCTGGAAACATGAAAAGTTTCCATTTGGCATGTGCAGGTGGTGCATTCTTGTATTAGTACTGTGGACACTTTAATTTGTTTGAACATTTTATTATTATTATTATTATTATTATTATTATTATTTGCAATGAAGTTCATTAGTGAATATGTACAAGTATACAAGGGTGGAACAGGTAAAATGTCTGTCTTTAAATAGACTTATAAATGGAGTTCTAGTCATGCATCAGCCATAATTCTGATGATTTGCTTTTGTACAGTAAATGTCTTGCATGAATTACCCCCCCCCCCCCCCCCCCCCCAAACAAATCAACAAATTTTTATTTTTTATTAAAGATAAAAGTATAATTTAAAA
>Ga0131853_10011181_pt1 | contig 16415 bp, 6 predicted proteins | sample TergutLab28metaG_FD_92764 | JGI IMG/M metagenome (GOLD analysis project Ga0131853, IMG submission 92764) | Labiotermes labralis P1 segment gut microbial communities from Petit-Saut dam, French Guiana - Lab288 P1 (version 2) (version 2) | ecosystem: Host-associated > Arthropoda: Insects >...
AGGCTGCGGTTACAGTTTTTAGTACTCCTGATGATGGGTGCTGTGACACCCGAAACATGTAGAGTGACTTTGCAGTAAATAAATATCTGCATACTGCTGCATCTGGTTGGATTTTTATTAACACTGAATTGTGATGCACGGAACCATGAGCTTAAAAAAAGTTTTTATCTGTGTTGATAGTCCTGTCCTATCATAAAACCATGTTAGCTGCTTATTATTATTAACGTTATTATCGAATTTCTCACTTCTCAGCCTTGGCTGGGAAATATTCACCTATCCTGGGATGTAGTAATCAACAGGATTAGGCTCGGTGGTCTTACTTGTAGTTTTAAAAGTTTCTTACAATTGAACATGTGCCAAGAATTACAGATTTTTGCGGTTGTATGTATGTATTTGGGTGTAGGTTAAGTCTCGTCAGACTTTGTGATAGTGACTTTGGAATTACTCCCGTAGACGATATTACTATCGGCATCACTTGTGCTGCCTTTTGCTTCCACATAGCACATATTTCATTCGCCAGTTCTTGGTACTTGTTTTGTTTGTCGGTTATTTTTTTGGCTAGATTATGTGTATTTGGGACAGCTATGTCTACCAAAAAGGTGTTCTTTGTTTTCTTATTCATAAAAGTTATGTCAGGTCGATTATTATTATTATTATTATTAACTTTTTTCTGGAAGAACTTGCTACTGAAACACAGATCCTTGATATACTAAATGTCGGACATAACCTCAAAACTTTTCATTGTCGCAACGTTTTGAATTCTTCATAAATTGTAACAGTGACCAAGCCAAGGGCTAAACGACATCGCATTCATGATTTTATTCCCAACAAGCAGAAGATATTTTTGTTTTCTCTACAATGGCCACTTGACCTGCTTGGCAGTAGTTATCGGAGGTATAGCCTACAGAAGCGCGAAGCTAAACACAAAGCTTTATGTGTTGCCGACTTTAAGAATGCGTGTAGGCAAGTCTTCATTCCTCCTTATGCCTTTGGTGTCGTCGTGCTTGAAACAAAACCGAAAACGTTTGCTTTCCTCTACCTATTTACTTGAACTTTTCTCTTGTATTTTGTTCTATTCTGTCCCATGGCAAAAGCAGTATTTTCCAGTTTGTCACTTGCAATGGAAAGGGACGCATATATACGAAGGTTAGACAACTGGATGCTTGGAACAGACTTGCGCAAGAGGCTGTGTTCTTAACACTGTGAGGCAATTCCAAGTGGAACGTACCGCAATCCCGGTCAGTCCTCTGACGTGAACATGCCTTAGCTCATTATGTTTTATTCATGGACTCGCTACTTGGCCTAGAAAGACTTCACACCTTAGGGTCCCGGACTGGTTTAAACTCCGTTTGTAAATATTTCCTTTAAAACATCTGGAAGTAGAGAGCTGTATGCGAATAAACTTTTAAAAAGCGCCATATTTGTTCTTGGCTTCGCAGCGTATAACCAAGAAGATGCAGCGTTTCAAAATTTGTTTATTTCTGTAAGACGCTTTACATGTTTCAGGCGGCTTTTTCCGTCCATCATCACGAGCTCAAAACTGCACATACAGCGTCGGGTATTTGTCAGACCAATACTGCAACCTGCTGCTAGCCTGGCCAGGCTAGCAGCAGGTTGCAGTATTGGTCTGACAAATGTCTGACCCTGTAGGTGCAATTTTGATCTCCTGAAGATGGACGGAAAACCCGTCTGAAACATGTAAAGCTTCTTACAGAAATAAACAAATTGTGAAACTTTGCATCTTGTTGATTATACGCTGCAAATATATTAGTGATGCACGGACATATGAATGTTAAATTTCTTGGCTGTGCGTTTTGTGGATTGTCTGATAGAACTGCCCTGTGGGTGCCGTTTTATATTCACAGAAACCGCATTCTAATAGTATGTGTGGTGTACTCATAATACAGTGACACCTGTCTTGGACGGAACCTTGGCATAACGGAAACCTGTCTTTAGCGGAAAGCTTTTCCAGTCCTGGGAATCTGGAGTTATGGGGATTAAAATTTAAAGTACCCGTATGAAACGGAAACAACATGCAGCGGGAAGAATTTCGAATCCTTGCAGTTCCGTTATAGGCAGGTCCCATTGCATTTACGTTGCAACTTACAAACTCTGTTTTTAAAACCTGAAGAATGGTTGAAAAATGGACTGTGTCTTCTGGGCCGTTACACTGTGTAGTGTTTTAAGCAGTCGTTAACATTTCCAGCAACCTGCTGCTTCTACCTTCACGCAACCCCAATCACTTCCTTTCTGTTTGTATTCGCTGCCGCAACCATCTCTTATCTTCAATTTTTACTGGAACAATCCTGTCAGGATTATAATATATATTATAATATATAAAAAGATTTATTATTTTATGATTTGAAACTCTTATATAAGAATCTTTATACCATGCCAAGAATATTTGTAAAAATTTCAGTTTTGATCTTCTGTGCAGTAGGACAAAGCGGTAAATAGGTGAGTGAGCAGAGCGCATTATGACATTGCCAGCAGTCTTGTGAATTTACTAAAAGCAATAGTATTTGAGTTGTTGAAAATTCTGGGAACTATAGTCAGTTCGCGCAATAACAGCCAGGGTAAGTTAGTTGTTTGGTGTTATGGCACAGTCCCACTCTGTGAACAAAAAACCACGGCAGTCTTTCCGTTTTAAATATTCCACATGTCACACACACTTTCAAATCGATAACGTCTGTTGATTGAAGTATGCTGTGTACTTATTCCACAATTATTTAAAGTGTAAAGTTTGTAACTGCATTCATTGGGACAGCTGCCACGACCATCAGTGTTGTATGCAGGGCTTGTATTCAGAAAGTATCTGGTTGGGGTTTCTGATATACACTAATAACCCTGACAGATTTTAATGGGTTTTCTCAGTGCTTCTGGACAAACCACAATGTAGGATATCAACTCAGGTCGCGACCGCTCCCTTCTACAATCTTTAGAATATTCAGTACATAATGCATAGTCAAGGTCTTATAGAGTTTTTCCATTCTGAAGAAATAGTGCCAAAAACTTATCTAATTTTGTGGACTGAACCTTTCCTCCAAATTTTGCCTGGTCACACTCAGGACTAAAGAAATTCTTACTGTGTTGTGACGGCAACACATAGGCTTGTGGATCTACAAAGCTTCAAATACGAAACGGCAGAACGCGTAAAAGTGGTGTTAGTGCTATTTTAGTCTCAATTATCCTTTCCTTATTTACTTGTGCCATGGTTTCTACTCAGCCTGTAACAGAAGTGAATACCAGAAATATTTCCTGTGGATAAAGGCGGCTGGTGCTTAGGGCTGACAACCTTACCACTTTTATGTGCCGATTGTCTTGAAAGCTGGGAGTCTCAGCCTTCTGGAACCCTCAGGGCCTATCCAGACCTGTACAGGGATTGTATTAACTTTGTTTGCTTCCTTTCGTTTTTGATGTGTCATCCCCTTGTGTCAGTATCGATACGTAACAATAAATAAGGCAATCTCTCTATACACGACTCTTTATGAAGGTGAATCAGAAAGCTGCATATTTCGGTTGTGTAAAACAACCATCATCAAGCTTCGTATTTCAGAAGTGCATAAACAAGGAAATCGTATAGCTGTATCCATACATTCGAAAATAAAACTTACAGCGTGATGTCACCCTTACATAACATGTTTGTAGAAATCACATTTGGGAAGCATTTCTACAATATGTAATAAAAGCGTTGTAAAACATTATAAGTTAGGAAACTTTAAGGCATAAAATCCTTAAAATTGGAGACGAATCCACAATAAAAGTTCCAGGATTCATGACTATCAGGCCACATGGGTGATTAAAATACAAAAGTGTTAAGCCGATAGTCCTCTGTAGATATATTAAGGTAACTGTATATGTAATAAAATGGTGTACTGTGGTAGAGCATAATACATAAGAAAATGTAAAGTGTAAGGAAAGAGAACAGAATAATTTGTATCGGAAATTATACTTACATTGATGTGTCACTCTATGTAGTTCCGTTGCAATACAATGTAATTTCTTTTAACAGAGCATTAAATGGTTTTCACAACGTACTGAGTGGATCACTTGTAGTCACAAACATATATCGGTGTGACTATTAAGCTGTGGAATATCACGTGCTCAAACCATAGAGTAAAAACTTGTCTCGTATCCACTAATATGCACTGATAGACGCTAGAAACATTTATTATACAGTAGTTATTAACCCGGCATTTGCTAACAACAATGAATTATCAAAGCCCCAGTCCACGAAGTCCGTCTAATGACGGTTTCTGGGGAACGAATTTTCAGAATAATTCGAAAAATTTTAAACATCATTCCCTGATTTTGGAGATATGTGTAAGCTTTTGGAGATATGTGTAAGCTTTTGGAGATATGTGTAAGCTTTTGGAGATATGTGTAAGCTTTTACGAAACTTGGACATCTAGCGCAGACTGATGCAACCTCTCAAGTGAGAAAGTTTTATCGCTTTTACAAGTAGTCCGTGTGCAAACTTCGTCTTATGTAGACTAAACTACCGGAGTAACAGAACTTTGTTAACCTGTAAGGACAGTGGGGGTTCAATTCAATTTACTGCCCTGGACGGAGAGCTTTTAAATTTATCGTACCTTAGATGACGCACTTAAAATTGTACGGCACACACAGGTCAGCGGCATGTGAGGAACTGGAAGGTGCTTACAGTGAACTGACGCCAGCATTAAAGGGTTGAATAAATCACACGTAAATAAACTGTCACAATCTGTACAGAAAACGTTTTTGCATGCTCAGTATGACGTAGGTACTTGTTTATTTCCATTTATTAGTCATCTGTTTTTGGAGAGGGATTTTACAAACACGCACTTTTCCATCTAAATCGGCACTTTTTTTATTTATTTCTTTATTTCAAGGCTACGTGTTTCGATCGGTACTGATCATCATCAGGCCTTCTATAAAAATCCTCAAAATCCAAGTATCACATTATTTTTGAGACCTCTCAAGTATGAAAAAATAATTCTATTATTTTAACGTAATTGTAGTACAGATAACGTTTCATATATTTAATGTGATATCATCACTGTAGTATTTTCTGAGGATTACGTAGGATGCTAGTGCGTGTAGCAATTGTTAAAGGGTAATAGGTAGCATTTTTGTAGTTAAAAGTCCATACACTGAGCAGAGTAATTAGCTGGTCATTTGGCCTGCTGCTTATTTTACTTTCTACTTCTTTAATTGTTTGAACGTGTAGAACAGGCTAATCTTTTGTTTGTATCGATGGGCTTGGTTTGATAGATGCATTACCAAGTTGTTGCGTGCTTTTGTGTTGAGTCTCCACTTGTTACTTCCTCCTTATAATGCCAGTTCTCTTAGTTCCCAATTTTGTACGTTCTGCACTACCGACGTTAACTACAGATGTGGCAGCTAATTAAGCTTACAAGGAAAAGTGTGAAGTTGCATGATCGATTGCATGTCGTGAAACTGAGAGGGATTTTGTTTCTTCGTGCAACAGAAATAAAAAGCCTGGATAGTTGTAGGTTTTGCCACTGAAGGGCCCTGTGTTGGCCGACATTATTTGCCTGTCCTTATACTCAGAGGACGAAAGTGTCTACGTCAGTCTACGTGAGGTAAAATCTTGCTAGTGTGTTGTCATACGTGTTATAACCTTCATACGAACAGAACCAGAAAATGGTAGCAGTCTACGTTAGGTTGATGTATTCTTGAGTCAGTCCATATTTACTGAAATAAACAGATCGATTACCTCATGGTCGTAGTTCCGCTTGGTGTATGCCCCACATTCGTATTATATAAAGCTCAGTATGTATTTACAAAATACGCAGTCTGACACTGAAGCTCACATATCATCCTGTTCAGTGGGTACAGAGACATTTTTCCCCGGCAGTAAAGGTGTCAGGACATGAAACTAAGTACCCACCTCCGTCCAGTGCTGTGAATATGAGTGGGTGGACCTATATCTCCACTTCAGGCCTTCAGGCCTTGCGCAGGGATAATATCTTCCACTGCGTTTTCCCTTTCCTTACCTTCATATAAATTTAGTTGTATTTGCAGACCATTATTTAATTCCAGTGAGGTTTCGTGTTTTTGTTAAAGTATGCTTTGGTGACAAAAGATGCTGCGCCCACAGACACGTTGTTGCCCGTGTATAGTTTTTGTGTCACATTTAATAACGATGCTGGCATTCATAAAATATTACGTTTCAATTGCAGCAAGATGTAAGTAGTTCGAATTGCAGCAAGATGTATTTAGTTTGAACTGCAGCAAGATATATGTAGTATGAATTGCAGCAAGATATATGTAGTATGAATTGCAGCAAGATATATGTAGTTTGAATTGCAGCAAGATGTATGGAGTTTGAATTCAATGGCGAATATAGCGATTATTATTCTTTTGCTGAATGTACTGATCATTAGTTGAAATTCTTTTACCTATAAATCTTAGTCAGAATTAAATTGGTCTTAAATGCTTAAATCACGCTCATTCAATTATGGAAAGTTGACACTGAGTTCGACTTTCGTCGCTATTCGATTTGCGTGTTGTGCAATGATATTTGAAATTTGAAGTAATTGCAACTGTAAATTTAGACTTGGTTTGAGATGTAATTCATCCTAGATATTTAATTAATATTCCGCCTTATGAATTATTTCAAAGGGAAGAAGTTTCCAGCTTTAAAACCTCCTACTTTTGTACCAGTTATGAGAGAAGAGAGTTGGGGAATGTAAGTCTGAATGTGACGCAATAGGTTTATCGTATTTTTTCCCACGCGGTTTTTCTTCGAAGAAAATTAAAGTTATGCAAACGTTTGTTGAGGATAGGGTGTGTTCAATTTTTTATGCACACCTTTCTTCGAAATATTCTTCTTTCGAATAAATGTGTAATAAATGACATTTGAAGTGAATACAGAAATGCATGTACGTATTCTTGTGGAGTGTCCTTTATTGTTTTCCGACTTTTACCAGAATTGAAACCGGCTGACTAATTGTACTTCACAGTCCCACCGTGAAGATTCGAAACACATTCAACGTTTCCGAAGTTAAAAAAACAGTAAATAATTGTCTTCCTCACAACAGTGTAGTTTTAATAAAATTGAGCCAATTACACAATAATTGAGCCAATTACACAATATAATATTAAAAATGAATCTTCAGAATTCATTTGCTATAAAAATATAAATCGGGATGTAAAACATATAGTTTATATTACGAAGATTTACAAAAGGCGTCTACTTTTATGTATATGTAGGCCGAGAAGTTTTGAGGTCTTGCGAATCCATATGTACATTATCGTAATACAACAAGTTTTCTGCTCGTGTTTCGTGACGCCCAAAGACAGAATAGACAGCGATTTCAATAGAGGCTCCAGAGTGTTAACTGTTTTTAGAAGTTACTTAAAATTTACCACAACGAAACAAGCGCTCACTGAACAAGTCGTGGAAGACTTAGAGGCATATCATTGTTACTAAAATAAAAATAATATACTTAAAATGACTTGTTCTTCCAGAAAACATCTTACTTATTGAACATTTTCCTTTGTCTGAATTGTATTGTTTTATTTTATGTTTATGGTTCCGTGCATCGCTGATCTATTTTAATAATTGCCCAACGAGATGCAACACAAAGCAGTCTATTTATTATTCTGCAAGTTCACTCTACATGTTTTGGATGTCAACCACACCCATCATCAGGAGTACACAAAACTGTAACTACAGCCCGTCAGTTACCTCCCTCCAGCGTGGCCAAGCTTGGCCACGTTGGAGGGAGGTAGCTGCACAAAAAATATGACCAGTACCGAGGCTGTAGTTACAGTTTTGTGTATTCCCGATGATGGGTGTGGTTAACACCCGAAATATGTACAGTGAACTCGCAGAATAATAAATAGACTGCTTTATGTTGCGTGGCTTTGGACAGTTATTAAAATAAAGCCATGTCGCTTTAGTTTTGTACGCAGGCGATTTTATAACATACTAAAGACTAGAACAATGCAAACAACAAGCATCTAGTAACATAATACATTGAATAGTAAGAACCGAGGGATCTCAGTCATTATAGTGACAGAGTTACTGGCTGAAAGCTCCAGAAATTGGGGTTATTTAAAGACAGGATTACGGGACCTCCGCTGCTATAGTGTACAGTCCGGCTTTGGGGTCTACCGAGAAGTACCGAGTGCTCTTAGTTAAAGTGACCACTTCCTACACTTAGTGCTGACGTTAATATTTCGTGTGGCTGTCTCCTCCGCGTGTGTTCATGTTGACGTGAATAATGAAGCAGACACAACTTGGTGTGATTCGTTCCATTGCTGTATGAACACAAAGAAACAAATACATAAACATCAGACTGAGCCCTTGTTTATTAAAAACCTCATTGCACATACATGTTTCGGCTGAGGATGGCTTAACACGAACATAAACTTGTAGCTTAATGCAGGTTTTAAAAAAACGAGTAAGGCGTTCGATCAATGTTAGTCTCACATAGACAAATTGTAACGTCTCTATACTGTAACCATTTCGTATCGCGGTAGCCGCGCGGTCTAAGACGTGGGTTTGCGGTCTTTCGCTGGCTGGGATTGTGGGTTAGAATGCGCCTGGGGCTTTTGATGTCTGTCTGTTGTGGCTGTTGTGTGTTGTCTGGTTGACGTCTCTGCGTCTGACTGATCACTGGTCTAGAGGAATCCTACCAAATTTGGTGCTCCTCAATGTGACCGTGAAGTCACGACACACTGAAGACCGTGGCACACTAGGGGCTGTTGCGTCATGAAAAAGCTGTAGCTACTGCACTCTAGTAAAACAATTGAATAGTTTTCCTTAAGGTGTCTTAATTAATTATTGATCTATATTTATGTTTGTTTTTGTTTTACCTCTGTCTTGTTTGTTGCCCCTCGTTATTTGTGTCTTTATTATTGAGCTGTTCCTGGAACTGGCTATTTGGCTGTTGACTCGGCACATTAGTAAACAAGAATTTAATTGAAAGAATTGAATTTAATTAAAATAAATAATAATAGTAATAGCACTAGCAGTACCAGCGACATTCCATGAAGACAGAGCGCTGTTTACTTACATATTTGTTATTCCTTCACCGTGTCATGTAGACAATATATCAACCAAATCTGGAATATGGAACAGCATGAATATTCATCCTGCAGCTCATTACGCAGCTAAGTTCCCAGACAGGTCATCTACTTTATCAATTAAATTTCCCCGTAATACAGACAGTGCACGTGTGTGTGTGTGTGTGTGTGTGTGCGTGTGCGTGTCAACTTGATGTATAATGGATTCGAAAATCCGTGTACAAATACTCACACATCACCCCTTGAGTGCGGCAACCAGCGACATCTTGAGAGAATGGTTGCAGAAGACGACAAGTACAATTAATTACGTTGTCAAGTGAGACGCGTACTAAGCTCGACTCTCTTGCCTCTGCCTCCTTCCCCCGTCCCTCTGCCTAGAGAGATGTCTCAAATATTTGGACATCACTTTGAAACTTCAAACGAATGAAGTAGAGGATCCAGCAGAAAAGTTCACCGCGTTTTCAAAAACCAGGTATGTCCGTGTCTTTCAAGGAGTAGAAAATTGCGAATAGTATAAATTTCTAGTCACATTATTCATAATCCATATTCTAACATGCGTGTTGATAAAGCCACTGTTTTTGTAAATTCCTATATTCCTCTTATTACATCATCTGTCATTCATTACGAAAAAAATCCGCTCTGAAGTTTGTCTTGAGGACTTTAGAATGATTAACTTGGCTTGTTGCTCTGATAGAGGACCACACATGCAAGCGTTGTTCGTGCCTGTGTATGTTTTATTTAACAAAAGTGTTACTAGTGTAAACAGAAGCAGGGTTTTCTTTACCGGGGCGTGGCTTGGACCTAGCGGCGAGGTTGAGCGTCACCAGGACCATAGCCCTACCTTCACCCCTCCACAGTGCCTGCTTGGCATGTTAGGGACAGTCTTTGTCGTTACTAGTTGTGTACTGGTAGTGTGGGGTATATAGCACGCTTACCATGCCTTACTAAGTCATTAAAGGACAAACTGAACTACTTCCACCGCACGGTGTTTCCCTCAGCCATAAATTTAAGGATGTATGGGACAGATGGTTATCAAGGTTTATAAGAAAGTACAATTTTTGCATACTGTTGCCTGAGCAGTGTATAGTTAAGTCGAATAGATTCGGAAAGGCTGCTTTTTTTAAAACCTGAGTGTTTATCATTATTTTCGAAATAGCCAGCCATTAGGATGTATCCTTGCCCAGTTCAGATTATTCTACGACTCAATACCAAGTTTGCCGCTAATACCGTTCACGTTGTTACATTAAATACAACTGCATGTCTGTAATTACACAATTCAAATTGCATATTTTCTAAATTAATATTTTATTTTCTCTTCTGCCTACCAGACAGGTTATACTGATGCACGTCAAACACAATCTACTGTACCTGTAGACACAGTCATCTTCCTAAAGATGAGCCTTTCGGTTCGAAACAAGTAGAAGACATCAAAAATTAAAAGTTAATTATCAATTTATAAAAGGTGTAATTTTTTTATTTATATAGTCTAATTATATTACAATGGACGGTGCACAAAAGATAAAATTTACATGTCTGTAGTTTCATCGTGTTGAGGAATCATGATATAAATACTGCAATTAAAAACCAACCAAATGCACTCCTATAATTTTATTTTACAAAGGATCTTCAGCATTTTATGTTCTTTGTATCGTGCATTGTGGTACAATTAGGTAATGTAAACAAATAAAATACACAATTTTTAAAGTTATTGTTTTAATTAATTTAATTGTGTCTTCTACTTTTTCCGAACACGTGTTCATCATCAGGAAGACCACTAGTACATGCATTTTTAATATATGTTTTTCATATTTTGTGTAAGCAGTCCAGCAGGTGGGAGGAAGTGCTCGATACTCGAGCTAGACACTGTATTACAATGCACGGTATAAACAGTGTAAAATCAACGTGCAGTCTGTTATATCCACCCCTGGATATGGACAACAAAACCAAAACACAAATTATAAAAACCACGTTGGTTGTGTCTGTTTGCTTGCGCTCACAGAGGTCGTGGACGAAATGTTCAAACAAGATGTGTCTAGTGTGGTTGATGGTTCGTTATTGTTTTAAAACGTCACGTTTTGAAAACAGAATGTTACAATCAAATTTCGTTTGGCGTGTAAACAGTGGAGGTACAATGATTTTAGCAAATGAAGGGACTTGGCGTGATTTGGAGTTAATGCAGTGGCGTTGGTGCAGTTCAAGTCTTCTGGTGTGTGATTACTTAAAACTGTGCATAGCATCACATGCTGGATCTTGCAACGGACTTTTCTTTTATGTGTCAAAGACCGTTACACTAGTTATGCTACACAGAGCGAAAGAAGAAATTTCTTTCGTTACTCTCTTATTATGTGTGTGTTCTGTCTGTGTGTGTGTGTGTGTGTACGAAAAGGAAGAAATGATTAACATTTCTACTATTTATCACAATACTTCATTTATGCGGATGTATTTGGCATGATACCAAGGAGAGCTTGGTTGTGGGGTATTTTAATGTCTTTTTATACAATTCTATTATGTCTATTTTTAACTTGTCTTTCGTCTCTTTCTTCTTTCCTTCTGTTCTGGTAGAAAGAAATGGTCACGTATATGTGGCCTGGCTTGTATCCATGAATTTCATATAACAAGTCAACATAATTCAGTTCCACAGAACAATAAGCAATAAACAATCCCCATTATAAAGACCGATACCATTTACGGATGTAACCACTGTTGTCTCTGATAAACATACTAAACACATAGACGCGGTGTGCGAAAAAGCGGAATTTTATTGTTACATTAATTGTTGCATAGTGTAACCGGTCAACTTTACAGCAGAGTGTCCAAACTTTTTGCCGTATGCGGAACCCCTTTTTTACGTCAAAAATGCAGAAGACCCCATCGTGATAGCAATAGTATTCTTTGTTTGAAAAAAATTACATGACGAAAATCTAGACAGGGCCGTTAAAAAGTAATATCTCCCATTTTTTCATGCTATTTACAATTTGGACATTTGAGGATTTCACATAACTTCAGTACATCATTGCTGCAAGGATTATTATTATTTTTCAATACACAGTAGCTGTTCACTTATCCGGACGCTGGTTATCAGGATCGGCTTAGCCCTTCGGGTAAATTTGTCGAGAATTCTGCAAAACCAACTTGCCTTGAAATTACCGGTTATCGGGTCAAGTAGCGTACTGTAATATGGCTTCTAGAACTTAAATCAGACATGGTCGAAAGGTTTAAACGCAGGTACATACTGTAAATAGTAACAGCCGTGTTTCAAACTGCCAATTTAGCCTATTTCCAAAGAAAAATCCAATTTTCAAAATTTCCTGCATATCCGGGTGCCTCGCCTTCCCAACTGATCTAGATAAGTGGAGTTGTGTTGTAGCCTTCATCTTTGGTGAATGTCTTCTTCGACTTTTTATGAATAGCATTTATACCCGCACGGTAAAGTTGCTGACTATTCTCTGCAGTCACTGGCAAACGTCAGTGCCTACTCATTGGCGTCCTGGTGTCCTCACACTCTATTTTCAAATAATTAAGTTAGTACTGCAGGGTGGATGAGGCGCGCCCTCCCTCCAAAATGTATGTGTGATGATGTTTGTTGTGCGTAAGCTTGCGTTTGGCCTGTTGGTATCATGGAGGAGAAACACTTCAATAATTTTTCTAGGGGGGCTAACTCCAGTAGTATATTGGCAGTGGGGAACCTGCTGGTTGTAATGCATATTTTCCATACGTGGTAGTTCATAAGTACGGCGTGTGAGAGGAAGTCTATCGACCACACTGGACCGCCCATGACTGGTGTGCAATAATCAGCAGTGGCGCACCTGTCATTAGCTGATATCTGCCAATGTTTTGGTGCATATGTGGATTCACAGACAATTTGCAATAACACCGCCTCTCCCTTAGGGGCCAGCGATTTACGCGTTTGTAGCCATTACTTCAAAAAGTTAAGATATTTACTTATGCTGTAAACCATAGGTCTCTAATCTTTTTTATAGCAAAAAGCCACACCGATTATTGTGGGCTGGTTTGCGGACCGCTCCTGGACAAATAGCAGTTAAGTGTTGTACCTGTGCTGTGGAATTTTTACAGTACGTACATAATTTACAAATGTGCCCGCGGTTCGCGGGTTCGATACCCATGACATAAACTGTAGTTTTTGTATGTTTAAATGTAATTTACCAGCACGCGTGTTTGCTTATGAAATAAACACTTCTTAGGCTTACTACGTGCATATCATGATACATACGTCACTGTGAATGAGGATTCTGTGGATGGCCGCAGCAACTGTCTTCGAAGTCTTTATGTTTGCACCGTGCATCATCAACATATAAACAGTTTATTGTCCAACTTGTGCACAAACATATAATTCGTAGATAAATTAAAATTATAAAATATGTAAAAGTGCTCCGACATGTTTCTTATCACAGAGGATCCATCACCAGGGAGCCTTCTACAGTGCTTGGCTAAAAGATTCTATCGGTCCGTTGACATGGACGTAGTCTGTGTTATGGCAGCATATGCTGTAATTGTAATTTTAGCCAAGTACTGTACAAGGCTCCCTGATGATGGATGCTCTGTGATCCGAAACAACGGAGCACTTTTAAATATTTTATAATTTTAATTGTATCTACGAATTATATATTTGTGCATAAGTTGGACAATAAATTATTTATATGTCTTCCAATGGTTGATACCTATCTAAACAAATGCCAACTTCGGGCCCCAGAAGATGGCGATGTTCATTATGAAACACTAAACAAACCCCAAACATCAGGGTCAGTCACAATACAGATATCTGTCGTGCAGTGTGGCATGCCCGAAGTGTAAGTTACATAATGATTAATATCCAGGGGAGGAAGTGCTGCAGTTGAAACTTTTGAGTGCCTCGGAATAATGCAACGCCTAATCGCAAAGTAGTGACGTCGTAGGTGCTGCGTGCTTTGCAGTAGGAAACGTGTATATTTAATCCAGCTCTGTCGGAAAGTTTGTGACACTCAACGACGTCATTTCCGACACCTGCTGCGAGGTACAGTCTGGACCTTCTGGCGTCCTTACATCGACTCGTAGTGCTTGTAGAACTTTGAACTGGAAAATTTGGTTTTCTCGTAGATAAAATCTCCATCGTGTTTGGGAAAAATTATATAATTTCCCGCTTAACACAATACTTTTCTTCTCAGTTAGACTTGAGAAGGATTGAGTGGGTCGTACATATAGGATGAATCGCATAGGTCTGCAAGAAAATACAGATCTGTTTGTAATATGAACAAAACGCAGACAGATTTCCAGAAGTATTACGTACATCTATGTTACACTGAAATCCTGCATCAAAACGTCGGTGGTATGCATCATCCATATAACCATTCACCCTTAACACTCTCGTTACGAGAGAATAACAGTATTTGTTAGGCACAAAGGTCACTTATAAACTTTCTTGATCATATAGGGCCGTATCCACTTTTCTTTACGATTCACAAGTCCCCTGCTTATCGACGATGTAAATTTCTTACATGTTTATGTTAACTTTCTATAATTGGTCTAATAAAACTTGTGATACTACCATTAACCTATGCAAACCTTCAAAAAAACTTTACAAACAGGTATGTAATATTTATTCAGTAGTTTCTAATTCCATGAATTCTTAATACCAAATCGATATGAATGGTTCTGACTTAGTTACTGACATTGAACTTTCGAAGGAAGTTTTGTTTCTGCGGCCTTCGGGCCTTACGAAGGTGCCGTTACCCACACTTTCAGACTTTTTTCCGGATATGTCTTTTAATATTATCCCCTATAAAAGTGCGGTTTCCCACGTGATACATTTTTGCTTTGTGGATTTTTTTATAAATCCTAGATTTCATCCCCGAAAAGCTGTAGGTAATAGAGTCTGCTGAACACCTGTAAATACCGAACACTGAACACAGATAGTAGTTTCCCTCACATTACGCGCTATTTCTGTTTGTGAACAGTTTTTCCCCCAGGCTTTTTCACAATCCACCTACAAAAGGCCAGTTAACAGTAACTATCACAAAACAGCATGTACCTTCTTTAGACACTTCCAGTTGGTTCAGAGAAAACAACTGTTAGCTGCCATGCTCACAAGCGACCTCTTTCCTGAGACAGATGAATTCAGACCACAGTTTCCCTAACTTTTTTCTGTTTGATCTAAATTAATGCCTCATACTGTCAGATTTTCCAATCAAAATTTTGAAAGCCTTTCTGATATTTCTCCTCTGTGCTACGAGCTACGTCATTCCCACCTCCGTAAAATTCACTGTTATCATCATGCTTGTTGAACGGCGCATAAGAAATTCTTCATTAATCAGTTTTCTTCTGTCTCCAGTCTCTTCATTCTTTCTTTCTCCATTCGACACAACGAACTTTTTCTTTATTAGGCGCGGTCGCAAAATTGCGACAAGCTGCTATTAACTTCGTCACGTCTATCCGCAGGGAACTCGGCCCCCACTAGACGGATTTTTATGAAATTTGATATAAGAGTATTTTTGGAAACTCTTTCGAGATAAATTCGGGTTTCTTTAAAATCTGACAAGAATAATGGGTACTTTACATGAAGACTATATATATTTTTTTTATATCTCGCTCAATTATTCTTAGAATGAGAAATAATTCGGACCAACGTTGTAGAGAAAAGCAAAATACACATTTTGTGTTCAGTTACTTTTTTCGAAAATCGTGCCTTTTTTGAGATAATGTGGAAAACTATTTTAGAGCGGGGCAGGCCGCAGATGACAATATCGGGCATGAGCATTGCATGCCGAGCAACTAAGGCTACAAACACACGCTCACAATATTAATACTTATTGCTTTTCCGCAACAAAAATGGTTGAAAGAAAGCGCTCCAATGCTCCGTTTATACATAAATTGCCTGCTTGGATTTGCAATAACGGCACTTTTACATCTGTCGCATTTATGCAGCATCAAGTGGAAGAATGATGATAAAGAAGATTCGAGACGCTTGTCAAGGAAAGTGATTCAAATTTTGGCAAGAAAATATGTTAGAAGACCCACCCATCATAACCTGCTTGGTTTCGTCACCCTAATAATATACACTGAAAAATGATTGTGACGCTTCTGCTTGTGCAGCTTTCTGTATCCTTCTTTTGCTCTTACTGTGTAAAGACTAAATCGATATTTTTTCAATGAGCTTAAATTTTGAACTGAAAATTAATTGTATTTATAGAAATTGTGGTTTTTTGGGACATACATCATGTATTATTTTGACATTTTGTTGACCATGCGTCTCAGTATATTTATCTCAGTATTTAACCAACTTGATGCACAAAATTGGTTCCACAATAAGTTTTATTTCATGTCTCTACATGTTTCGAGCACATGTGCTCATCATCAGGAGGTCAAAATTGTATTACACAGCC
>Ga0131853_10011182_pt1 | contig 16415 bp, 12 predicted proteins | sample TergutLab28metaG_FD_92764 | JGI IMG/M metagenome (GOLD analysis project Ga0131853, IMG submission 92764) | Labiotermes labralis P1 segment gut microbial communities from Petit-Saut dam, French Guiana - Lab288 P1 (version 2) (version 2) | ecosystem: Host-associated > Arthropoda: Insects >...
GCGGGTTTGTTTCCCCCGTTTTGGACAAATTTAACAAAAAAGGGGATGGGAGTCCCGCCAACGATTTCCCCCCCCCCCCCCAACCACTACAACCTTCCACACATATGACAAATCTTAGCAACTGAACAAATTAATAAACAAATTCTTGTTTTTTTATCAAGTTAATTATATTCCTCTACATGTTTCGAGCACTGTTGTGCCCGTCCGGTGCGCAGGTCAACACCTACAGAGGGTGACGATACCAGATACTGTATAATACAATTTGACCTCCTGATGATGGGCACAAAAGTGCTCGAAACATGTACAGGAATATAATAAACTTATTATAATACAAGAATTTGTGCATTAAGTTGGTCAGTTGCTAAGATTATACTGAGATGCACGGTCAGCAAAACATCAAAACATATGACAGATTTTTAACACCGTCTGGTATGAACGTCACACCATTAGAGATCACTCCAAAATCGCAATTCCTACATCAGTAACATCAATACATCAGACCCATCAATGACGTAATGAGTAAGCCATACTATCTGGAAGGCAACATTACAAATATGTCTTTGTCCACGGTGTGACACTTTGAGGTTATATCCGAAAATCTGAAAGTAGAAAGTCCGTTTGCGGGAGTGATTCGAAACCAGGACTTCAGGATACTAAGACAGACTAACCACTACAGAGCAATATGCTGTTGACAATGGGGTACTTTATGAGCTTGATCCATAATCCAAACCTCTGAAATGACATTAGACAAAATGGACCATAATCCTAAACTCTGGACTGACATCAGACATTTTGATCCACAATACACACATCTGGACTGACATTAAATATATCCAGCCATAATTCAAACAGAATGACTTATACTTTATACGTCTATCCATAATCCAAACTGCTGGATTGGCATTAGCTACATTAATCCATACCAAAACCTCTCTAGTCTGACATGTTTATCGACAATCCAAACTTCTGTACACACATCAGATATACCAGTTCATAATACAAACTCCTGGATTGATATCAGATAACTTGATCCGTAACCAAAACGACCACACTGACATTACAGACGCTTACCCACGATTCACGTATATGGTCTCATTACATATGCTACTATCCAAAGCAAGCCGTGGAGAAAGTGAGACGGACTAATAAGGCTGAATCCCAGAGCTAAATAACCGGTACAAAAACTGAAATCCGTGAGGTGTCGTTTCATATTACTAATGGCTGTTGCGGACCCTTTACCATACGGTACACGGTTTTATTGTGCCATACATGTGCGCCCACTGCCAAGGGTACGGACGACAATAAGCCGCAGCTTCCACGATGCAAATGCTGGAAATTCAATGGGAAATAAAGGAGAAAAACCTAGGACGAACCTGTGGCAAGCGGATTGTTTGAAAACGTTCTTCACACCGAGAAGTGTGACAGCCCTAACACACACTGTCATCCATCTGGATTACTTCCGTGTCTACTGATGAAGGCAGCTTTATCCTGTGGGAGCAATTGAGCAGCGATCTCGCCGACCTCAATTGAGGACGGGCAGAGAAGCAGTCCCCGAAACATCATGTTCTGGAACATATTTATACCAGACAACGGAAGTCAGACTAATATAACGCTAAGGTGACCGTTCATCGTAATCCTTATAATAAAACCAACTAGATACACTAATTTCTCAAATTTATTTTTTGGAATGAAACTCTACATGTTTCGGACAGTTCCTCTGCCCATCATCAGGAGTTTTTCACTGTACACACATCAATGCTATATGTCATACAGGTTTTATCATAGGGAAGTCAGACTCTTGTGTCACAGCAATACTACGGGTGTATTATTGGGTCATCTGTTAGTGGGGAGGTATTTAACAACGCTCTCAGTTGCCAAGATGTCAAGGTGTTGCCGGTAGATCTGTGTGGAACTGATCGAATTGCGGTTCATACCATAAACTCTTTACGGCACGAAATGGATAACATTAAACAACATGACACTGAATTGTAAGCCAAACGTGTGGTGGATCATGTCGGAAAGAATGTAGATGAAGCGCCAGCACGACAAATATAGGTCTAAAAAGAATCCAGTGTCAAACACCACCCAGTTGCCGCAGTTTTTTCAAATAAGACATTAAAGGGAATGCAATTATATTATAAAGTAACAGTTGAATTACAGCTATAATCCGGATAAGGGAAAGACTGCATCACTTAAAAGAATGGGTGGATCTAACCTCCATAAATATGGAACCAAGTAAACTTCTGCCGGTCCCAGTGGCCGCGTGGTGTAAGGCGTAGGTCTGCGGCCGCTCGCTTGCTGGGAATGTGGGTTCGAATCCCACCGGGGTCATAAAGATCTGTCGCCTGTGAATGATGTGTGTTGTCAGGTAAAGGTCACTGCGACGAGCTGATCCCTCTTCCAGAGGAGTCCTACCGAGTGTGGTGTGAGCAATGAGTGTGACCTACAAACCTCAATCATGAGGTGCCCTTGACGCAAGTAGGTCGACGCACCTTACGGAAAAATTTCAACTTCTTGATTTGAAAGATCAAGCAGCAAAACGGAAGAAAAAACGCTACAAATACTTTTAGAAGCCGATGAAAATAAACAACCACGGGTAATATTGAATTAGAAACCGGAAAGGGAGAAAGAGAGTGTGTGTGCGTGTGTTTATTTAATGACGCCAACTGGTATCTGCGATAAATAAGTGAAATATGATTACGGAGGACTAGTGGTATGAAACAGAGAGGAAATCTGAAATACTCGGAAAAATCGTCCTTACAACAACCATGTATCCGCCACAAATCCCACAAGGTCTCCTGGACTCCGAGGCGAGCGGCCGACAACCAACCGCCTGAGACCGGGCACGGACATGCTGGAAACGAAAAAGCAAGGCAAGACGAAGAGACGAATTCAACTGAAGACGGAAATGGCCAGTGAAAGTAACGCTTAGAGCAAAAGAAGGAAAATACAACAAGATCTTCTAACAGATATAATATTCAAACACAGGAACTCGTAAAAACGTGTTTTCTAAAGAAAACGAGAACGAAAGTTTTAAAGTGGAAAGTTTGCGTCACAGAAAGGATAGCGGGAGGATGAGAGATGATCGATGAAGTGAGACAATGGCGCGGATCTTCCAAGGTAGTGATGGTGCTGGTGCCAGCATTCGCACACTTACAAAATCCAGGCGTCTACTTATCAGCTAACAGTGTCAATACTGACGTGAGTTACACAAATATATTTTCAGCACAATTTCCTTTATCAATTTCTCAATACAATAATAGGTGAATAAGTATTCCATTTAACGAACTTCGTAAGTAACCATACGATTGTTTGGAGGCGAAATATCCCAGTTCGTATTGTGAATGGCTGACAGGTTGTGCGGCCGGGGAATCCGGCTTCGCTTTTAGGCGGGGGCAGAAATTTTCTTCTTCTCCACAGTCCACACCGCCTCTGGGAAATCCGGCTTCGCATTCAATTGTACCGGGCGCACTTTCCTGGTGCGAAATCGACAGGACCATGCAACTCACCCCCATTCAGGACCAAGATTAGGCATCAGTGAAGTGATTTCATTTAAAAATCCTGTCAGCCGCTAATATGATACAGCTTCGGTGCGATACGAAGGAAATATGAGTACAGAGCAATGCAGGAATGATAGTGACACGTTCAGACCGAGGTAATCGCAGAAAAACGTATACCACTGCTACTCTGTCTACCATAAATTCCACTTGGACTGACCTGGGACCGATACCGGGCCACTTCAGATAGAGACTAGGGACTAACTTCCTACCACACAGCACGGCCTACAATTTGTGGAGCTGTACCTCCATTTCGCCATACGTTTTTACGGCACGAAGCCTAAGCAAGCAAGGAACAACTTCGCTTTCAGTATGCAAGTTAATTTCTATTTTGCTGCCAGCCAGGCTACAATGTTCCTTCATTCCATCCACTAGTTCCAGATTGCACATTCATTTTGCTATGAACCCCACCATGTTCCCTGCCTATATCTCTCGCATTTTGATGCGTCAGTATCTTCTGATTAATCGGGACGGGCCATGCCTCCAGTCCACTTTCATTATCGCTGACTTGACTATACATAATCTATGCAGGGTGCGGGAGCTCAGGTCAAGTGTGTATCTTCCCCCCTTGATATGAGTTAGCTTATTCCAAGATGAAGCCAGGGGTCTTTGTTTAGGCCTCAGTGGGCACACCAGGGGTTTAATTAAGAGAATTGTTCAAGAGTCAAGTACAACTTTCATTGTTCCCTTACTAACACTCCAGTGCCCCTTTCCAATTCACAACCCCCTGGATTAGACTTCAAAATACAAAGATGTCTTTTTTTTTTCCCCCTCTATATGACATAGAGTACAGTAACGTCATATAAAACCGGATACTGTGACTGACCTGAATACATATCACCTTTTTATACAATGTTTAAACAAAATGCATTCAAAGTCTGTGACTCTCCGTTGTTATTTTATCTTCAAAAGCACATGACGGACTTCAATTAAATTTTGTACGACGAAGATCTAAACTGCTCCCTAGAAAATAACCTAAGAGCATCTTCAAAAAGGCTGAAGAACCCCAACAAACACTACCGTATTCGGACCGCTACGAACACGAATATAAGCAAAAACCCTCCGCTCCAAAAGAGCAAGGAAAGCCGCCCCAAACATAACAAATATATATAATCAACAACCAAAAAACAACAAGAAAACAAGCCTACAAAAACCCCCAACAGGTACTATCTGTAAAAGTTGACGAAGCTGCAGAAGTTTCAGTTCGGTCCGTACTGTTCTATAATAAGGCACACTTTCCAAACGGCACCATTACGGAGCCCTTACAACGCAAGGAACATGAAAATGCAATTTGTCGCGATGACACGCACAGAACCCCCCCCCCCCCCCGCCTTCCCACATAATTCCTGGTTCTCATAAAATAACATAAACAGAGAGCACTGCATTGCAACCTACTATTAAAATACGGTACATAACTTAGTGTGTGCTGTGTTACAAATCGGTAGGTCGCTGGTTCGATCCCAGTTGGTGTCAGTGGATTTTTCATTGGCATAATCCTTCCGATCGCACTATAGCCCTGGGGTCGACTCAGCCTCGATGAGTACCAGGAGTATTTCCTGGGGGTAAAGGCGGCCGGTGCGTAAGGCTGACAACCTACCACCATCCTGTGCCGTTGTCACGAAATCTGGGAACCTTAACTTTCTGGAAACCTGTGGGCCACTCCAGGCCTGTAGCGGGACTGCTTTACCTTTTTGACACAACTTAAGTGTACAGGCATCGTCAAACAGCTGTGAAAGACGTAACGTCGAATGGTCCCACATTCGGAAATGTGTTCCGAAGAGGGCAAATGTGGATTGTGGAACAATGTGCACAGTCCTTAATGCTGTCGCGACAACTGTGCACATCCGCGGACAATGTGTGTGTCAAAAAACGATTCTATGCAAAGTCCCTGTGCTCAAACGACATGAAGAAAAGCAGGCCAGTGGAGGTGCAACTCCACGCTTTCTTAACCTCAAAATCTGATACAGGTAGCGGGCTTCAAGCACCGGCCGATTTATCCACCGACAGTAAGTCCCCTGTAGGCGGGGTGGGTCCTACAGCTGGGCTGGACGTTGGGTACGAAATTATTGCGCCTGATGGGAACGAAACTACGACTTCATGGATGTCACCCGCCACGCCGTCACTAAACTGAGGTAGTGCGTCGGGCCCCATAAATTACAAAATAAAGGTAAAGGTAAAGGTCACCCTAGAACAGGCCACGAAGGCTCAGAGGGGGGCTAGAGGTTTAGCTCTAATTTTTTTTAACCTCGGCGCTAGATTGGGGTGGGTGATCAACGCCACGCCCCGGCCGCTTTACCCCCGGGAAAGACCCGATATCCATTGTATAGGAGGCTGGGTGGGCCCCAGGGCCGGTCTGGATGGGTGCCGAAAATCTCGACCCCCACTGGGATTCGATCCCCGGGCCGTCCAGCCCGTAGCCAGTCGCTATACCGACTGAGCTGATACATTTTTAAATTACTTCCCGTTTGTTGGTCCTGAAGTACGAGATTCTTCTCTTCTCCAGACCGTCCAAAGCAGCTCTGAGGCCCAGCCACCCTCCCATTCAGTGGGTAAAACGGCCAAGCCGTGAGGTTGCCAACTCTTCTCCATCTAGTGACGAAGTTATGAATTAGTGAAGCTATACCTGCACACTCATTATGCCGTCGTGGCGTTCATAGGGTCCATTGACCCTTTGTGCAGAATCTTTAGGAGGCAAAACCTCATGACGGCCAAACCCCCAACACAGAAACTTTAGAAGCAGCAGTCCGAGGTTCGCAGTAGCGCACTGCAATTCGCAGTCTGATGGCACTTTTATCCAACTGCAACACTTCACAATGATGTCCTGTTACATTAAACATTACTGTCATTTATGCATTTATATTCATTAAGCAGTAACAACTATTATCAATGACTGCCGGGCCTATTACATACTTAACTCACGTTCGCGACGTCGACACTGAAGATGACACCAGTATTTATATCGCAGCGGGTTGATATTTGGTTACCGACGTTTTGGGAAAACCTATCGGTGCCATCTTCAGGGTCTATGGCGTAACATCTCAGAAGAGCGAAGGACTGAACTACACCGCGACGGAAGCCTCAGACTTCTATCGTTCTTCGTCGTCACTTCTTTCATATTCAACGTTTCCTCCCGATGATCGAAGCAGATGAGCAATGAACAGCTGTAATTGAAAAACCCAAAATAAAGCACATCATCCACCTGTGTCCAAGATAGAGCAAAGTGGAAGGATATCGTTGAGAAGGCCAAAACCTCCAATTAAAGAAGGTTCAGTGCCTGATGAAGAAGAAGAATAAGAATGCACATCATCCAAAATAGCAGTCATCTTTACTGACAGTTGATGTTTTATCTATCATAACTGTTCATGGCCGGTTTTGATTCTCCTACTTTCGCATTCTGACTCACTTCAGTAGTTTCGCCAAAAAAAAAAAAAATCGTGGTCCCACGACATTAAAAAATAAACTTGTCTCCCACAAAATAAGTTTTTAAGATTGTCTTTCATTTTAGCATAATATAAATCTTTAGCCGCATTCCTAATTGTAAAGACCTCCCACACTGTACAGACAGTACAGGCCTACGCCTTCTGTCTTCAGTTTCTTACAAACCTCTGAACTTTGTCAATAATTAGAGCTAAGAAGAAAAACAGCGTAAAAATAAACACCTTTCGGCGAATGAGAACATCATGCCCTACTAATGTACACCTTACACTTTGTGCGTGCGTTCATGCGAGTGCGTTAAAAGCTTGTGTGCAAGTGCAGTAACGAGATTTGTAGACGGAGCAACGATTCGTAGCTACGATGTTTGCACGAACCGGATTCAAACCCTGAATTCAGTCATCCATGAATTCACAGTCGTCGTGGAAATTCGAACCAAACCCCTGCCCCCGAAACACGTAACATATGGCCCGCGGGAACCATGCACCCCGTCAGTCCCTCGACAGCAGTCATAAAGCTTTGGTTGAAATTTCGAGAAACGGTTCAAGGACACGGTGCAGTATTTCAGACACGACAATAAAACCAGCTCAGATCTGAAATTCTGTGCAATAATATAGCAAATTAATACGACAATCTAAGTACACATACACATACGACGCCGTGACATCACGAAGGGTAGAATACATACAAGGACATAAAATGCTTATCCACACAAATACATAAAGATTGTAATAAAACTTACTGTATAGTTAGGGGTGTGGAACGTTGTAACGAATTTTAAATCAAACATATTAACATTCTGATACATTTCGTTTTACAATAAGAACTAACTATGTTATGTCATTTTCAATCATATACATACATAAACAATGTCTCCTTAGGTCTTACAATACATAAGTTTTATAAGTTCCTTCCTGATGATACAGGCCGATCGCCCAAACATGTGGGAGGAAATATCATATGTAATACGTACACTATGTGTAAGCAGTTGGTTTTTAATAGAATAAGTACGCTCGGTACAGCTACGACATCTAAAATGTAACAATTTTTATTCAACTGTAACACTATAATGATGGTTATAATACACATTACTCTCACTTTAGAATTGTCTAATAACAACTTATATTGTCTAAACTTATACTGTCTAATAACAACTTATATTGTCTAAACTTATATTGTCTAATAACAACTTATATTGACGGGTCTGCCAAACCAAGTACACACATACTTTACGTTCGCGATGTCGATACTGAAGACGACGCTAGCATGTATGTCGAAACGCCTATCGTAAACAAGGACTTTTTGACAAGCAGATGCAAAAGCTGTTGGTATATGACACATCAAGCACCAAAAACACACGTTAAGCATAACATACAATTTTAGATGTTGATGTCTTCCGATCCAATGACGACATCCGTCACAATACTCTGTCACAAAAATAAAAAGTTTTCCTTTAAATCAAGGCAAACACGGCAATACGTAAATTACTTTAAAATGTATTTTGATGTACGTACCGCGTATTTTGTACAGTTTTTTATACAGACCAACTAATGCACAATATATAGATATCAACAATATTTTGTATATCGTAAGTACTCATTGTTACATGTTTCGATGCATCCACATCATCTGCAGGGAGTCTTAACCTTCTACTGTGCTAAATTTGACGTTCATGTGACCGTGCATCGTGATAAATTCTTATAAAAGAACCAACAAGATGCACTAATTTCTCAAATTTGTTTTTTGGAATAAAACTCTACAAGTTTTGGACAGTTCCTCTGTTCATCATCAGGAGTTTTTCACTGTACACACAGCAATGGTATATGTCATACAGGATCCTGCTGACAGCTTGCGAGTAGGATCAGGACGTTCCGTCCTGTTCCTGCTCGCTAGCTGTCGGCAAACCTGTATGACATATACCATTGCTGTGTGTAAAGTGAAAAACTCCTAATGATGGACAGAGGAACTGTTCGAAACACGTAGAGTTTTATTCCAAAAAAAATAAATTTGAGAAATTAGTGCATCTAGTTGGTTTTATTATAAGAATTTACGGTGCTAAAATTATGAATATCATTATGTTACACATTCAACAAATTCAGCAGATTAAAATGTTTACATTTGTGATCGTTATAGTTGATGATAAAGTACAAACTATAAAACGATGTGCGATGTGTCAACAGTTGTAATTACAGTACATGGAAATTGTTAGCTTGGTGGCTGTATATACAGTCTGGGCTGTCTTATTGGTGTAATCCCTACGTTGGTGTTTTGTGTGTGAGGGTGTGATAAGAACACAATTTTAATGATTTTATAACTTAAGCAAAGTAGAAGGATAAGACTCCATGAAGATGATGCAGATACATATAGGAGTACTTAAGATATATAAAATATTAATGTATACATATGTGTTGGTCTGCATAATAATACTTTAAAACGTGTCAACACTGTTTCTTCCTACGACTGACACTACTTATTAATTAAAATCTTCCCAAATGCATCGTCGTTTTATTGCACCTGGTAAAAAACGAATGTGGCTAACAAGCAGAGAGAAGCAGAAAAATAACAGCAAAATCTACTTCTCGTAACTGCGCCCTGTCTGCTACAGACATGATTAAAACCGAGCGAGAAACAGTACTGGGATATGAGAGTAAACTGTTAAGAGAGAGAGAGAGACAAGCTGTGGCCTGTTGTCTGTGGCCTGCTGCAAAACACACGGTCACCCACTTCAACAAGACGAAAAGAGCACTGACAAAACTACAGTACTTTCCCAACTACTGTTATTAAAGAGATGTCACACCCTACAACAACCACCATGAACATAAAACCAAGCAGACGCAAAGTTATCCTCGTGTTTAAGTAGGCATCGGTCCATTTGACACTTGGTTAAGCGACTACGAGCTAGCTTTGGCTCTCAGACAGCGTCAGGGTAAAGTGGGAAAATTCTAGTCACTGGGTAAATCGGATCGCTGCTGTTTCTCGGAAATGAGTTGTCGGAAGCTTCATTTGTGATGGCTTCTAGAGACACAAATTACAGATCTGTACGCATGTTTAGATGACACCATGACAGCAACTGCTGCAGTTTGTTCAATTTTGGGGGGTTTTCTTCATTTCAGAAACAAGGGTCATGAGAATCAGGACGACATACCAGTTCGCTCCTGCCAAAAAAATATACAAAGCGGACGAAGCGGGCTGCAGTCCTGTCAAAGAAAGGCAAATTTCTAGCTGAGAAAGCAAGAAAACAAGTCGACACTGCTGCGAGCTGGGAGGGAAGCCGAAATGCCACTGTTGCGTGTGTGATGAGAGCAACTGCCTCGTTCACACACCCTGTGTTCACCCATCCTAAACAAAAACCTGAGTACTACACCAAGAAAACACGGGCCAGAGGGGTCTCCCTACCAGTACTCAAACACAGGCTGGATCACCGAAGAGATGGTTTTGCTCTGGCTCTAAAATCCAGTACTGCGCGTACTGGACAGTCGCTACAACAACCAGATAACCTTGAAATGTTACGAATATTGTACGGCAAAAAATGGAACAATCATGCCAAAGCTACAGCCGCACACCTCATATAAAATGCACCCGCTGGATGTTCCCTTCTACGGTCCTCTTTCAGAGAAGTGTTAATGTGTATTTGTTGTACTATGTGCGTTTTGCTGTTTTTACTTTAGATGTCGGACTGCTGGCTAGAAGTCAGTATTCGGAAGGTCCTGCGACCGGCCACCTCCTTGTGTCTATAAGCAAATGCTGAGATGGTTCCCAAAATTCCAAGTTGCCACTACATACTTCTCATGTAGCCCTCCCGACTTAAATTTATTAGCAATCAAATTCATATGGTGTATACATGTAAAATAGCCACTGCCACCGGGTGACAACCCAATTGCAGTTATTATTATCATTATTACTATTATATTATTATAGTTATTGTAAGTTTCCACACGGCCATTTAGAACCAGAATGCAAAACCACTTCCATGGGAAAACTGCTTCTGATGAAACAATGATATCAGCAGCCAACAAGATGCAGCAACATTTGCTTTATTGATTCTTTTAAGCTTGCTCTACATGTTGCTGGCGACAGTTTCGCTCATCTTCAGGAGCACTTTGACTGTATATACAGCTTTTTGGAACAATGTACCGACTCTTCTGTCTGCTGCCGACCGGTGACACACATTGGATGGTTCCATCCAATGTGTGTCACCGGTCGGTAGCAGACAGCACAATCGGTACATTGTTCCAAAAAGCTGTATATACAGTCAAAGTGCTTTTGAAGATGGGCGAAATTGTTGCTCGAAACATGTACAGCAAGCTTAAAAGAATCAATAAAACAAATGTTACTGCATCTTGTTGGTTGCTGATGTCATTGTACTGGTGCTGCACGATCACACAAACGTCAAATTCCTGCTTCTGATGAGTTTGGTAGACTTCTCAGCACTGCGTACATATTGAAGTCGGCCAGAATTGTGAATGCTGTGGATGCGTTTAGAAAAAACGGGAATTCGTCCGCTATACCCAGATGTTTCCTTAGAAGAAGATGTCCTCCTCATCATCCTGAAATGGCAAGTGTTTAGAATCCTGTATGGGAAAATAAACTGACGCGGATCCTAACACTTTCGCCAGGCATAATGACAAGTGTCCTCCATTCCTGAATGTCAAGCATAATGAGGAAATTACATTTGAAGATGGCCTAAGTCTGAACCATCGTGCTCCTTCCTACATTTTCGCTGCCGAAAAAGGAGGAAACAACTCTACAATAAACAACAGGGGGGAAATGAACTCATATTATCTTATTTTCATCTGAGAGAAAATGACAATGGATGACAGAGAGGGGACTGATTTCTCAAAAAACGAAAGAACCATGAAACAGAGCTATGCTAACGAAACAAAAAACGGAGGAGCCACCTAAAGTGAAACGCATCACTCCAAAAGAGACAGGAAACCTCTTCCAAGAAATAAGCCTTCAACAGGTCTTCGGGCCACACGAAATTTTTGTGAAGACGTCAGTGACAGCGATTATTACAAGTATGATGGTAATGATGATTATGACGATCGTTATGCTGAATGTCAGGACAATGGCGAGCCTTCCGAAGAAGAACGTTAGCATTTTATGTGCTGACCACCGACGAGGTACTCAGGTGGGCACGCGCTTTGTCTTCTGGTGGAACCCATGCTGTATGCAGTGAATATGGCACCTGTGTTCACCAGACAAAATAAACCTTTCATAACAATTTACAGTTTCAATCATCACAAGTGGGTAATAGTTTTTATGTATGATGGCAATTACCCACATTCGGAGGAATTCAGACCAAACGCAGAAAATAAACGAGCAGATAAATTAATAACCTTGTAGCTAACTACGTTCATCATAAATTAAAGTTGCTGCCTTCTCTTCAGTCTCCGTACTTCATCCTTTGGAGTCACTCCAGCTTAGCTGGCTGTCATTTCCCCCACTTTAAACCAGCGAAGACACAAATCCTCCGTGCCTCGAACCCCATCCGTTCACTGCGTAACCGGTCACTTAACTGAGGCCTCTTCATAAAAGCAGAGTTTCCTTTATGGACAAAGTTTATAGGCTCTATTTGAGGCAGATACGGCTGTTTATAGCTTCCAATCTGAAGTCATAACAAAATCAGCCAGAGTACTATTAAAGGGAGTCTGGCAGTGAGCTAGCTACCTCCAAAACAAAGCGACAGCAGACGTGACAGTTTTAAATGTGCGAAGTTTGTTATTAAGGTTCCGCGGTCTGAGGATTGCCTCACGGACCAATGGGCCGGAAGGGCATAAGCTAAACCATCAGCTATGTTACACCCTACAGCCACAGGGACAGAGCATCATAAACACGACACGTGTAGACTGAGGTTGTGTAGACTGAGGTTGTATAGACTGAGGTTGTGTAGACTGAGGTTTCCGAAATTATTTTCAGTCGCCGTATCCCTTGGTCCTAACGAAACTTTATGAACCCTTAAGTATAAAGTCACTTTACGTTCCTCTTGATCTTAGAATAAAACATCACGTAACCATTGGTATAAGAATGGATTTTCTTTGTATAATTCATCCCATTGTGGTATATCACATTAAAAAACCGGTAAACGTAAACTGTCAACCACAACAAATTGTTATTAGTCTCGTCAACAAATGCCGCATGTTTCGGTCAGGATAGCAGCAGGTAGTAGTATTGGTCTGACAAATACCTGAGGCTGTATGTGCAGTTTTGAGCTCCTGATGACGGACGGAAAAACCGTCTGAAACATGTAGAACATCTTACAGAAATAAATAAATTGAGAAACGTTGCATATTGTTGGTTGTACTCTGCGAATATATTAGCGAGGCACGGACCTATGAATGTTAAATGATCTCTGTTCATTCTTTCAAATCGCTGCAAATTGGCTGTTCAGTTCTAGATGATAATGAGACCTCGCATAAGCAACGCACAGTGCGAACCACCCTCTCCAGGAACCTTTCAGCAATAAACACACTCAAAGGTAAATCGCATGTCCCTGACAGTGAAATCGGTTGTTATCCTGACTGTCAATGGATCCCTTTCAAACCAAAGGCAGCTATCCTTTCAGCTTATCTCCTGAAGGAGAATCCGATTACGCGAACACGTGTCGGGTTCGTCTGCCTTTTTGGGAGCACGGCTGTCAAGTTGTGAGATGTGAGGTTCTCGCGAGGCTTCCGATATGTGCGACCATGTTGACTACAAGCACGTAGCCAGAGGGGTGCAAGTGGGCGCAATGTGCCCGCTATAAATCTGGATGCAACCACTAGAAATTCGCTAAGTACCAAAGATAAACATGCTGATCAGCCCGATGAAACCGTGCGACACACTACCGCATCCAAGTGTTGCCTCTATTGAGCCGCCGTGGTTGGATACAGCTTAATTAAAACAAAAAGTACTTATATGCAAGCTGTCTTGTTGCAGAGCGCATTAAGTAACGAAAGTGCTGATTATGTGAACCTGACAAAGGCGCTTTTTAAGCTCATGCATACGTTAACATATACACGCACTGTATGTATAATGTGGGCCGAGTCGGTATAGCGACTGAGCTACAGGCTGGACGGTCCGGGATCGAATTCCGGTTGGGACGAGATTTTCCACCCGTCCAGACCGGTCCTGGGGCCCACCCAGCCTCCTGTAAAATGGGTACCGGGTCTTTCCCGGGGGTAAATTGCGGCCGGGGCGTGTTGCTGACCACTCAGCCCCTTCTAGTGCCGCGGTCATGGAAGAGTAGAGCTATACCTCTACCCACCTTCTGGGCCACACCGGGCCTGTAACGGGATCACTTTACCTTTACCTTTTTACCGTACGTACAATACACCACACACACACGTATATAAACGATGCACCGAGTGTTCTTGGTCTGGTTACGGGCCTGGTTAATTGGTAGCGAGGTTCCGACAAAACGCGATACCTCCATTATAAAGGTCTTTGGGGTGGCGACACGCTGGTAACCGTCTAACTACAAGGCGTCAGATCCCAGACAGACAGACACTGTCACGAGAGAATGCTCATATGTGACCGTTAAAATAAGGGGGAAGACCCTTGTGCAAAGTTACGTCTGGATGTGATAATGATCATCATATTATTTAACGACGCTGTTTCACTTGCAAAGAACTAAGATATGATAAAGGACTGTGATCACAAACAGGGTCTGCACATTACTCCTTATCTTCGTAAATTAATCATTCATTCACCATACCACTGTATGATTACACCTTCATCCAATGCAAGTGCACTAGTTACCAGATTACCTGACAATTGTTGACGTGGGGGTAAAAGGAAAGCTATTAAGAGGGGAAGCAATGCGCACGAACCACAGAACGTTTTCCATCCGTTTCAAAAATGTCCACAGTGACTGGAGTTTAGGATGTACTTCCAACAGAGTAAATGTTTTTGAAACAGGTATTACGCTGCGTGATCTTTCCGAGGTGGACCCCGAAGCGATCACGCCGTGCCGACTGAAGTTACGTGGTGGCTCAGCCAGCCTGCACTGGGATAACTACTAACCCCTGATCCCCAAGGAGGTGGAGAAGGAGGAGGAGAAGAAGAAGGAGGAGGAGGAGGAGAAGAAGAAGAAGAAAAGTCTGCAGTCACCGTGGCCAGTGGCAAGATACCAAAAATAATGCTAAATTACAGACCAAATGGATGAAGACGACTTGGAAGACCTCTGAAGGGACCATTAAACTGGGTCGAAACAGATCTATCAAGGCCTAACTCGTGACGGATGATGATAATTTTCAAACTTCATTTGTGGTGTTAATAGCGTCAGACAAGAAACACGATTTAATAAACCAGAAGAAAGCTAACAAGGCAGGCCTATGGTCAGGATTTTGTGTCTCGAAACCAACAAAATTGGTGGTATCGGTCATAAAATTGGCATTGGCGTTAAAGTTACGGAAGGCTGCGTCGCTACAACTGAAGTGGTATCATGGACAGCAGGATCAAAATTATTAAAAGAAACAATAAAATTATAAGCTGGTCGCAGTGGCCGCGCGGTCTAAGGCGTAGGTCTGCGGCCGCTCGTCTGCTGAAATTGTGGTTTCGAATCCCACCGGAGGCATGGATGTCTGTCTGTGTTGAGTGTTGTGTGTTGTCAGGTAGAGGTCTCTACGTAGAACTGATCACTCGTCCAGAGGAGTCCTACCGACTGTGGTGCGTCGTTGTGTTTGATCTAGAAACCTCCATAGTGAGGAGGCCCTGGCCCACTGGGGGCTGTCGCGCCAAAAACAAACAAAATTATAAATGATGAAACAGAAATGTCCCGGTATAATGAATATCACATGGCCTGAATTTATGGAATCGCTTCAACAGAAACTTTAAAAAGGGGGTGCAAGGGGGATTCAGGCATGGGCCAACATGGGCGCCGGCTGAAAGTAAAAGTGAGACATTGCAGCAACAGTGTGACTCGACGCACTCCGCGTGAAAGAGACGACAAGCGGGCAAGAAAAAGACAGATTACATTTTGCAAGAACGTAAAATTAGAAAGACAAAGGGACATTATTCTATCTACATTCACACAAAGAAACTGGGTAAACTTTTTCAGGAGCAAGAAAAATGATTATTATAAACGGATGTTTGAAACGGCCTTAAAATTCACTTTACATCGACCAAAAAGTACAGCGGAACACACGAGCGGGAAAGGACAAAGGGTGAGAGTGCGTAAGTCCCTTGCAGCAGAAAGAGAACAACACGGCAATGGGAAACATAATGAGCACAGACTAATACTGAGAGAATTAACACTGTTAATACAAGACTACTAACAAGGATACTGTCCATTCTTTCTGTAGCCTACCTTACGACAGGTCCATACTTACTTACTTACTTACTCCATGGTGCAGAGTCCTTCTTGAGAAGCTAACTGGTTTGCAGCCAGTCAAGAAATTCCCCGCATTTCACGGAACCCGAAGGTTCATTACCGCACTCACAAGC
>Ga0131853_10011184_pt1 | contig 16414 bp, 4 predicted proteins | sample TergutLab28metaG_FD_92764 | JGI IMG/M metagenome (GOLD analysis project Ga0131853, IMG submission 92764) | Labiotermes labralis P1 segment gut microbial communities from Petit-Saut dam, French Guiana - Lab288 P1 (version 2) (version 2) | ecosystem: Host-associated > Arthropoda: Insects >...
CCCACACTGTATTTATGTGTTTTGTATTTATCTGAGAACAAACAGCGACTTGTGCCACTTACAGCATAAACTGATTGGTTTTTATAACCGAGATGAAAAGTGTTTACAGCGCGGTACGAAATGGGTCTTTAAATAAATCAGTCTGCGCTTCATCTGTAAAGGGTTAAAGAAGAAACTTGAGAAATGCCTCAATTTTAAAAGGCGCCAGCACGTCGTATTTTTTTGCAATAATGTATATGACAATAATTCAGTCAACAAAAATCTTTTTATTATAAAAACAATATACGTTGATACAATTCGCTCTTTCTGATATCCTTGATGTTATGAGATAATCAAACGAGTACACATTTAACAGGTGCAATTGCTACGAATCTCACCACGTATGTATAAAGCGTAACGGAGCTTAGCGACACTTCAGAGTCTATTAACTCTATAGGACAGAGCTGGTGAGCCTATGGCACGATGCATTCTATGCTGTCCCAAATTTTTTTATTTCTTTTCCAGACCATCTTCTCTACATTGTGCATAATATGTATGTATGTATGTATATATATACATATATATATATGTGTGTGTGTGTGTGTGTGTGTATGTGTGTGTGTGTGTGTGTGTGTGTGGATTGTATATGTATAACCATCGTTACAAAATAAACCTGCAGTGAATCATTTGTACACAAATCGAGAGTGGTGCAAAGTGTTGACTGGATATATTACTGAGGCGCCGTCTGGCGGTGACTGGGCGAATAAGTTACATTCAGGAAAAGTACCAAATCTTCCGAAACAGGAAGCAGAAGCATCCCCAGTTACTTCCTCATTTTCTTCCTTATAGCTTTTCTGGACGAGGCATTTATTAGAAATGTAATGTAACAATTACACTCTGCAATAATAATAAATAAAATTCTCTTATGCATTAGTATAATAATGCAGTAATTAATAACAATTTTTGGAAGAAAACAAGACCTTATTTTGCTCTTCAAATTTCCTATGGACACGTGGAAGGATTACTTCGAAACTGACAATCAATTTGAGTACGCACCTTCAAAAATTTCGCCAGTCCTGGTATAAGATCTATAGACAGCAGCTCACGCACACAAGATACTGCGCATTCCTTTCTACGCAGGCAGCAACACTCATGAAGGAATCTGCAACCCCCACATGCTACGTAGTATTCCATCCAGAATATGAGGAAGGCAGAGACTCCCAAAATGTCAGTACCCCTCATCAAACAACAGACCGCCATCTATAGAGCGAAATATTTAAACGACAGAATGTACCAGAAACCACTGCCAGAACTTGTGTGTACTTAAAACATATACTGTGTGGCCTACAGTTTGAAGTGTGCCACATTCGGTACGTCACTTATGCACGCACGTTAAATGAGCTCCAAAATAACTTTTTGATATTCGCTGTGTGTTTTTTGAACCCAGGTCTACTTCAATAAATATGCACTCGTAACGATCCCATAGATTAGATCTTCTCCATTCTGAGATTTTATGCAGCGCAGTTACGGACGTTTTGGGAGAACGTCTCTGCCCCATTTACGCTTCCTAACACCCCAGAAGAACACAGACCTCATTTGCACCGCGCAGGAAGTCTGAAATCACGATCTCATTAATTATTACATTAAAACTCTTACGTTTTATATTATTTTCCGTGCAATGAATGGCTCCGGAAAATACCGTTTGCAAGAAAACTACCCCCACCCCCGAGTAAGCATTATTTTATTGCTTTACTCCTCATTGTCGAAATTTCCTGCTATGTTTGCGCCATAGAAAGTGCCTCGGGGAAGAGATGCGTCCTGAAACATGCATCAGGGATGTTAGTACTACGGAGGAGAAGTTCGTGTCAATATTATACGAGTATCTGCAAATTTCCTGCTGATGGCGAAGTGATAGTAGCACAAAAAAATTGTGGCACTTTTTTTAAGACATCATGCATGGAAGCAAGTACTAAAGAGAAATGTTACATTGAACGCAAAATTGAAATTCAAAACTTTGCAGTTACTTTTTTATGCTTCAGTTATATTTGTATGATATACATACGAACATAAAATACATACGAACATAACATACACATACGAACATAACATACATACGAACATAACATATACATACGAAAATAACATGCATACGAACATAACATACATACGAACATAACATACATACGAACATAACATACACATACGAACATAACATACATACGAACATAACATGCATACGAACATAACATACATACGAACATAACATACACATACGAACATAACATACATACGAACATAACGTACATACGAACATAACATACATACGAACATAACGTACATACGAACATAGCGTACATATGAACATAACATACACACGAACATAACATACATACGAACATAACACAAACATACGAACTTAACATACATACGAACATAACATACATAAGAACATAACATACATACGTACATAACATATACTCAGAACTCTAACGTTATTTATACATAACCAACAAAATATGTTCTCACATTATGTTTAGGCCTACATAAACACTAAGACAAAACATAAATGTGAAAGAGGCGAACTTTTTAGCTCAAAATCCAATGAATTTAATTCAACGTTAGTCAGAAAAAGCGTAAAATCATTAAAAACGTTCTTTTCTTTATTTGGAACGAGAATATTTCTATCAATTTTAAAACTGCTTTTTAGGTTACATTACCTGCCTGTTTCCGGGTATCTCAGTCGGTATAGCGACTGGCTACGGGCTGGACGGTCCGGGGATCGAAACCCAGTGGGGGGAGATTTTCCGCACCTGTCCAGACCGGCCCTGTGGCCCACCCAGTCTCCTGTACTATCGGTACCGGAGTCTTTCCCGGAGGTAAATAGGGGCCGTGGTGTAACGCTGACCCCTCACCCCCTTCCAGTTCCGTGGTCAAGAAAGAGTAGAGCTATACCTCTACTCCCACAATGGGTCGGACGGCCTGTACAGAGCCTCAGTGCCTGTGCAAGGTTGCACTTTACCTTTACTTTTACCTTCCTGTTTATACAGTTTTCGCTGGATTAAGCCTGAAGTGACTAGCGGAGTATTAGTGCAGTATCCAGTCACAAGCCCGCGAAAGCGAAATCGATCTTAAGGATGAACATAAAACACTTTCGCTTCCTCTCTTAAAAGCTGCTTCAAAAATATAAACATTTTAACAGAAAATCAGTTCTTCCTTTCCTGTTGAGTTAAACCAACCTGACCTACCGTGGGACGGAAGTAGCACAGTTGTTTCTAAAATTTTACACCCACCAACCAAAATGACCAGACCAAACGAGACACACAACACGATACTCATCTACCCGTCCTTCGCCTGTAAACTTGTTTCATGACGCCCTGGGTGCACGGCCAGCGATAGAAACTGACTCAAAACTGATCCTTTACAGTAAACCACAAACAGCCTGTCAGCTATATAACTGTATTTCCAAGTCACAACCAACTTTGAAACGATTACAGTAGCCGAGAAGTCCTGTACCTAATTGAGTACCATGCCGAGAATGACATGTAGTAGAGGGGATACATAACTACAGGGCAATGGGTGAAGGTGTGTGGTTAGCTAAACACGCCGACCGCCTTACCCCGAGCGAAATAACTGCCAGAAACAGTAATGTTAATTGGAGGGGAGGCAGGGTAGGCCCTAAAGCCGGCGTGAGCACAGTGGAGAATAGACGAAGCTCCATTCCCGTAGGGAGTCAATGCTCGCTGCTTCGGTCTTTTAGTTCGTATCCCAGTCTACAAACTATAATAAACACTCACTATTATACTCTTTGGTGCCCACATTTCTGTGTATATCGGCCTTTACACCTAAGAGCTCTGCGATGAACCGACAGCTTGTCAAATGAGTCCTGTAAGATGTGCAAAGCCGATCCCAGTGGCCGCGCGGTCTAAGGCGTGGGTCTGCGGCCGCTCGCCTGTTGAGATTGTGGGCTCAAAACCCACCGGGGGCATGGACGTTTGTCTGTTGTGAGTGTTGTGTGTGGTCAGGTAGAGGTCTCTGCGACGGGCTGATCTCTCGTCAAGAGGAATCATACCGTCTGTGGCGCGTCGTTGTATGTGATCTAGGAACTTCGTGAATGTGGATGCCCTGGCCCACGTGGGGCTGTCGAGCCAAAAACAAACAAACAAGATGTGCAAGCAAACGATGCATGGTATAAACGTGATTTCTAAACAGTAACACTTCAAGGAGATCAGCCCTTTAAAAATTGACATATATAAATATATATATCTTGTAATTTTTATTGCATGTAAGTATTATTTAAGCAAATACACTGTAACAGAGAAAACATTTATGTTGTAACACATGTTGTTCATTGTTTTGGCGGTATACCTAAAAAGCTACTGGCTGGACGGTCCGGGCTTCGAAACCCGGTGTAGGTAACATTTCCTGCACGCCACCATAATGGCGCCGAGGTCCACCTGGCCTCCCCTACAATAGGTAAAGGGGCTTAAAGCAGCCTAGGCATGGCAATGACAACCCACCCCCAACTAGACAGAGGTCAAAGAAAGAGTAGGGCTATAGCTCCACTCCCCCACTGTGTCTTCAAGGCATGTTATAATGTGAACTTTACTTTTTATTCGACATTTGATCAACTGATTCTTTCTTTAACCCGCCAAAACGAAGTGATTACTACAGGCACCACTTCCTTTCATTCTTTCACTGATTCCGTGGTCTATCAAGACAGGTGAGCGGCTGGGGCGTGTTGCTGACCACTCACCCCCTTCTAGTGCCGCGGTCATGGAAGAGTAGTGCTATACCTCTACCCACCCTCTGGACCACACCGGGCCTGTAACGGGATTACCTTATGTACCTTATTTCAATACACACATTTGTTGTTATCAAAGTTCAACCGTTACCTTTAGTAATAATTACGTTATTGCTCTCAGAGTACATTCTTCATTAATCAGAATATTTGTTCCGAATGTAAAATTATATCGTTCTTGTTTTTCTGCTACATACTGGGCAACGGAACTATGCGGTACCACACTGAACTGAAAAGATAGAGATTATTTTGATGTCAAAACAGGATGTACATGTAGATAAAAGGATGCGTGAAACATAACGATTAGCAGCCGGCAGTGTCAATGAAATAGCAGAAGATTTGAGCATTAGCGCTGTGAGAATAGCAAGACAGGTCATATAAATTAACATATATCGTAACACTGACGCGCTTTCGCGTAACAATTGTTGCTGCGGAAAAGCAATAAGTATTAACTATTCTGAGTATGTGTCTATAGCCTTAGGTATCCAGCATGCAACGCGCATGCGCCATATTGCCATCTGTTGCCTGTCGGACTGTACAATATTTTTTCACACTATGTGTCAAAAACGGCAAGATTTTGAGGGAAGAAAAATGTTATGAAAAAAAAAACGTGTTTTGTTTCTCGCCACAACTTTTGTCTGATACTTTTTTTCATTCTAACAAGGATTCAGCGATATATTATCAAATATGTACGTACGTCTGCATATATAGTACCCTTTATTCTAGCCAGATTTTAATCAAACTTAAAACTCTCGGCAGAATTTCGAAAAATCGTCTAATATAAAATTTCATGAAAAGTTTTGTTTCGCAATTTCGCGAAGGCGCATAAAAATCCGTAAATAAAATTCTTAACATTTTTGCGTAAGTTTCTTTTTTCCTGCTCTAGTGGCGCTGCGACTCAACTCGGAACATAGCCTCCTCATTCACAAGGTTTCTACATCACACACAAAACGATGCACCACAGTCGGTAAGACTCCTCTGGACGAGTGATCGGCTCGTCACAGAGACCTCTACCTAACAACACACAACCCTCACAGACAAAAAAAACATCCATGCCACGGTGGGATTTTTTTTTCCGAACCCACAATTCCAGCAGGCCAGCGACGGCAGACCTACGCTGTAGAACGCGCGGACACTTGGACCGGCACGCAAGTTCATTTAACCATCAAAAATACAGCAGAATGTAACCTCATTTGTGTGGCCTACTTATTACCATGATATGGCAGCCATTTAGAGCGAACTATATCGTTTATGATCTGAAAAAGAATGGGTTTAGACAGATCAAATGAAGGATTTTGTCGCATCTTTGGTTCAAAAAATGCTTTGGCGACCAAAATATTTCATACATACAAATGACAAACCTAAATCAGAGGTGACAAATGTTCAGAAGTTTGTGTTTATAAAATTTAAAAAATGGCTACTGAACGGGGAAAACATTTATACATTGAGAGTTTGAGATTTATTGCCTTGTCAATTTGAAGAGATAACAAAGACTGAAGATACATGCGAGCTACAAACGCAGTTTACAACGTGACTGTTATCATAGAGAATGAAGACTGTAACCTTTACCCATAAAACGGGTTATTAAAATAAACTTCAGATATCTTTCATTAGACTCAGGAAAAATTTAACTGCCGGGTATCGACCGTGAGGAAGTGGAGGAAGATGGAGAACTCGAGTTCTAGGCAACTTGCGGAAATGAAATCCAAAAGCTGTGACGTGGGGTAAATGATTTTTCTGTGTACGGTGGTAGAATAAATATTTCACATCCAGATTCTAGAAACCAAACATATATACAGAGTTATTCGAAATGATTGTCGGGGTTTTAACAACTTGTCATACACAATACACTTGAGATAGGAGTATATGTGTTTTTGTATTTAATAGAACAACACTCCAAGTTTTGGTTACATACCTTACAGGTGCTCTATATGTGGACCCTTTGTGAAGGTACGAATCAGAACCGACATTGAAACCATCACTGCTGACATGCTACAAACAGTTTGGAACGAAATCGATTATCGTGTTGATGTTTGTAGAATCACAAAGGGTGCACATTTAGAGCACCTGTAATGTATGTAACAAAAACTTGGGAGTGTTGTTCTATTAAATAAAAAAATACATATACTCTTATCTCAAGTGTATTGTGTATGACAAGTTGTTAAAACCCTGACAATCATTTCGAATAACCCTCTATAATCAAGTCAAGTAGGAACATATAAAGAGTTCCAAAGGAGAAAATCATCAAGCGTGACTCCCTTGTTCCATAAATCTCTAGTCCAACATGTTTACTAACATATCCATTTATGTTCTATAACCTGTTTACTGGCCAAATTTCATATTTCTAACTTCAAAGATTAATCACTTTTTCCATCAGAACAGAAGGTAATTTTTCTTCAACGCGTCATCCATATTTTCAATTTATATTTTGTAAAAAATATTGCCGAAGTAAAAACCTGCCTCTTTTCCGCAACGTTTCTCCCCGCACATAATTTCCGGATCTAAAAGTAAGTGGCGCTGCTATCGCTCCGACATAAAAAGTTCGCAAGTCCTCCATGTTGTTATTAATAGTTATAGGAAATTACAACAAGCAGTGCTGGGAATTCCCCTTACAGCGTAACGCACATACAACATTTCGTGAATATCGATTCACGCTTTCAAAAGTTCAATTTTTGGACATACAGAATATACGCACAGGTGTAAACCAAAACAGCATGGTTATATCAAAACATTTTTTTCCTCCTGGGTGGTGTGGAAGGGGAGAGTAGGCCTTCGGCCGTTCTCTGTTGCATAAAATTACCACAAACAACTTAACAGAAGAGACTTTTTACAATGGGACCGCGGTAGCACAGTGGTTAAGGTACTGTACTACAAATCGGAAGGTCGTTGGTTCGAACCCAACTGATATCAGTGGATTTTTCATTGACATATAATCCTTCCGATCGCACTATGGCCCTGGGATCGACTCAGCCTCTAACAGAAATGAGTACCAAGAGTATATCCTGGGGGTAAAGGCGGCCGGTGCGTAAGGCTGACAACCTACCACCATTCTGTGCCGTTGTCTAAAAATCTGGGAACCTTAACTCCCTGGAACCCTCTGGGCCAATCCGGTCCTGTAACGGGACTGCTTTACCTCTCTACCTTTTCTACATTTGCAATAATAATACAAGACTTATTCCTCTACATGTTTGGCAGCCAAAGACGAGGCCATTTATAGAATCATTCTGTAAAAGTGCGTAACTGCACGCTTTAACTTCTGTTAACTCTGCATCGTGATACATAGACCTGAACATAACCAAAGAGACGCACACATTTTCCCATTAATTATTCCAATTAGCCCCCTCTATACAAGGTATTTACATCCTGTACATGTTTCGAACAAATAATTGTTCATCGTCAGGAAGTTGTTTCTGAACACCCAGCATGCAGTATTTTACCATGCAATTATGGGTGTCTAGCGGCTAACACATCGGGATGATGAACAATTATTTTTTCGAAACATGTACAGGAGAGTTTAATTGGAATAAATTAGTGAGAAAAATTGTGCACCGTATTTGTTATTGTCACGTGTGTGCATAACTGCAATTAGGCGCCAATCAGTCGAAATTCGTTAAGGATTTTCTCAGTTATCAGACAATGAACGAACACCGTTGCGAACGTGTAGAATAATACGGCAAACTACAGCAGTGTTAAAGTTAAATGCAGCATTTCGTAAATGCAAGAATCATGCCAAGAAATCTGCATTATTATTATTATTATTATCATCATCATCATCATCATTATACTTGTTACCCGCTCTATGCAAGGTATTTACAATCATATACCTGAAACACATCATGTTCCTAGTGTGTATAGTGTTGCAGCTATTCTGTATTTACAATTTGTGTTACATGTACCGTTATTTCACCCGTGAAACATGTTTTTTACTTTTACATTAGTACTTCCCGCTGTATGTGTGCAGTGCCCAATATGGCTGTTTTCTGCAGCACCTTAACTTCATGTTTCCTGCTATGTTGCTCAGGTACTGTCTGAGTGAATTTGAAATGGTTCCAGTCGCCCTATTATTACTGGTATCATTTTTACACTCACATTCCACATGAGCTGAATATCAATTTTGAGATTTTTATATAATTATATTTTTTATTTTAAACGAATCAATACGAAATTCTGATATTCTACGAGTACTCGCGTCTACATAATTTCATTATGTCACAAATAAGATATGTTTCGCATGCATAATAGCTATACTGTCTCGGTATTATTTTTGTGGTCAATTAAGTTACGCGTCCTGCATTCTTTAAAATAAACAAAATGTTTAAGTATTTGCATTTTGACTCTTCCGTACGTAAGTGCTGTAACCTTATTTGCTCTTGTCACTTTTCCGGTTAAAATTGCTAGTCTCGAGATGCTACGTGCCGGCTAACAAAACAATTACCTTCACAGAACAGCGGAAACTTTTAGCCCGGAATGGCGTAAAGTGTCGTGCGACGTGTAACGTAATTTGTAACTGTCGTCCATAAAGACAAACATAACTAATTCCTAGTCGCATTTTTTTACGTTTACACGCTTCATTGCGTAACTACGCAGTAGAACGTATAGCAGGCATATTTCGCGTGATGAAAGTCCTGGTTTGAAATCTCGGCCGCCGATACGTACACCGTAACTCAGATTTTTCGTAATTTGCTCCAGCCCCTCACAGCAAATGCTAGAATAATACATTAAATTACGTCACCAACGTCTCCTGCCTTATCCTGTATCATTCACTTCGCACTAATCCTTCGATTATTCGACGCTATACCCTGACATGCAGGCGGAGTCGTTAATTATCCTTACCTACTTAATTACTTGGGGACCGCGGTAGCACAGTGATTAAGGTGCTGTGCTACAAATCGGAAGGTCGTTGGTTCGATTCCAAATGGTGTCACTGGTATTTTTCATTGACATAATCCTTCCGATCGCACTATGGCCCTGGGGTCGGCTCAGCCTCTTACAGAAATGAGTACCAGGAGCTTTTCCTGGGGGGTAAAGGCAGCCGGTGCGTAAGGCTGACAACCTTACAACCATCCTGGGCCATTGTCACGTAATCTCGGAACCTTAACTTCCTAGAACCCTCTGGGCCTGTCCAGGCCTCTAATGGGACTGATTTAGCTTTTTACTTCCTTACTTACTTACTTACGCCATGTAGCAAAGTCCTTCTTGAGAAGCTATTTGGTTCTTGGTTAGTCATGAAATTCCCCGCATTTTATGAAACCCGAAGGTTCATTACCGCATTTGTACGTTCCCGCCACCTGTCCCTATCCTAAGCCATATCGATCCACTCGATGCACTCACATTCCACTTCCCGAAGATACATCTTAATATTACCCCCAATCTACGCCTACTTCTACCAAGTGATCTCTTCCCCTTAGGTTTCCCCACCAAAACTCTGCATGCACCTCTCCTCCATACTTGCTACATGCCCCACCCGTCTAATTCTTCTGTAGGTAAACTACACAATACATAATTAGGTCGTCATGTTCATGTAATGCTGACATGATTCTCTTAATGAACTTATGTATGTATTTTTAATATTGTCTAATTTAACCATCATAAAGTTTTGGAAACTGATGAAACACACCACGTTTCTGAAAACGGCTTGCAACAATTGTATATAAAGCTAAAGGTAAAGTTGTCCTTGTCTGGCCATGAAGGCTTATAGGGGGAGCAGAGGTGTAACTCCACTTATTCTTTACCTCGGCACAAGACTGAGTTGAATGTTCAACTTGTTTCTGCTGAGAAAAGCCCCCCCCCCCCGTTGTTACCGAACAGGATGTTATAGATAAGAAAAAGATCTTTTGCCCCTGCCGGGTTTGAACTGCATTTCGCCCAGTCAGTAAGTCAGTCACTATACAGACTACGCTATCCAGGCTCCTAACAGTTTTATATTTTACTGTGATTTCAGAGTTAGTTCTTCACAAACGAAGCCAAATTGTCTTTCAAATGAGCTCGATAAAGACTTTCCTAGTGTAAAAATTACGTAGTTTTGTAGCTTCAGGATAATATCGACAGTGGAACGGTTCGAGAATTAGGAACTGTCAGTTAATTAAAAGAGTGGCCCAGTTTGTTGAGGCACTGCGCTACGAGACGGAAGATCGCGGGTTCGATTCCCGATAGGGTAATTGGGATTTTTCATTTACTTAATCCTTACTACAGCCCTTGGGTCGACTCAGCCCCTTATGGAACTGAGTACCAGGGATATTTCCTTGGGAGTAAAGGGGACCAGAGTGTGGGGCTGACATTACAACCTTCATGTGCCGATTTCCTCAACCTCCTGGAACCCTAGAAACTTGTCCAAGCCTGTAATGGGCTAGCTTACAGTATTTCAGAAAGAATAGTCTTCACTTAACTGAGGTAATATCCCCACTTTCACCCTCACCGACTGAGGAGAGACACTTCTGGTTTCCAAGTCCAGATTCGAACTTGGCACTTCCCGAATAAAGTCCTGATTGCTACACTATATTGCTAAGTGCAACATGTAATTAAAATGCACCTCTCTAAAGACGTTTTCCATTCAGGACAGACGGAATTGAGGATTTATGACAGACATGAAATTTTTGTGGCAACAATCAGGGCATCCACTTAGACTTTGGTCCCTTCCACACACACACACACACACACATATATATACATACAAAATTCCACATGTTCAGCCCATCGTACTTATGAGAGTTAAAACGTAAGGAAATAGTTTCTGCTGCACTGTGACATAAACATTTTGCACGTTATAAACATGATATATTAAATTACATTAACCGGACGTCTTACGTGTCTAAAGAACTTTATTAGGATTCCAATTAATTTCCTCTCTAAATGTGCCATTCCTGATTGAATTTCCGATACAGGGTTTTAATCGGAAGTTTAATTTATCGGGCGAAATGAATTAAGTTTAAACCCGGTTTAACATTTAAAAAAAAAAAGTGCTGAGCAGTTGCGTTGGGTTTCAAAGGCAGCGAAAGCCAAGCAGTATACATTATATTTCCATACATTATATAATCAGAAGCGCTGCAAGTTGTATTGTCGATTCAGTATCAGTCTGAGTCCTGGTTCCGTTGCTAGGACTCAACATCCGGTATTTATAGTACACGAAGCGATATTTTACCACAGTTTTGTGTGTTTTCTGCACTGTGCTTTGTAATAAACTTATACAATACAAACCGAAAAAATCCGCCTCTTATAAATTAATAATTTAATTTTTAAAGTTAAATAAAATAAAATAATTAATTTATAAATGGTGCATTTTTTTGTTTATATTTTACAATTTTTTCACTGGTGTAATTTCCTGGCAACAATTTGCTAGTTTTAAGTTGTCTTGTGTGTAATTGTTGTTGATTGACCGTGTGTATTTTTGTAGTTGTCTTGTGTTTATTGTTGTCATATTATGTGTATTTGCTGTACTATGTGTGTATTGCTGTTTTTACTTTAGATGCCGGACTGCTGGCTAGAAGTCAGTACTCGGAAAGTCCTGCGACCGGCCACCTCGAAACAGGTTTTTTTCTTGGTTTCCCTGTGTCTACAAGCAAATGCTGAGATGGTTCCTAATATTCCAAGTTTCCACTACATGCTTCTCATGTAGCCCTCCCGACTTAAATCTAGTAGTAACCAATTTCATATTTTGTATACATGTAAAATAACCACTGCCACCGGGTGACAACCAAATTGTAGTTAATAAATATTATTATTATTTATGGCATGCACATTGTATGATATCACTCGTGGTATAAATATTAGGAAAGTTGACTGGTGTCACGTACAATTTTGCTGAGACAAGTTTAATGAAACCTCTCTCAAAGAAAGGGTACTTATTCGACTGTTCGTTACGAAATACGGACAATAGGATATGCGGACATGTAGCAGCCCAAAGTCAAAGATCGAAGACAAATATATTCTGCACGACCACCCTTCGTAACTTTATTGTGGTAGGTGATCCTCTTTCGGGAAACGGGTGTGGGTCACCGAATCACATATAGTTTTAAATATTTCTTTTTTACTTCCTGTTTTATTTACTCAATTTATTCTTGATACAAAATAATGGAGCGCTCTATCCAGTAAAACAACTAGATCATTTCTAGGAAACTGACACAGTCACTTCTCTGTACTCCTACTTACACCACATTCGTAGGCGACTGAATTCGCACTCGATTGCTAGCGTCCGTTGTCCGCTGCTAACGTTTTCTCATTTAAATCTCTCCCCTCCTACCTATCACCAAAGGTCCTGTATACACGTTGACAGATTAACTTACAACGCATCCCATGAACCGTCCGTAACTGACGCCAGCAGTCCTAAGAAACAACTGTACTAAAAATGATCGGCTATAGTATAAAGTGAACAGAAGGCCTGGCTGCTGCGCAGGAATAAGTGCCCCTTGAAAGACTTCCCTTTGACAAACTTTGTTACAGTAATTGAAAACACAGCACTACCCCCCGCTTGTCCAAAACCCTTAATTTGTAGTTCACTGTCACCTCAACAAACACAAGCTTCACCCAACTTCGGAACAATGACAATTAATCTTATCACATACAAAATTTAATCTGAAAGCCAACTACTTCATTTTATCAAAGCACAGAATATCCATACAAAACCAAGAGTAAACGAGGACAAAGATAAACCACAGAAGAAAGCTAAGTACTTGGGGCACGTATAGGGGACGTATTAGCATACGAGGCAGAGCGTGTCGGTTGACAGACTGCACTCGCTTGTGGCATTATCAAGTCATTTGCATGCGAGTAGAGACGAGTGTGGAACGCCCCTGCACCCGCACCATTGCGTTTAACATCATCACCGAACAAGTGTTAAAAGCACCCGCCACTAGCGTGGTGCATGTGAGGGTTCAAAAGGATTACACTTCTTGCAACTGCACCATCACGTTCAGTCAATATTATCACTATAGAGCAATTAAAATCTCAAGCCAATATCGTTGTTAAATGACGACATTTAGCGCTGTGTGCTATTTTTTATTCTCCACTTCCTAAAGATATACTCTGTGTCCAACCTTCCTAACCTAACCTAAACAGAAAGACGGACGGCTCTTGCACGAAAAACTTTTAAACCTGTAAAATTTTCCGTCGGTTTAACCTATTAAATTCAGCATGTCACTAAGGCCAACCCCCCCCCCCTCCCAACCCCATACACACGCACACTCACCCACATGTTAAGTACTGGGCCGCGTTTCGATAAGTTTAAACAGGATGATATTATATACAAATATCATGAAATAAAGAATCCTGTGCAGGATTTTGGTTACACGTTGTACTTTTATATCTTTCCGGCACTCATTCATTGCCTAGTCTGTCTTACGACAGGTCCATAGTCTCTTCCAAAGCGAGTTCGTCACACATGTAAGCTAGTGCTATCGTTTTCAATTTCCATTATCACTTCGCTCTCTCAGTTTTATCCAATAGCTGCTTACTCCGCATTCTTCGTCTTTCCGTCCCTATTAGTTTATAACATTCGCTCTTTCTCAAGGTTATACAATAGCTGCTTAATCCGTATTCTTCGTCTTTCCGTCCCTATTAGTTAATAACATTCCGTATAAACTTTCACTTTGAAGACAGTCGCTTACGTTTGGTACTAAAGGGGTAGTCGTTTTTTATTTACCCACTAAAAGTCACACACAAAGAGGTAGTCGCGACACCAGTCAATGGTTATATTCCGTAGACCAGAAATAAATTATTTTCTGCAGTTGTTACTTCTGACCTGCATTTACTTCCAAGTCCACATTGTACTTGCCTCGGTCAAGTAACAACTTTTCAGTAAACGGAATTTAAAAACGTGTGGAACAGAACACTGATGAAGGAGGAGAATTAGAAACACGAGGGAATTAAAGGAAGTAGGAAGGAAATAATTCAGAATCAAGGAACGGCTGAAAGATGAAAGGTCTCTTCCCGTCCGGTAAATAGTTTTGTATGATAACAGTTCAACTTCACTAGGCCTACAGCTAATTCGTTGTTATAACATCACTGACGAGCGATGCAAATCGTTCAGTTGCTTCAGTCACTACCAATAAAAGGACTGACTTTTACAATATCTTTTTATACTGAAGACGTTTAACCCTTATCCTGCTAACGTGAAGAATATGGCGAGTTCCTAATAATGCCAGCAGATGGCAGATGGGACTTAATTCGGCGTTTAAATGGTTAAAGAGATTGCTTGTACAAAAGCCTAGGTGAATTAATTTACAATCCAGTTACTTTCATTTCCAGGCTTACGAAACGAGGTGTGAAGTGTTGTGGAGAAGTGAGAAGTGTCCAACAACAGTCAGTTGTTACGATAACGTAGCATCAGATGGAGATGAATGGTAAAATTATGGAACGTTGGTGGGATGATACTGATAAGGGGTAAAAGGAAATACTCAGAAGAAAACCTGTCCCAGTACCTCTCTAGTCTCACATAGGCAGGATTAGAATCGAACTCCGGGCCTCAGGAATGAAAGGCCAGCGAGTAATCGCAAATCGTGTGGTGTGTAAGATAAGTTAGGTTTGTTTCTCGTATCGATCCGAAGAAATAACTTGCCCATCACAACGCGTTCTGTTTCTTATGACTGTATACAAATTAATGCTACTGAGTACCTGGATTAATATCGCTGTTTATTAGCGTCATGCTGCAGGTTCGCTGCAAGGCAACATTACCTGCGTATTCACTGTGCATTCTATGCTGTGTGGTTCGAAACACATGACATAATCACTGTGTTACGACACTCTGAACATGGTCTTACCCCTATTCCTGTCAGCTTGAACAGCAAACGAGCTCCTGTACACCTAAACACACAAACAGCGCACACTGACGGAGAGTAACAATCCAGCCAGTCAACACTATCAGGTTTTGACGATTGTAACACACAGATAGAATCTTTTCCTTTAGCGCTTTGTCTATCTTGTAACAGATACATAAACACTAAATCGCTGTAATCTTAGTAATTCACCAAATTAGTCCTCTACATGTTTCGAGCACTATGTGTTCGAAACATGTAGAAGAATATAAACTTATTACAAAACAAGAACTTGTACATTAAGTTCGTCAGTTACTAAGATTATACTGAGAAGCACGGTCAGCAAAACATCAAACACTAAATCACTGTGTTTCGTAAGCCGGATAAGGTTCCGCCTTCAGGCAAAAGCACCTAAGCCCTTTGGCCCTTTAGATCAAGCTAATAGTCACTAATACCTTGAGATAAGGGGTCCAATAGATTAGGTGCTTCTTGCCTTATGGCAGAACCACAGCACAGCCGGCTACCGTAACACAGTGTTTTAGTGTTTGTATATCTGTTACACGATGGACAAATTGCAAAAGAAGCAGACTCTATCTGTAAATCAGCAACTCGTGTTCCCACAGACTTTAACAACACGTTCTTTAATTTTACAACTTTACAGTTTGAACGAGTGAACGTAATAATATTTCACGCCCCAGAGAAAAGTACGAAACTCCCTACGTCGATTTCGGCGAACACTCACATATGCTTAAGATCACTGCGTCCAAAAGTCTGGTACCGCAACACACACACACACACACACACACACACACATACACATACACACACACATACACACACACACACACACACACACACACACACACACACACACACACACACATACACACAC
>Ga0131853_10011186_pt1 | contig 16413 bp, 21 predicted proteins | sample TergutLab28metaG_FD_92764 | JGI IMG/M metagenome (GOLD analysis project Ga0131853, IMG submission 92764) | Labiotermes labralis P1 segment gut microbial communities from Petit-Saut dam, French Guiana - Lab288 P1 (version 2) (version 2) | ecosystem: Host-associated > Arthropoda: Insects >...
AATGAAAGTAAGAATAGTAAATTATTTTCAACATCTGTTGAGACGCCAAGGGTTTCACTGATTTCATGGCAAAACATGCAGAACATAATTTAGGTAACATTTCCTCTATGTGAGTTTTCCAAGATAAGGTATTATTAATATTCATCCTCAGGAATTTAGTATCATTTACTTTAGAAATACTATAATTTTCATAGGATACATGTGTATCATAGTAATGCGTATATATTGGGAATTGTAGGTTTAACAATTGGCCTCCGAACGTAACCACAGATCCCCCAAGTCTGTTACTCTATATAATGCCTAAATGAAGCTTCCTCCCAACTGATATCTTGGTCTATACGTAGATATACATTTATTTAAATCCTAGCGTTACTACAGCTTTTAGTTATTCAAATTTAAACATGGTCTCCCTTTCAGAATTTTTGGTGCCAAAAGTTACAGGATTAACACAACAAATGAATTACAAAGGTATTACAATATCATGTCAGAGGAAAAGAAATCCTTACATTACATACAGGATCACAATCTCCAGGTGACAGAATATCATAAGAAATACTGCGCAACTGTAATAATAATAATAATAATGGCAAAAAATTACACTATAATAAAGAGATAAGAACTTCTTTTAATAAAGTGAAAACAGTAGAAAAAATTATAAAAGATACTGCTAAGAAAACTAAAGCAGCCAGGGCATGGCATTGACCACGCAACCCCATCTAGCGCCGAGGTTAAAGAAAGAGTAGAGCTACACCTATTCTCCCCATCTGGGCCTTCGTGGCCAGTTCTAGGGTGAACTTTACCTTTTACCTTTACAACTGGGAAAACTCAGCCATTTTATACTAACACAGAAACAAACTCTGAAGCTGGTCAAATAACAGATACTAAAGAGATAGCTAATGCCTGCAATAGCTTTTTCACACAAATAGCAGAAAATCTAAGAAATAAACATATTGTTTATAAGGCTCCGAAGTTAATAAAATAAAACAAGCGTATTCTGCCAAAACTATGGAGATGAAAATAACTCCCGTGACAGACACAGTAATGATAAACACAATAAAATTTCTTACAACTGAAGACTCATCAGGATACGATGGAATCTCTATGAAAACCTTAAAATGTTTTGCAAATGTAATAAGCAAACCATTTACCTTTGTATGTAAATCCTGATCAGAATCTGGGATTTACCCTGAGATGCTTAAGTTTGCAATAATATGGCCTATACATATGAAAGGGGATAAAACTGAAATGACAAATTACAGACCAATTTCATTCTTAATATCTTTCTCAAAGATTTTAGAAACATAATATTAAACAGTTAACATCAATACCTGCAAGCAACCAAATTTTAGCTCCAGAGAAGTTTGGATTTTGAAAAGGAAATACCATTGAAAAAGCCATATTCACTTTAACTGAAAACATTCTCACCTCATTAAACCACAGAGAATAGATGGGGGCATCTTTCATGACCTGACTAAAGCCTTTGACTGTGTCAAACACGAAACTCTTTTAAGAGAACTGTACTACTATGGAATTTGTGCAGCAAATGCCCACTGGTTTAAAACATATCTTACAAATAGGAAGCAAAAGGTTAATATATAGCCACAAAATCAAAAAGGAAAATTTTCATCCAGTTGGAAAACAATAGAAAGTGGTGTACCCCAGGAATGAATCTTGGGACCACTATTATTCATAATTTATATAAATAAACTTCCTAACACTATAAATCCTCATGCTAAACATGAAATATATGCAGGTGAAATAAGCATGTTAACCATTGCTAACAATTTGAATGACCTACAAATAAAATTAAACTCTACAATAAATTATATGTTTGCAGGTTTTTCAGTTAATGGGTTAGCCTTAAATACAGAAAAGACAAAATTAAATTTAGCTCAAACTATCTTCAAAATTATCTATTCCAAATCACTTATCAACATAAATACTATGAAAGAAGCTAAAAACATTACATTTCTTGGACTAGAATGAGACAAATATATGAATTGGGAGAATAATTTGAAAAAAAAAAAACTGCCAAAAATGAGCAGTGCATGTTATGCAGTTAGATCCATGTATCATTGGAGCAATATGACTAGATCAAGATGATTAATTTCGCTTACCTTCACTCCATAATGGAGTACTGCATTATATTCTAGGGCAATTCAACAGAAAGTAAGAGTCTTTCAGATACAAAAGAAAATAATCAGAATTGTAACTGGCTCTGAATCTAGAACTTCTTGTGAATCACTACTTGAATCATTGGATATGCTGACATTACCTTCGCAATACACACACATATATCCTTAATTAAACTTTTGCTAAGTAACTTTGAAATTTATACATTTAGCTTTATTTCCTCCATGGAGAAGAGTTCTTCTTGAGAAGCTAACCGGTTCTTGGCTAGTCAAGAAATTCCCCACATTTTATGGAACCCAAAGTTCATTACAGCATTCAGTGTCCGTCACCTGTCCCTATCCACAGCCAGCTTGATCCAGTCCATAACCCCACATCCTACATCCTGAAGATCCATCTGAATATTATCCTCCCATCTATGCCTGGGTTTCCCAAGTGGTCTCTTTCCCTTAGGTCTCCCCAACAAAATCCTGTAAACACCTCTCCTCTCCCCAATACACACTACATGTCCCGCCCATCTTATTCTTCTTTATTTTAACACCCGAACAATATTGGGTGAGGCATACAGATCATTCAGCTCCTCATTATGTAGTTTCCTCCACTCCCATTACCTTGTCCCTCCTAGGCCCAAATATTCTCCTCAGCACCCTATTCTCAAAACCCCCCAGTCTGCGTTCCTCCCTCAATGTCAGCAACCAAGTTTCACATCCATACAAAACAACACGCAGAATTATAGTTCTATAATCCTAATCTTTAAATTTGTGAATAGCAAACTGGAAGACAAAAGATTCTGCACCGGATTACAGCAAACATTCCCCGACTTCAATCTGCTCTTAATTTCTTCCTGAATAGAATTTTGATTTGTCAAGGTTGTTCCCAAACATTTGAACTCTTCCACCCTTTCAAAGGATCTATTATCAGTCTTCATATTGTGACTACGTCCTGCACTCTGATCTTGAGACATGACCATGCACTTAGTTGTATCAACATTTTTTTCTAGTCCAGTCTCCTTTCTAGACAGTATCAAAGCTGTGTTTTTCTTCATAGTATGTACGCTTCCTCCCAATACATTAACATCACCAACACAAACCAGAACTGATGTGTACCATTTAATTTCAAGCCATCCTGGATCACCTGAATCCTCCTAGCATACTATAAAGCAAAGTTGAAAAGCAATGGTGATACAGCATCTCCCTGTTTCAAACCATACCCAATAGGAAACATGTCAGACAAATTCTTGCCTACCCAGACTCTGCTCTAGGTTTCAATCAGACACATTTTTATTAGCCTTACCAGTTTCATGGGGATACCAAACTCAATGAGAATATTCACAAAATGTCCCTCCTAACTGAATCATGAGCTTTCTTGAAGTCTATAATGAGCTGATGCACTGCTTCATTGTATTCCCAACATTCTCAAGTATTTGATGATTGCAGAGTATATGGTCAGTAGTTGATCTGTTGCGTCAAAATCCACCTCGATGATTTCCAATAATTTCCTCTGCATATAGAGTTAGCCTTGACAGCGGATGTTGGATAAAATTTTACACAGAGTTGACAAAGGCTATATGCCCCTATAATTACTACAGTCTGTTTTATTGCCTTTCTTACAGATAGGTACAATTACCAACTCCTTCCACTCCTCAGACAATTCCTCTTTATTCCTAACAGAAGTAATAAGTTTCTGGATCTAATTGAGAAATGTTCTACCCCTTGCCTTAATAATTCTGCTGGGATTTGATCAATATGTGGTGATTTTTTACTTTCTGTTTTTCAATAGCCAACTCAACCTCAAAGGCACTTGGCTCAGGCATAATTGGTTCTGCTGTGCATATTTCTGCGTATGTAATATCATTAACCCCATGTACATTCAATAGCTGGGAGAAATATTTCCTCCACCTAGCCACAATACTGTAGAAGTCTGCAACCAAATTACCCTTCTCATCCTTTACTATATTAATTCTAGACTGGTAACCCTTCTTAAAGTCACCAATGCCCCTATACAGGTCCCTAATATTTTTTATCTTACTCTTAGTTTCAAGTTCCTCAATTTTAGCTTTCAGATATGCCTTCTTTTTGTTCCTGAAATGTCTGCTAGCTTCATGCCTTACACTTTTCAGATTATCTACATTATTTTGAACTGGATCCTGTACCGAATGCATTTTTGCCTGCTTCCTTTGATCTAAAAAATGTGAACATTTTTCATCAAACCATGGCTTATGCTGCTTCAATTCATGCAGACCTAGACTGTGTTTAGCTGAGGTTTTTATATTCTCTTTAATGTTCTCCCAAGTCCCTTGTATGTCCTCATCATCACTTAAGTTCCCCAAAGCTGCAAACCTGTTTGTAATCTTGATCTGATACTGTTTCCTAAACTTCATCTCATTTAGCTTCCTAAGATTAAATCTCTCCCCATCAACTTCTGTGCTGCTTGTTTACTTTTGCCAATCTTTCCCTAACTTTTGCAACCATTAGATAGTGATCAGTATCACAGTCAGCTCCGATGAAACTTCGTACATCTACTACACTCAAAAGAAATCTCCTATCAATCACTATGTGATCAATCTGGTTGTGGGTCTTCCCATCAGGAGAGGTCCAGGTGTACTTATGAATGTCTCGATGTGGGAACATCGTGCTCTTAACAATTATAAGTTTTGATGTGGCGAAGTTTACTATTCTAACTCCATTATCATTACTATCCTGATGTAGACTCTCATCCCAATTGTTGGTTTCAAAATATTCTCTCTTTCCACTTTTGCATTAAAATCTCCTAATAGAATTTTCATATGGTACTTAGGAAAATGATAAAAAAGTGCTCTAATTCCTCATAAAAACTGTCTTTTGAATCATCACGTTCCTCCTCACTTGGTGCATGGATATTCAGAACAATGATATTATGCCAGCGACCTCTCAGAACAATATACAACACCCTATCGCTAACAAACTCTATTCTTATGCATATTGGACCGTGCATCATCTTGATATTTGAATAAAGGTAGACCAACTTGATGACACTTGCTTATTATGTCAATTTACTGCTCAACATGTTTCGGATGTTAATATATCCATCTTCAGGAGCTTGTGACTACTTGGTGCGTTATTGTGTAGGCTGTATTGTGCTGACTTGAGGCGTGTTGGTGTTATGTAGCGGGGTTAGCTGTTGGTGATGTGGTATTTGAGCGCAGAGTAGTGGTTCAGCCTGCACTTGGATACCACATCACCAACAGCCAATCCCGCTACATAACACCAACACGCCCCAAGTCAGCACAATACAGCATACACAATAACGCACCAAGTAGTCGCAAGCTCCTGAAGATGGATGTATTAACATCTGAAACATGTTGAGCAGTAAACTGACATAATAAAGCCAAGTGTCATCAAGTTGGTCTACCTCTATTCAAACTCTATTCTCTTAACTGCTAATTTTATTCTTTAGTGCACAAAAAATCCTGTTCCCAATTGAAGCTTTTTGTTTCCTTTTCCACAGAAAAAATTATAATCTCCTGCTCTTACTATGCCCCCCTTGTCCAACCTAACTTCTTGCACACCCATTAAATCTAATTTATATCTTGCTAATTCCCTGGCTGCTGGTGTGAATGAGCCGGCCCTGTGCAGGTTCCTACTCATGTTCCTTTCACACTGCTTAAGACATATCAGAGTATCAGTTCAGGTAAAAGGCTCCTGTAAACATTTCGAAACAAACCATGTTTTTATGGGGAGGTGTTGTTAGCACCTCGCCCAATCCCCACGCTGGAGGACCACCCCTTGTAGGCTGTCCTCGACCGCTTATTCAAAGTATTCGCTGCTGTCCTCCATATTTGGGGCCGTTCCTCCACCCGCAACCTGAGGACGCCCCATGCTGTGGTGGCAGGGAGCCACTTATCACGAGTTCATGGTACTAATATGAGAAACAAATTGCAATTGCATAAACCGACAGTTTATCTTACACTACATCAGTAGGGAGCATACTACATGAGTATAGAGATCTTTAATGAGCTACCTGAATATGTACATTGCAGAATTAGTAATTGATAAAAAAAATTTTACAACAATTTAAAAAAGTACTTCATTAACAAATCCTGTTATTCACTTGAATTCTTTAATGATGGAACAGATATATGAGATTAAGTCTGATGATGGACTGTTAGTATGTTGATTTTAGAAGTTTATAAGTCAATTGTTCATTGTATAGGATTTTTTTTTGTATGATATTTTAACTATATTATTAACACTGAGCACTGATTTGTTATAATCATACCATACAATCAATGACATGTTTCATATCCAGTGCCCGTTTTGGGTGCTTTTATGCATCAACAAAATGTATCTCTTGTATCCGCATCTGTAATCACTGTTCAACATACCTGAAACTCTCTTTTAAAAGGTAATGAATACTCTTAATTAAGTAGCTCACAACCAGCATTTGTTCATTTACTAAAGAATAAGAAAACATAATGTAACACAAAAGAAACTATGAAGTTCAGAATACTGAAAAACACTGTTTCTGCCCCATACATCAGGCATATCCTGCGACAGTAACATTTAATTATGATTTATGCAAAAACCATTTTAATCTATTTATTCAATGCCCATAAAAGTATAATAAAATAAGGAGAACAAATATTATAATTGTGAATATCATAGACAATATAGCATTAATGGCAAAAACATTTAACAAACCTACAAAAAACAAACTGTTGATGAAAAACAATGCATAGTACATCTTGGTACCAAATTAAGTTTTCATTTGGAAAAAGGTTCCACACAGTATGTTGATTTTAGAACTTTATAAGTCAATTGTTCACTGTATAGGAGTTTTTTTGTATGATATTTTAACTATATTATTATATATATAATGAAAGCGAAAGTACCTCACCTCTTGGCATATAACGATGCAACATAATAACTACGTGCATGTATGAGATATGATAAATACCCAGACTGGCAAAAGGCAAGTTGCTTTGTACTGACTCCAACACTTTTGTGTCAGTCACTGTTTAATTTTTGCAGCTGATGCGGGTCTGTGAAGCTCGTACAGTGTGGAGTTGATGCTTAGAGTAACATTTTTGCACATTACTGTAGAAGAGTATGTGTACAAGCAGTATTACAGGAAATGTTGGACATTGCTCAGATGAAGGAACAGTGACCTGCAATACATAAACAAGTTCAAATGGTAAGAAAGCCTGAAATATCAGAGAGAGTTATGTTACCCGGCAGTGTACACAAAAACCCTGCAGTAACATATTCTCAGAAATCATCTTCCACATATGCAGGTTCATTGGAGGATGAAGAATATTTGATTATAATAGAGGATTTGTGCTAGTTTTAATAGAGAAAATGTGAACACATCTTGGCAAGTCCATGAAAAAAGTGCCTTAACTTTAAAGGTGAGTATAGCTAATTTTTGACATCAGGTTATGGTGTTTATTGTCAAATGCTCAGGAACTTCTGCATACTGCACCACAGTGTACATTTACATGTCTTGGTTTTCAATAAAAGTGTGCCCAGTATCAGTGTGGTGGCATCCATTTAGGAGAAAGCCAAATATGTCATGTGATTTGCTTTCCAGTTTTGAGCATTGTAACCGTTAACATGGTCATGGAAGTGAATCAAACCTTGCCTGTGAAAAGTACTCATCTTAGAAAATTGTTACCTTCAGGAATTGAATTTAAGACATGAATTTGCCGGTTTGACTGCTTTTGAGAATCAGTTTCTTAGATATCATATCTAACTGAATTTTGTTGGAATGTAATATCAACTGCCTATGAGACCCATTTGTTTTGAATCATTATTTTGGGCATATCAAGTTGCAAACTGTAGGGACAATAAATGTCTTTGGATTCTGTACACAGGATATCTGTATACATTCAGCACCCAGTTCTGAATTCTCTGATCTTTTTCTTTAAGTTAGGTGAACCAGTGATTGACTAATCTACCATTTGAAGGTTCAGTTCTGTACATTTGTCAAAAATTGCATGAAATGGTTAGAGTTTCTTCAGATTGGACTGCATTAGTCACACAAATTGATGGTAACAGAGAGTGAAGTGGATTTGTGCGGCAGGCAAGGAACAAAAATCCAATAACATCTTCTCCATCAGACAGTCGCATCGAGGCTTGAATCACACCTTGATGCAGCTGTCTGACAGAGAAGATTTTATTGAATTCTTTCACCATGAAAGCTTAAAGAAAAAGAAAGAACAAAAGCTTCATGAGTTAATCTACATTGTACAAGAAAATGAATGAGTGTGTCTTTAAATAAGGAGACATTGAACTTTCAAATGTGGGATTTCTTATTCAAAGACTTAGTATGTGCCTTCTTTTTTCCCCTATAACAGTTCTAACAACAACATTCCCAAAATATAATAAATGTAATGGAATTTTATTATCAAATTCAAATTCTGTAAATTGAACTATGCCATTTTTAAATTGTTTCATATTAATTAACTTTTTTGTGGTCCATATTTTCAATATGTATCATATGGATTTAAAGCTGTGATGTTTGAGTATGCATGTGCATCATACTGGTGTATGTACAAACCAGTGATTTCTGAATTATACTGGCTCTTTAATAGTTGGCGTAATGTCAGTCAAATTTTTAAGTACTGCAGTTGAGAGCTTGTAATGTGATTCATAATTGGGAGGTCACATGTTTAGCTTTTGACCTAAAGTCATCTATCATACCAAGTTTTTTATGGCTTTCTGCAATTCTTCAATAGAAATGTATGGATTGTGTTTGATTTTTGCTGTATTCAGATGCTATCCTATCACTTACTTGCGTGTTCTTACTTATAACCTTATAATATTCTGAATGTCAAATTGAACGTTCTGCTTATAACGTATTTCTGTTGTATTTAAACACATCCAGCACTTTAAGTAAGCAATCAGTGTATTTAGCAATGAAAGTTCAGAATTTGCTAAAATTTGTAGTAAGAGGTACACAGAACCAAACTGCCATTGCATTTTGAATTTCTTATAGTCTGTAGGGAACATGAAGTAAGTTGTAAAGTCAGCACTGGTTTCATACTTGGTTTGAGAAATGTAAAAGTGTTTCACTGTAGCATCTTATCCTTGATGAAACATTTTTAATTAAAATAATTTCAGATTATAGTTCTGAAGAATTAAGAAGTCCTTTTGAACATGCTGAAACTTGCTGAACTGAGGTTATTGTGTCAGACTTTTTGGATCCCATCAAATTTAGAACCCCAGTCAAAACTGATTCGGGCTCTAATGCAATACGGATGAAGTCAACAGACCACAAGTGGAAGTCAGAGAGGTGACTGTAGAGCAATGATTGAAAGAGTGAGTGAGTGAGTGAGTGAATGAGTGAGAGTGAGTGAGCGAGCACGCGCGCGCGCGCGTGTGTGTGTATATGTATGTATGTATGTATCGGTTTCTACATTGTCCGACACCTAAACTCTATTGCTTCCTATCTTCCCACTGGCCTTCATTTAGGTTTATTTCATTCATGGCCTTCCTTATACCTTCCATCCAGTTTTCCTTCGGTCTTCCTCATGTTCTCTTTTGTTTTGGCATCCACTTCAATGCTATATGAGGTAATCTTCCTTCTGCCATTCTTTTAACATGGCTGTAGCATGTAAGCCGATTCTGTTCAATTTCTTTTATAATTGGTTCCTCTAATCCAATTTGTAATTAAGAGCAGGTATGTAGTTTTTTACCCAAATGCAGAGCATTAGTAGAAAATGAATATACATTACAAAATATTGGTGTGGAATTGTATGTAATAAATCTGATTTGTAACAAGTTTCGTATGTGCATTCTATTCACTGAAACTGAAAACCTAACGTACAAAAATGAATTAATATTCTTCCTCTAAGAGTTGCTTTGTTTCCTGTGTTAGTGAATGCCCTTGAGATGCTACTTTCTGCACTATGGTCAACTAAAATGCAAATGTAATTTACTAATTCATCAACATTCCTGCTGTTGATTTGCAAAAAGAACTTGTAGTTTTAAAAATATCAATTTGTATTGCTCACAGCTGGTCTGTTACTTCAGGATCTTAGTCTGATTTAGGGGCACTTGAAGTAGAGGATTGCCTGAAAGGTTTACTAGGAGACCATCTAGCACTTTGTGACTGATAAGATGCCAAATGACTTCATGTCTGGTATCACAGATAAAGTGTTTATGCTACACATTGCCTGTAAACACAAATGAACAACCACTGGGGCAATAGGAGAAGAAATGCCACCAAAATGCAAAGTTCTTGAAGGGTATTTTTGGGCATATTCTAGCATATATATAGAACAACAGCTGGCCTATAAAATGTGAGATATGCGCAAGTGACATCAAAGTGTAATTTCTACAGTTAGCACAAAAGTGCGCAGATAATGGTGCTAACAAATATATACATAATGTATGATCTTGCTAGAAAAGTAAACCATAGCCCAGAAACACTGCCTAACAAACAACAGGCGTCTATGCCTAGTGAACTGGTAATGAATAACGGAAAAGTGAAAGTGCATTAGTTGGCTGCTCCAGCTTCATTTGTGTTTACAGGCAATGTGTAGCATAAACACTTTATCCGTGATATCAGACGTGAAATCATTTGGCATCTTGTCTGTCACAAAGTGCTAGATGGTCTCCTAGTAAACCTTTCAGGCAATCCTCTACTCCAAGTGCCCCTAAATCGGACTAAGACCCTGAAGTAACAGACCAGCTGTGAGCAATACAAATTCATATTTTTAAAACTACAAGTTTTTTTATGCAAATAAGCAGCAGGAATGTGGATGAATTAGTAAATGACATTTGCAATTTAGCCGTCCATAATGCAGAAAGCAGCATCTCAAGGGCATTCCCTAACACAGGAAACAAAGCAACTCTTAGAGGAAGAATATTAATTCATTTTTGTACGTTAGGTTTTCAGTTTCAGTGAATAGAATGCACATATGAAACTTGTTACAAATCAGATTTATTACACACAATTCCACACCAATATTTTGTAATGTATATTCATTTTCTACTAATGCTCTGCATTTTGGTAAAAAACTACAAACCTGCTCTTAATCATGGCTCTACAGTCACCTTTTGACTGGGGTTCTAAATCTGATGGAATCCAAAAAGTCTGACACAATAACCTCAGTTCAGCAAGTTTTAGCATGTTCAAAAGGACTTCTTAATTCTTCAGAACTATAATCTGAAATTATTTTAATTAGAAATGTGTCATCAAGGATAAGATGCTACAGTGAAACACTTTTACATTTCTCAAACCAAGTATGAAACCAGTGCTGACTTTACAACTTACTTCATGTTCCCTACAGGCTATAAGAAATTAAAAATGCAATGGCAGTTTGGTTCTGTGTACCTCTTACTACAAATTTTAGCAAATTCTGAACTTTCATTGCTAAATACACTGATTGTTTACTTAAAGTCCTGGATGTATTTAAATACGACAGAAATAAATTATAAACAGAACATTCAAGTAACTGATAAGATAGCATCAGAATACAACAGACAGTCAAACATAATTCATACACTTAAAGATATATATATATATATATATTTTTTGTTAACTGCAATTGGGTAGCAACCCAGTGGCAGCAGTACAGTACACATTTACACACACACAACACAGGACACAAAATAAACAATACATAGAACAACACAAAAATTTTGGAAGAGTGTGGGTCATGCCCATTCTTTGTGGGTTTTACCTTGGCATTTGCCTTGCAACTGAGGAAAAAGCATGGAAAAACCTCAGTCAGGGCACCCGAAGAGTGCCAGCTGGCACGTTGAAGATACATAACCATACAATAAGAATACAAAGACATATCAATAAAAATACATAAATTACAGTATTAAACAGGAATATAACCATATATCCATTGATAAAAAACAGAACCTGAGGAATATGAAAGAATGTGATAATACTAAATTCATATAAACAGCAACTTCATATTGTCTACATGTCTTCTAATAATGTTGGACACCTTATTACTAAGATCATCACTATACTGCAACACTTTGCTACACTTCACCACACTTATCCAACTACACCTCACTACACTTATCTACACTTCAATTTCTCTCATTTACACTTCACTACCATCTCATTTGGCTTAACCCAATTACATTTCCTATCATTCTATTTCACCTCACGTCACTAAACACAGTACAGTTCTCATCTCCAAACTTATTTCCAAAATAATGAACCCCTTCACTGCCCTAAAGAACCTCTCACCATTTCACCTCACTTTTTATTTTTTTCACTTATCCTATCAATACTTCACTGTACTTTACTTTGCTATACATATCTACAACTCACTTCACTTCACTTCACTTTTTACTGCCTTCACTTCCCCTCACTGGTTTTCACTATCCTAACCCTCATTTTGAAAATATGCATTTTACCGTGGGAAGTCCCTATCAACCCTTTGGGTAGCTTGTTCCAGTCAGTAATGGACCTATTCAACAAGGAGTATTTTCTGATGCCTGTTCTTTGTTTTCTGGTTCTGATTTTCCAATAATGATCGACCCTCCTTAAATAGCTTGGCGCCTGTAACCTATCCCCTATTGCTTTCCATGCCCTCTCACCGGTATACACTCTGTAGACCGCACACATGCGTGCTATCCTCCTACACTGCACCAAAGATTCCCAGTCTGAGCCTCCTGAATGATGCGCAAATTTAGCAGCTTTATTTTGTACACAGTCTAAAGCACCTATCTGACATTCCCTGTATGGATCCAAGCACACCGCCCCATATTCAAGGATGGGATACCTCCATTTCCAAAACTTGAGCACAATGGTGCACCACAAGCAATGTGCTCATATTCAATGCATGTGTTTTCTTTACAAGCAATGGAAATATTAGAAGTAGTGCATGACTGACACTGCGCCATCTCCAGTTTCCTGATGGTTACAGCAGATTTTATACATTGTTTTTCTGCTGTACTACACACAAATTCAGAGTTATGTTTCTGTGCAGTAGGTGTATTTCCTAAATAAGGAGCCAAACTACCAGACAAAAACACAGGGACTTGCAAGTCAAGTAGATCAGAAAAAGAACAGTTTCTGGCAGCACAATCTGATTTTTTGTTCCTGACTTATGGTGATGTGCCCGTTTCTTTGTATTTGCTCCCAACATTTGAGCATAATGGTGAACCAGGAGAAATCTCCTTAGAGGTAGTGGTAGTGGATGTGTTGTCTTTATTAGCAACAGAAATACTAACAGCCTAGTTATGTCCAGTTTCAGACACTACTTTTTATTCTGAATTAATGTATTGGTATTTGTGGAAGTAACACCTATGCCCTGTACTTTGTCTGAGGAGAGGTGGCACAACTCATTCTCTTTGCTCTCAGTATGAGAGTATGACACCACCATACAATAATGCAGTTTATTTACAATTGACCCCATCTTTTTACCTAGTGGAGGTGGTGCTCTTTTGTCTGGTGTCTTTCCACTTTCTGAAGTAATATCACAAGGAACAATTGAAGTGCACATGTCAGATGGTTATGCTACATAATGTTCTGAGGACAAAGCAGACTGCTTTTACATGTCTGAATTTGATAGGTCTGGAATTATATCTTTATTTGAATTTTTCCTATGCACCAGCACTGGCCTGGACAGGGAAGTTTTATGACGTGAAGAAAATGCATGTTGCCCACTCACATATAAGGATGTTTTTGACAACGTAAAATTTTTACATGTATCTCTGTGTACCAGAACTTTCAAGGCACCAAAGGGTAATATAGCCACCAGATCTGAGAGGGTAGTTACAGGCATTTAATTTCTGTTGGTTACAGACGCATCTGTTTTCTTAGTTTCTGTGGACATTATTTTATCTTCTGAAATTTCACAATCTTCTGAGGACAATGTGGACTTACTTCTTCTATATGGACTTGCTGCTGGCAACATGTCACTTTCACACACAGTGGTAGAATTGGCAATGTTGTTCTTAACTGAGACTGGCTGTATATCTTGAGATGTGTTCTTCAATACAATGCCTAGGTCTTCAACTAACACCTCTCCACTAGCTGATGCTCTTACTGTATTCAACACAACTGCTCGTTTATTTCCTGCTTTTGAAATTTCACTTCTGGTAGAAACTTTTACATCCTTTAAAGAAAGTACTGTGGTATTACTAGATAGTAATGCATTCTGATAAATATTACTTGATATGCCAGTACCATTATGTCTTTATGGGCCCTCATTTTGGATTTGAAAGGCCATACCTGCATTAGGTGTTATGCTCTTGCAAGAGGATAGACTAGACAGTCTAGTAGAAGAACTGTCAATCTTACTCTGTGTGCATGAACATTAACTACGTACTGCGTGTTTTTTTTTTATTTATGGTTTCCTATACAACCTCCTTACTTCACAATTTATTCTGTTTGCAGCACTTAGTGATATTCTTGGAGGTGTGATTACATGCCTAATAACAGTTATGTCATCATCAGAACACTTCCTCCTCTCAACACTTTCACTTTCTGTCGTCAAAGTCTGTTTTTTACTCTGAAATATCGATATGTTCGCTCTTGATGCTGCACCCACAGGTGTGTCCTGATTTTCTGTGCCATTCTCTATTATCATCCAGTCTTCTTCGTCATTCTCCACTGAACCTGCATATGTGGAAAATGATTTTTGAGAACAAGTTACTGCAGGATTTTTGTGTATACTGATGGGTAACACAACTCCATTTGATATTTCAGGCTTTCTTGCCACTGGAACTTGTTTATGTATTATAGGTCACTGTTCTTCATCTGAGCAATGTCCAACATTTCCCATTTGTTATACTGCTAATACACATACTCTTCTAAAGTAATGTGCAAAAATGTTACTTTAAGAATCAACTCCACACTGTATGAGCTCCACAGACTCTCATCAACTGCTAAAAATTGAACAGTAAATTAAGATCATGTTACATAGATATTAACTCACTAACTCCATGAAACACAGTTCTTCATGAGAAGTAGTCCCTCAACTGTTCTACGAAACTCCCTGCATTTTAAGTAATCAGAAAGTCATTACCATGTTTACAAGGGGCTGCCATTGGTCCCTGTTCTGAGCCAGATAAATCCAGTCCATGCCCTCTCATCCCTTCTTTAAGATCTATTTTAATACTATCCTCTCGATTCATGCCTTCTCCTTTAAAATGATAAACCTTTCACACCCACAGACAACAAAGGTAAAAGAAAATTTGTCCCTGTCCACAACATGAAGGCATATGGGTGGAAGAGAGGTACAACTCCACTAATTCTTAACCACAACACTAGTCATTTAGTCAACATCATGCCCTGGCCACTTTACCCCTGTAAAAGCACCTTGGTACCCACTGAATATGAGGCAGGGTGGGACTGAAAGCTGTCATGAAATTTTAGAGAAGAGAAAAACCTCTTAACCCTGCCAGAATTTGAATGCTAGATGGTCCAAAACTTATAGCTCAGTCACTATTCCAACTATGCTACCCCAGTTCCACTATCATATATCAGGAGACACTATAGTTGTGTATATTTTAATACTGAGATTTTTTTGATAGAAAATAGTACAACAGAAGAGTTTGGATCATATTGTAGCAGGCATTCCTTAAGTTTAATCTGCTCTCAGTTTCTTCATGTCTGCAATTTTGTTTCTTAGTGTCATTCCCAAATATATTAACTCTGCCACATTTTCAAAGAATTTATTACCTACCCTTATGTTGTAATTTTGTTTTGCATTCTGGACAAAATCACACACACAGACATTACCTATCATTAAATAACAATTCCATACCTACATCCCTTATGCTAAACGTATGTCTAACATTTGCATGCAGAAACTATTATACTAGTACTACCTCATGTATAATCCATGTCATCAAGCTGCTACTTGCCACATCCCTACTAATCCTCATCTCTTACCAAATGACATATAACCACTTAGCAAAGTTAATAACAAATGACAAAGCCATATTCCAGAAGTATCAGAGGCCTAAATTAATCCAAATTCTACTGTTCAGTAATTTATAGTCATGCCATTTTGTCTTGTTTCAGTTTCATCCATATTCAGCTTCATAAACTATTTACCTAAGAACCACTTTAATGTAACCTCACATCTCCTTCTTGGCCACTCTTGAGTGAACATTTTCTGACATATATGTCTGCCATATTTTTGTATGCATTCCATGTGGCCAAAATCCTAGCCGCATACTCAGTTCATTATAGCCTCCAAGACTTTACTACCATACGATAGCAATTTTATGTCACATGTACAAACAATGTAGTTCTCACTATGCAGTATCCTACAATGCCCACTTTATCATTCTTAGGTCCAAATATTGAATCAGTACAACA
>Ga0131853_10011188_pt1 | contig 16412 bp, 6 predicted proteins | sample TergutLab28metaG_FD_92764 | JGI IMG/M metagenome (GOLD analysis project Ga0131853, IMG submission 92764) | Labiotermes labralis P1 segment gut microbial communities from Petit-Saut dam, French Guiana - Lab288 P1 (version 2) (version 2) | ecosystem: Host-associated > Arthropoda: Insects >...
AAGAAATTCCCCTCATTTCACGGAACCCGAAGGTTCATTACCGCACTCACAAGCGTCTGCCACCTGTCTCTATCCTGGGCCAGCCCAATCCAGTCCATATACCCACATCCCACCTCCTGGAGATCCATCCCAATATCATCCACCCATCTACACCTAGGTCTCCTTCCCTCCGGTTTCCCCAGCAAGACCCTATACACCCCCCTCTCCTCACCCATACACGCCACATGCCCAGCCCATCTCATTCTTCTCGATTTTATCGCCCACACAATATTGTGTGAGGAGTACAAATCATTTAGCTCCTCGTTATGCAGTCTCCTCCATTCCCCCGTTACCTCGTCCCTGAGTTAATGCAGAAAAATATGATAGAACCAGACAGGCCACAGATGACAATATAATGCCGCACAGAAAAGATGCACATTGCATGCCAATTGACTAAGGCAAGAATACAGACACACACTCATTTAATACACGTTGCTTTTCCATGGCGACTATGATTATGCGAAAATGCTTCATTGTCATGTTACATGTACATTGCCTGTCTTGTTTCTTATTACAGAGGCTGCAACAGGTAATAAATAAATTCTGACATATCTATTCTTGTGTTGTTATCTGATGGCTTTACATAATTGATTTATGATACAGTGACTATGGAATGAGATTTGAAGTGAACTTCTCTTGCTTGGAATGGTAAATAATCTCCCTGTATTATTTTAGTGAGTTTCCACAGTATATTCTTCATTTTTTTAGTTACAGACAGCTCTTAAAGGTGCATTACAACTGCTGATACCAAACTGGTGGATGCCAAATGATAAGGTATTTTGAATTTAATAAGTTTTAATATATCGAGGCAGGTGGCTGTTTGCTTGTTGACTCATATTTTGTCCACTACTGCTGCTTTGCAATATAGAAATTTTACATTTACAGTATAGTTCTATTGAAATGGTTAAACTACACATAAATTTTGCCCTTATAAGAGGGAGCTGTTAAATTACTGTGCAAAGGAACTAAAATTTATATATGAAGTTAAACTGGTTCTTTGGCCATTAGATTCATATGCTCTTATTTTTCTTGTACTTATCATTAAGAAATGCATGGAAGCTCAGTAGTGTTACATTTGTGCATGTTATGTTTCTGTACTGAATGTGTTACTTTTACAGAAATTAGCCTTCCTTCAGTTGGAGGTAGAAGTTATTTTGAAGAGTGGATTGTTGTTGGAAGATGACAGTCACTTTCTGGAAAGCCTTGCCTTTCCATTAGATAACATCTGTGAGAAGCCACTGTGGTGAGTTCAGTGCAGGGTATTTACACCCTTGGAAACTTCATAGAGGAGCTGAAACATTGTGTTTTGTCTTGTACTATTATTTGTTGATTGCTTAGTTTTGATTTTCAGTTACAAATGTATCTAAACGTTTCATGGCAAGGAATAGTTAAAAGTATGTCACAAATTACTAACTTTAAATTTTTTATAATTTTGATAAAATGTATTATTTTGATATGCTGCTGCTATTTGACCACAACCAATTTTTGTCTGCACACATGTGTTTTCAGTCTTAGCCTTTCCTCACCTCTCTCGCATATTAACTCCCTGTTTCTGAATGTGTGCACACTTCACTTTACTGTAATGTTGTATAATGGATAAAGGTAAAGGGCCCAGAGGGGGAGTTGAGGAATAGCTATACTCTTTCTTTAACCTTGGCGCTAGATGGGGGTGGGTCATCAATGTCATGCCCTGGCCGCTGTACACCCAGGAAAGATGCGGTACTAATTTTACAGGAGGCTGGGTGTGCCCCAGGGCTGGTCAGAACAGATAAAGAAAATCTCGTCCCCACTGGGAGTTGTATAGTGGGTAAGGTATATAATAGTGGGCGACTTGAGATCCCCACATAGGCAGACAGATGCAGAAATGTATGTTGCAGCATTGCCTGACTTATTCTGCTTGGATACAGTGTGTACATTTAAGCATAACAAAGATGATCTCAGACAGGTGTTTTAGTGTCAGAACATTTTTATGAACATTTTAGAGTCAATATAGGTATATAAACATCTGTTCTCTCTCATTTTTGTCTTGACTGCTAGAACTGGTACATTCATATCATATTGTATGGGATTTATGATGATCAGTTCCAACACATCATCTCTGGCCATTTCCCTCGGAAAATCGCCTTCCACCTTCTTTCTGTATCCGTAAGACAATTTACCCCAAGCTCAAATCTCTGTGCTGTCTGTTGCCTTATGAGTCAACCTGTCAGTGTCAGCAGTTTTAAAGCTGTTTTTCTGTGCTCCTTGCTTACAATATCACCTGTGCCTACATTAGTTAAACTCATATAGACAGTAATGGCAGTAACTGCACCACTGCCTGTTGTGGTGCCACCCAACCCCTTGATATTGTTTCAACCCACATGTTTGGACTGTTAGACTTTGATAACGTTTTCTGTTTGCTATCTGTCCTACTGACAACAAACACTAATGCTGGAGTAAACAACATATCATGTCATAATTAATTTGTTTAGGTACACTGTACTTTGTTACATGAGACATAGTTACAGATGGAACATTCTAAAATTCTGACTTATCAGACTTAATCTTGGTACCTAAACCATTGCTTTTCTGGAACTAATGCTATGAATAGGAAGTAGTTTTGAACCTACATTATGGACATTATTATTCATCGTGATTGTCTTGGGGAAGGATAGACACTAAAGTACGGCCTGATGCTTTGTCCACTTTGGGATCCCAAAGTGGACAAAGCATCTGGTAACTAAATTGTAGGGGCCTGAAGATGACTAACATCTAGTCGAAACATATAGCCTTACTCTAGAATAAATAGATTGTGCTGACGTATGTTTGTGTAATACTTATTGATTTTCAAGCACATCGTGATGCCTTCATTCAGAATAGTTGCAGAACACACCACTAGGGCAGGAAAAATTTGATTTCCTCTTGCACGTTCAGGAACTCACTATGCATTTGCCTAAAATTATTCTTTGCGAGAATCACAACTTGAGGGATTTACTGTTCACAGACATGTTGCCATGTCACTGATCCCCTGGAACTCTGGGAATGACTTACCCAGTGATGCAGTGTCATATCCCAGAAGAACAGATTCCTTAGCCACACAACTGTGAAAATCTTAAGACTAAAACCTGTGACTTCTTATAGCACATGTGATATTTACATTTGCTCTACACAGGGCCTGGTCAGATGTATTCTTAGGTGGCATTGCACTTGCTGCATGATACGGTTAAACCAACCTCATATGTCAGGAAAATTCAGCACACCAACAGTACTTGTTACTGAATGATGCTTAATGGCAATGCCACAGCAGGAGAGAATGAACATGTGATATTACTTGTCACTGTACACAGCTGTGCGCAGCTGCCATACATGCCCCCAACTATAGTTAACAACTACACCATTTGCACTCCTTTGTCTTCTATGCTTTTTTGTCTGTCTTACCTTCTCCATTAAGACATTCTTTGACCTGAAGCAGAACTTTAATTTATGCACATTCTAGTCACATAATTTAACCCTTTGACGCCGGAATTAAATCCCCCCCCCTCCCATCCACTTTAATGGCCATTAGGCCATTTAAAGGGCTCACTGCACAACATATATATATATGTCGTTCGGCAGCTAAGGGTTAATGATTCATGGCTGCCTGATTTCATGGTGTGGCGTTTCTGACTTCCCGTTACTTCTGGCAAGCTTTGGTGTGGCAGTCATTTGTGATAGGTGCATATACACAGAAAGAGATTGATCATACACGTTTGTGTACAGAGTAAACTTTTTTCCATGGACAGATTACACAGATATATCTGCCATATTTTGTAATTGTTGTTTTCCTAGGTTTGTAGACACTGGACACAGATAAGTTCTTTGATGTGCATCACCTGCTATACATATCTTTTGTTTGAAGGTGAAAGTCACTAACTATTCTGGAAAGTATTGAGATTAATTTTATTTTGGGTAAATTAGATGCTGTATGTTTGTATCTCACATAATTAAAATACAGTATTTCTTCTAGGACTGAAATATCTCTACTTCATGGGATATTAGTTTGTGGTACCATATTCATATGGAAGAAAGAAGTGGTTCATGGGCTTTTCCCATTTCTTTACTCCTTCCTTGCTGCAGAACATTTCTTCAGCAATTGGCATTTCTCAGTGCAAAGAAGCAGGGTATCTGATGCAGTGAAAAGACTGCTTGGCTGCTGTAAGGATCTCCTCCTCCTCCAGAAGAAATCTTTGAATTTTGTGCAAGAGAATGAGCTTCTCTTCAGGGGATTTACTCTGTAAGTGGAAAAGCTGAATTGTATTACAGTATTCATGATGATAAAATGAAACTATATTTGACAGAGTAATGCTTATTCTATTAACCATTAAAATCAATGGCAAAGTGCAGTTAGAGAATAAAAGGAAATGTTTCCCATTGTCAGCATTTATTTGCAAAGACAGATGGCTTAAGTATTATGTAGTGAGCATATGAAGTCTTCACAACTGGAATATAGTGTGACAAAAAAGGAATGACTGTCACACAGGAGTTGGTGTGAGTAACCCAAAGCAAGTGCTGCTGTGGTACCCATACTTTTTACTCTTTTCTTCTTCTTCAGCTCCAGTGTCAGATTTGTGCAATTCAAGTTTAGTAGAAGTATAATGGCTAAGAAAAATATGGGACAAGAACCATGTTACACTGTGTTAAGTATAATTATATTTGCATTTGTTAAGTACTTGTATTGGAATATGGGAGACAGTAATAACTGCATTAGTTGGCAGGGAGTAATGCCAAGCTTTTCCATCCTCCCCACCCACACATGCGCGTGCACACACACACACACACTACACTCACCCACCTAGCCACAGAGACACCCTTCATCATCAAGTGCAACTTTCTTACCCGACTTTCATGAGTGCCAGATTATGGGGGAAAAAAACACTCTTATCACTTTCTCCACCTGACTGCAGTCCTTTTCCTCATATTCTTGTTCTCATGCCGAAGTTCCCAGAAATACTGTATGTCGTGTCTTTATCACTGTTGGAGGAAGCTTTCCAATTGGCTACTCCCCAAACATTTGGACTGTCACTTCCCACTCTGCCTACTCTGAAGTTGGCAACTGTAACAACTGTTGAAACAGCAGGTTTTTTTATTCCTCTATGCAGCCTCATACTGAAAGCCAGTCTAATGTGGTGAATGTTGTATGCAGTTGTGTATATTGTTTTTCTCTTTGTTGCAAGTAATTGTCATACTTGAAGTGTTGTAGCCTAGAGATTAATATACGTGCTGCAGAGAGCATGTATGTTGGGAATATGTCCACACATTCAGACCATGTGAGCCTACTTTCTGTATTTTATACTTACACGTTAGCCTGCAATCAGCATGAATAATAGAAGTGACCAAACTGGAATGTGAGTCACTTTTTAACCTTAGTTTTGCAGGAAGAGCAAAATGGAAGGCCGAAGGTGACAGATGTATTAAGATGTATGAAAAATAAGTTTTACAAAGCTTATTGCTTAAGAATGTTTCTGTTTAGAATTACCATTTGCTGTTGTTTGTGAATTCATATTTTAGAGCTCTTCAGCTTTCCAGGGCAGTTTCCAACAGAAACTGGAGTCTGAAGTTTATTAATTCATTTAAGAAATTACAAAAACTTTGACTTCAGTCAGTTCACTTGTCTTGCAAATGTTCAGACCCTCACACACTTTTTTGTGTGAATGAACTGTATTTGTGTTCATTGACTGTGTTACAGAGCTAAGACTTCAAGTTCCGTACTGAACTTCGAGCATTCAGTTGTACCTTGCCTGGCCAAGAGATGGTATGTCATGTCAGGTCTCAGGATGTCAATCGCTCAGTCCGCACTTCAAGCAATAAATGTCATGCAGGATTCTGTAAAAGCGCTCATCATGATGTGTCCACTATCTGGCCACTTGGATAAAAAGAACCATTATTTAGCATACCTCAGTGTGGAAGAACTGGGAATTGCAGAAATTGACACTACTGAAGATTTTGAATTGCCACTTGGAATGCTGAAGGTAAACATATTTATTGATAAAGATATTTTGCATCGATTATTTTCATATTACATTATACCATCTTTACCCACATATAAGATGACCACCCTTCAAAATCTACTTGTAAGGAAGTACCCATCCAGAATGTATTTAATGTTGTGTGTGATTATAAGGGTGGCAGTTAGTGTTTCACATGGTAAATTAAGAAAGTATTATGTTCTTATATTCAGGGAAATTGGTATGAAAATTGTATGTATAAAGTTTGTATGCAGCCTCAATGTACAGTATTAATTTTTGCATAAACCATTGATAACTACATGATTATATATCTGTTTTCAGAAACTGCACCACGTGTATTGTCTACTTCAGTCAGAGTTCCTAAGACGTCTAGCTCTTTGCTTTGTAGTGAAATTTTGGAAAGATGTGGGACAAAATATACTATCAGTTTTGACAATTATAAATGAAGTGTCTAATAAATACCATGAACTTTTAAGTATCTTGAATCAAGATTACAAATTCTTTAGTGGCTATGGTTTAAATGCTGTTAATGACACTTATATTAAAACACCCACCAAGAGAAATTCTTGGAGATATTTCGGTGCATATGTCGGAATACACAGCGCATGCTTACATCTCCAAGGCATGCTGCATAGAGCAAAGGAGATGGAAGAATTAATACAAGTGCAAAGTGATGAGAATGAAGTTGCTGATAACAGTACGCTCTCCAGAAATGTGACAGGGGTACTAACTGACATTGTCACAGAAATTAATTCATGCAAGAGTTGTCTTGAGGTAGCAATAAGCGAGCTTGTAAATAAACCACCTACACCACATTCAACTTTAGAGATCTGTGACTCCCTAACAAAGAATGTCAGTGAAGAAAAACAAAAGCCTGTTGTAGTAGGAGTTACTGATTTAGACCCTCAAATAGAAGATGAAGTTTTTGAAGCACTTATCAGTCATGATAACCTGCTCATTGGCTGTGAAGATGACGATGATGATTGTTATTTTGTATCTATGGATGCTACAGATGAGGTCAGACGTACAGAAAAGGAATGTTCTGATAGAATGCTGTTGGAACTGAAAACAGTTCTTGTTCATAAGGCACATGAATGGGAAAAGAGGGAAGCCAAGGCACTGAAGAGAGCCTCACAAAATGCAGAAAGGGCAGGAACTGAAGATAAAGCAGTTGTAGAACCATCAGGAAATGACATGCAATCTAACACTGGGCAAGGGAGTAATGGGGAAGCACCTGAAAGAACAGGTGCACATTTCAGTCTGGATGAGCAATCAAATCAAGCAAACATTGTTGCTTCTGCACCAGAAATTGTCAAAAGTGGTAGTAATGTAGTGAATGATGATTCTTTGACTTCATTAGTAATTAAACCAACAGAGACATGGCCGCTTCCGAGACTCAAGAGAGAGATGTATAGTTTATCTGGATCAAGTTCTTCATGTAATGTTGAAATGTGTAACAGTTTTCTTGACAGAGCAGAGCAAGTTGAGACTTTGATTGCTGGGGCTGCTACATTTCAGCCAAAATATCTTGGCTGTGATGTTGATGAGGAAACTTTCATTGGATCAGGTGAAAACTCCAGCAGCAGTGAATCTGAGAACAATGAACAGTAAAATGAGACAAAGATGTTATTTATATTATTTATGAAACATGAAAAAACTGGTTTTTAAATTAGTGATGGAGGAACAGCCTTCAAACCAGTAGGAAGCATTAACATTGACATCTGATGTGGAATTCTGTACTGATGTAGGATATATTTATGTTGATATGACATCATATCATGTGCTAAGGGTGCTCTTAATTGCAGAAGTGTCTGTACCTTGTATTGTTACTAGCAGGAGCACCTATTCTTAAAATAAACTTCTGAAATTCTATATTTGTTGTCGTTCTTATGAATAAACACACACACATATCCCCTGTTAGACAGGTCTGTCCTGACCCTTCATAGCCTGTGGCCCTGCATCCAAGTGACAGCACTTTAAACTATGCTGCTAAAATAATGTGTATGAACAAGTGGTGGTGTTACTTTGTTTGATTTGTGTTATGATTCAAAGACTGTTTTCATTTGATATTTGACAACAGAAACCACTAGAGAACTTGTTGGTAGCTAGAGGTAGCAATAACCAAAATAACAGAGGGTTTTTTTATGTTGTTCATTTCATGCATTTTTTTACATTCAATATATTAACCAACAAAAGGCACAAAGTAATATACAATAAAAAACACTTCGTGTCAAGTGTCAACTCCTACATATTTCGGCACCAATGTGCCATCCTCTGGGAGTTCAATAACAAGCAAGGGTCATAAGTGAGGGTGACTAGCACCTACGTATGTGTTGAACTTAAGATCCTTTGATGCTATTGAACTCCCTGAGGATGGCATGTTAGTGCCAAAACATGTAGGAGTTGGCACTTAACATGAAGTGTGTTGTATGATTTGTGGTTTATTATATTTTTTTAGTGCATTTTGTTTGTTAACATATTGAAACGGAGGGTTTATGAGAGGGTGATGCTGAGGATGAGCTGGATGTAATAATTCCATTGTAGGTCTCGCCCACTGTACATGTGTGGAAATTGAATCCAGTGTTTAGTTTATTGCATCATGTTTTGTGATTTGACCAACACAAAGGACAAAATATTTCTTGCAAAATGTCACACTTCTGCTGCGGTGTTGTATTACCCAGCCATTTAGTGTATGTCTATGATGACTGATGATGTAACATGCAATAGTTAGACACTGGCCCATTTCAAATCAGGCATTATATTTCACCTTCATTGCTAGGAGGGGGCAGAGGGTGCAAAAATTAAAAAGCAGGATGTTGCTGATTAATCAACCTGCTCAAAACCGATTGATTCACTGCTGAGTTACCATAGTACACTCTTCAGTCTGTCTCAGAATCGGCTGTCTTGCTCAAGGTAACAGCAATAAATAAGGACTGGTACTACTCTCCATTATCAGTCTTTATCTTTTTGTGGATTTATAATTTCATGCCAAATATTGGCACTAAGTGGAAGTGTGAGGTCACACTTATGCACTGGCTCATTTAATCCCTAGAAAGGAGGCCTGACTACCCACTGGAGGAAGAAGGCTGGGTGGCCCCAGAACTAGGCTGGGTATAGTGGTAAGGAAAAATCTCTGCTCCTGTTGGAAGTGAGCTGCAGTTCTCTGGTTGTCAACCTTATAGCACAGTGCTATCCTTATGGGAATACAGGCTAATTTTTTAGTGACAGTACATTCACAAACCACTGGGAACTCATCAGCATAGCTCTATAAATCTGTTTGAACACTAAATCTAATAAACCCAGTTTTTTTGGGGGCATTATATGAAATACACTTACAATGATGCCATAGAAGTATTGCAGACTTCCTTGTTGCACTAGTAAGTCACCTAGCTGAGAAGGTGATTGTGTACCACAGAAATGTTTGAAGTTGTGTCATAACAGTGGTATCAACCTTATGGGACAGATTGCATTAACTGAAAGTTTGAGTCAGCAATGAAGGAACATGTAAGACATTCATTAATAACTGGAATGGCTATTAAAAGATTAACGCAATGTTGCGTGGTATGGTCATACAGCAACCAGACAAGAATCCAGACTGAATAATTTAACCTTACAGAGCAAAGTTACATACTTGCGTGTAAATTGTAAGCGCGGTATTTCTAATTGAAACCTCTTGGGATGCTAGATTGATATAATTCAGCTTTCAACATTGTGCATTACTCGTATTTGCCTTAGACAACTGTCATGGTTATTCATATGCTGGTATGTACCCTTCTCCTTATCTTATCCTCTTCATGCAGTGAATGATTTAGTCTACTGCCTATTCCAGCCTACAACAATTTTACAGCCGTCGTGTGTTACGCGATTATCCAGAGTCTACGCTTGCTGTAAGGTTATGTGCTTTTCCACTGACATCGTAACACCCGATTCACATGTGTGTGCGTTTTGTATCGTGAACATGCAGCTAGGAGAGTCACGTTAAACCTGCTATTTTACCGGCTGTATTCGAGAGGTTGCGTGTATGCGGTCAATAGATGGCACGAAAGTACTTCTTTGAGCTGCAGGTGTGCACTGTCATCATATGTGCCATGTGTTATCTATAATCGGAGAATAAGTGGCGGGTCAATTTCCTTATTTCATGAGGATTTAGTGTTTTTATTATGGCAGCACGAAAAGGTTTGACATGCGAAAACATGGTGGCATTACGAAATGGCGGGAGTGATGACGATCTTTATTTTGGCGATGAAAGTGACACTTTTTTGGCAGTGATGTGAGTGACAGGGACAGTGAAAGTGACAGCAATAACGTCGTAAGTGCAGTGACATTTATATTACATCTCTTCTCTAAAATAAGAAACGAATGGAAATGGACACCTGTACGCCCACTCATTGAAAGATCAACAAAACTACCTTACATGTCTGTATCGCAAATCAACCCAGCAGTTGCAAGCAGTTTACCTCCAACTGTGAAATGTGTAGTTATTGTAAAGCTAATCTTAGAAACAGACCGCTGGGAAAATATAAGAAATCTGACCGACAGTCATGCGAATGATAACATTGCATTTGAAGAAACTTGCACCAAAGAAAACCTTTAGAATCCCTACGATCTAACATGTCTGTAGGTTGGATGAAAGAGCATATTTCTGTATTCATTTTCCAACTGCGAGTGTAGAAAGATATTCTTTAGTCGCACTACAGCATCAAAAAATGCACAGAACCCCCGTTTTACAAAGCAGCGATGCCCTTGAAACATGACAGTATTGGCATGACTGCGACCAGCAAAATAAACGGAAAAAAGAATAGGGGCATATGTGTTGATTCCAAAAGCTGTGCTTGATTAGATCAGTGTGTTTACAGACAAGATATTGGACACAATTAACAACCCCGAACATGTCCTATTTCTCGGACACAGTGTGGAATGTGATATACAATAAAAGCTGGGAAACAAAAGCAATTTGGAGTGTGAAAGCTGTGAGGCTGCACTACACATACCGGAGAGTTTCAAACTTTGCTTTGTACTGCACTCGGCGTAAATCCTGGGTAAGTTATTTGCACAGATTTTGAAATCTGTTTGCATGCTTGAATGAAACAGGACGGTCATATTAAGCGATCTATGTAACAGGGCACTTATCCCCTTTTTCCTCAATTTTGCGTGTACTGCCCGAGATGTGATATGCTTTATTTTGCCACGTTGATATTAATCCTACGCTTCGGATTTCAGCTAGTATGATCTCAGTAACCTTTACTCTTGAGTGAATGCAGAACGTCTATGTAAAGGTGGATCATTGTCGGACATTTTACATGTCCGTCATATATAAGAAGCCGATTTTTTTTAATGTGTGGCAGCACTGATTATCTGATTTCAAGGAGTTTATATGTCTTAAACATGAAAATGTTCACAGAAATTCAGTTGCTTCTCTAATTTCACAGTCGCTTACCGTGTTTCTTCGTACAGACAGATGTGATTTCGAGTGTATGGAGGGTCAGAGGATTGTACCTGTTCAGAGTTGATTTAATGGGCCTATGATATTGCCAGAAATCACACAAGCCTTGTTAGTTGTACTTACTGACATACGAAGGAGATTTGAAGTAATTATGGAAAAACAATAGTCAAATAATGTGCACTGGTATAATATGCATATTTAATATCCCTGTGGGCCGTTGGTTATACTGAAATGCGAGCTTTACCCATTCTTTCAAATCTCTTTGTTCTTTATATCGCAGTTGTTGTCTGTGGGGGAATAGTACTCGGTGCAGCTCGTCACAGTTCGTTGAAGTTTTACCTCTGGTCTTTAATTGCTATTTCAGTCATGTTTGTCATAATGTTTTGTTGTCACATGTAACATTAGAATTAGCAGTATCTTGTAGAATTTTAATTTTATTTATTTTATTTTTTTTAAGTGTTCTTGAAATTATTCCATATTTACACACCTTTAAATTTATTGTTTTTATTTAAATCTTTTCAGTACTTTATGGTAAGAATGTGTACCAGACAAATTTGAACCTGCGAGTTGCTCTAAAATGTTCTTGTCATACACAATCATATATATATATATATATATTTAATCTTAGTCGACATTTTCCTGTAAGAGTTACGGTTTTTGTTCTGTTGACCTAAACCAAAAAATCGTAAGCATTGCTTAATTTAAGCAATGCCACTTGTAATTATGACCAATTTCTTGCCCATCAGTTCCAAGTCATTAGGACCATTCGTTAATCAAACCATCTTTCGACACTTTAGAATATGAGTTGAAGTGATCTTAAGTGCATCTAAAATAAATACGTAGCGTTATGTCGGCCTGTGTCTAGTAGCAAATAGTTCTGAGTGCATATTTAGGGCTATGTTGGACAATTGTATTTTTATATTTATAGACTGTATGGTGTACGTATCACAGGAAAGAAGTATTATGCTGTATGCACACGTCACCGTACTAGGACATGGTTATAAATACCGTACATCTATGTAAATATTTGTCCAGCTTTGTAATCAGAGTGTTCTGTAACAAACAGTTACTGTGATATGCACTGTTTAATCCAGCATTTTTCACAATAAATAATAAATAGTCATTTGTTATGTCCCTGCTATATGCTGAAAACGTACAGGAAGGATACTGCAAATGGCAAATGACTATTTGTTATTGATTGTGCAAGTTGTTGGATTTTCATTATGTGACTAAAACCAACAAGTGCGTATGAAGGTATGCGAATTTATTACACTACAAACGCTGTAAGCTTCCTGAATGTTGTGGCAACTTATTGTGGCCATCTTTAGGGAAGTGTTTTTCGAAGGATGTTTTACAACGAACATCAAAACCAGTTTACAGATATAAAATATTAACAACGATGTAAGCAACCAACAAGACGCTACAAATTCCGTTTATTGATCTTTTTAAATCAGCTCAAATGTTTCGGGCTGTATATACAGTCAAAAAGTGCTCCTGAGGATGGGCGAGTTTGTCGCCCGAAACATTTGAGCTGATTTAAAAAGATCAATAAACGGAATTTGTAGCGTCTTGTTGGTTGCTTACATCGTTGTTCTATTGATGCACGGTCTCACAAACATCAAGTTCATAAAATATTAATTTTCAAGTGTAAGGTTATGTTAAAATATAAAATTATTTGTGCTAAACTGCGTGATTGAGGGGTATTCAAGTGCTGTTTATATCGTATTACCATTCAATTAGCATGGTGTTTTATTACTTTTTCAGTACAGACAGGCCGGCTGAGACATCAATGCCACAATGCTTGGATGGTGACACGATATAAACAGTACTTGAACACCCTCTCTCACGGAATTTAGCACAAATAATTTTATCAGTATTATATATTTTAACGTGTATTTTAAATATTACACTTAAAACTCAAAATTTTATATTTGTAGATTGGTTTTGATATTCTTAGTAATACATCCTTCGAAGAACACCTCCCTGAAGACGGCCACAATATAACCGAAACATGTAGGAGGCTTACGACGTTTGTTATGTAATATATTCACATATCTTTATATGCACTGGTTGGTTTTATTCTCTTAATGAATCATCAATGTGTGGTCATGAGGTATTTAAAGTTGTATTTTCAGTCTGTTGCACGAAATATGGACTTAAGTGAAGTTATTTTGATGTTATTGCTTGTAATTTCCTTTGAGTACATTGGTTGTAAGTTCCGAGAAACTCAGGATCCTTTGGAATTCAACAAAATACCTTTACTTCTGGTATATGTTGCTGGTGTTCACAGAGCGCATGCAAACATAATGAACTACGATTAACGAAAACACAAAATCGTTCAAGAAAATAGTAAGATGGTTGATGTAGAAATGAATGTAGAGAGACTGACACATTCATCTTGTTTCACAAGTATGCTGTATACATTAACGATATTACTTATGGACAGTTGATAAATTCTTGAAAAATTTCATGAAGTTGAAATATTTGGGGAGGCCGAATAGTCGTTTTAAATTTAAATGACTATTCATAATCCCTTTACACACTGGTTTGCTTTCTGACTGTGTACTGAGGGCGGATGTTAGCGAAGACTTCGGGGGAGTTGCGGTAGTGGAAATTCACGCTCTTGGTAGGGAAAGCGGACTTCCTCTTTTCCTAGGACGACCACAATTCCCCCCACCCAAGTGGCTTTCATTCCGGTGTTTTATAGATGTTCTATATGCTTCCGATGTCTTGTTCTGCATGTGTGTTCGGTCTGTATTTTTGTAATCTTCATTTTCACCATTAACACTTTAAATGAGGCCGAGATAGCGAGGTCGGTACAGCGACTAGCTACGGGCTGAGCGGTCTGGGGATCGAATCTCGGTGGGGGCAGATTTTCCGCAACCGTCCAGACCGGCCCTGAGGACCACCCAGCCTCCTATACAATGGGTACCGGTTCTCTTTCACAGGGGTAAAGCGGTCGAGGCGTTGACCACCCACCCTCATCTAGCGCCGAGGTTAAAGAAAGAGTAGAGCTGTACCTCTACTCTCCATCTGGGCCTTCGTGGCCTGTTCTAGGGTGAACTTTACCATTTTTAAAACTTAACACTTTAAATGATTAGCTATTAACGTCTCTGTTTCCTTGGTTTTAGTCTGTTAGTACCCATTACACTCTATTTATGTGGGAATGCCAATAAAGAATCCACACCGCGACATGCAATTAGGCCAGGCACTTACGAAGATATTCCACGCAGCTTCCCCAGGACGGGAACCTCATTTATTGTAAGTTTTGATATTACATGGTTATACCTTTATGTACTATTTAAGTGGTTCACCCACACACCCAGTAAAGGGGTACTATGTTCCAACAGAGGTTTGATGTCGAGATCTCTTCATCAACACACCGTCACGCGAACTATATAGAACAATCTTAATTGTTTCGAGTGAAAAAACCTGATGATGGCCACTACCGGCCGAAACATGTAGTTTTTTTAATTATTGAGAATATAACATCTTATTAGACATACGTAGTTGTGTTTTTGACTACATGCCCTCTTATTAGTTTGTATACACAAAACGGGGATGGCACACTTCAAAATCAAAGCCGCATTTATGAAGAAGTTAAGAGCAGATTTTATTCGGGCAATATGTGTGCAGTTCGTTACTGAATATTCTTCAGTCTTCCGTTCTTCTGTCTATAATCCTGCATCATGAAAGTGTACTAAAGTGTACCTTTACGTGTTGTAGGTGGGTATGAAGTTATGTCTGCCGCCCTGAGGGAAGTTGATAGATGGAGGCGTTTTAAGAACAATGCAGAGGAAGTGGCGGAAGGATGGGGAATTACGTAGTCATAATGAGAAGCATCATGGCTTGTTCTCTTCACCAGCTATATTAGGGTGATTAATCTAAGGAGGATAATATGTGCGAGACGTATGGCTGTCGTGATGGAATGAGATAAATACGCAATCTGTCGTACGACATGTCCACAGCCTCTTCCACAGCGAGATCTTCAGAGAGTGCGATCTGGTACTGCCTCTTTCAACTTCAAGTATCTTCTTGTTTCCTTAAGGTCACCCAGTGATTGCTTACGTCTTCTTCCTCGCCCTTCCGTTCATTGTCTTCGATAACGTGTATTAGAAGGCAGTTCCTACGCAAGATATAACTAATATAGTTAGACTTCTTCGGTTTTATTGGCCTACAGATAAAACATCTTGCTTTTTTTATATGCCCAGAAAATTTTGGCTGGAGAACCTGTAGGGAAAATGAAGGTTAGAGGAGGATATTGAATGGGATGAGTAGGAAGTGTAAATTTGGACTGTGTCCAGCTGGGTCAGTGACAGTTTTTTTCTTGGGTCACCGCAATGAAATTTTGTTTTCCATAAAAGGCAGTAATTTTCTTGACCAAGATAGAGTCTGTAACTGTCTCAGAAATGGCCCTGATAGACGTATTTAGTCATATTTAGTTCAACTAAACTTCTAATATATAGTGAAAGGTTTTTCTTTTTCTTTTTTTTTTTTTTGCGCGTGTGTGTGGGACACGAACTTGATTTCTTGGCGTACTTTTCTAACATGCCATTTCGATCGAATTCTTGGGCGGTACAGTGATCATGATAGAGAACACGGCAGAATTAGCGAGTAATAAATAATTTTGGTTTTCAAAGAAGAAAGGTAGAATAAAACATGTGTGGTATTTCAGTCCGTCGTAACAATTTGTGTGCACATTTTTGAGCATTAATTAATCGTTTGCGGGGCAGCTGTAAGACTATGTGCTACGTGGTGTAACATTAAGAATATTTTAATTGGGACCTTACCTGGCCTTTAATGCTTTTCGCGTAATTCTCAGAGGTAACTAAAAACTAAAACTAAACTCCGTGGCCTTAGTCCGCACGCGAACTATACCGACAGAGCGGCCGCCGCCGGTCGGCGAAGTTAGTGCCAACTTTTGCGGATAGAGGGGTGTCACGTGG
>Ga0131853_10011189_pt1 | contig 16412 bp, 10 predicted proteins | sample TergutLab28metaG_FD_92764 | JGI IMG/M metagenome (GOLD analysis project Ga0131853, IMG submission 92764) | Labiotermes labralis P1 segment gut microbial communities from Petit-Saut dam, French Guiana - Lab288 P1 (version 2) (version 2) | ecosystem: Host-associated > Arthropoda: Insects >...
AGGTGGAGGTGGGCAGCCAGTTGCTCGGCGGTGTAGCCCGCGGCGGCGATCGCGCGGGCCGGGATCGTCACCCTGGTCCGGGCGCCGCCGGGCACGAGATCGCCGTCCCCCGTCTCCACAAGAGCTGTGGTCACGGCCCCTCCGGCGGCGACGGCAGGCGATCCGTCCGGCCTCTCAGCGCCGTCCGGAGCCTGCCAGATCACCGAGAAGCGGGGCTCGGACACGTGGACCACGCCGTTTTCGCGCAGCTTCGTGTGGGCGAGGGCCTTGCCGTCCGCGCCGTTGAACAGCGCCGCGCTGACCGCGAACTCGATGTCCACGGGGCCCTCCACCGAGAGGTGCAGGCGGACGACACCGTTCGTCAACGGTGCCCCCGGGATGCCGTTGCCGTCGGTGTCGGCCATGCCGACGTAGGCGAGGCCACCCCTGGGATTGATGGGTATGACGTTGCCCGCGTCGTCGGTGAGACGCAGCTGGTCCCGCCCTTTGGCGCTGAAGCCGAGGCCGATGTACACGTCGGTGGTCGGTGGGTCGGTCACCGTGATGTCGAGGTCGGCCGGGGCGCCGTAGAGGGAGACCGTCGTGTCGGTGACCGCGATGCCGGGGGTGGACGTGGTGGGCGCGGTGTCGGCGAGGGCCGTCGACGGAACGGCGGCCGCCGTGCCCGCTGCGGCCAGCGCTACGGCGGTGGCCGCCGCGATCCGGCGGTGATTCCCGCGCCCGCCCGCCACGCCGTCGCGTTCCGCTTCGATCCGCCGAGTTCGCATCCGCATTTCCCCTCCTCCGCGAGCCGGCGAACCTTCCCGCCGATCCCCGCGCGAGCAGTATGCATGCTGGTCAGCGGGGTCTTGCGGCGGGGGTGGGCGGAAACTGCGAGGAGCTCGCGGGCAGGAGTACAGGCGACGGAATTCCGGAGAGTGCGAAATTCCCTCACCCGCGCATTCCGGTTGTCGCCTGGAGGGTGAATTCCCGTGCGCGGAAAGGAAATCCGGCGCCTCGGCCGCACCGCGAGCGCCCACCGGTGCGGCGGGCCCGACCGTGGCCCACGGCGGTGGGGGCTGACGGGGGGTCAGCCTGCCGTCAGGAAGGTGGTCAGGCTGTCGAGGAGCATGGTGCTGCCCTGTTCGGACATGTCGCGTTCCTCCGCGGTGTCGCAGGTCTGGCTGAGCACGATGGTGGTCCGGTGGCCGTCCTGCTCGGTGAGTTCCAGGGTCATGGCGGCGGGCTCGGGCCTGCCCGGGACGTCCATGCCGACGACCAGGCAGCGGTTCTCGTCGACGGTGAGGTAGGAGCCGGTCAGCGGGAACCGGCTGCCGTCGGGGGTGACCATCGTCGCCTTCCACGGCCCGCCCTGCCGTACGTCCATCTCGACGGAGCCGTCAACGGCGCCCGCCCACTTCGCGTACTGCTCCGGGGTCGTCCACGCCTGCCACACGGCGGTCGCTGGGGCGTCCAGCGTGCGCGTCAGCGTGTAGGAGAAGCCGTTCGCCGCTGCTGCCTGCTCGGTACCCATCTCTGATCTCCTCGTCTCGCCCGTGGCCGGGCGCTCATGGGGGTAGACGCCCCTGCCCGCGGAGACTCATCGGTCTGCCGGGATCTCCTTCCGCACGGCGGCAATCTCCTCCCGCGCGGCGGCGACCGCCTGCTCGCGGCCGCTGCGAGGCGTCACGCGTCCATCGGCACGAAGGCCGCGAGGTCGATGGTGTGGCGGGTGCCCGTTCGCCAGCGGGCGTGCAGGACGGTGTCCGCGACCTCGACCCGGACGGCGGACGTGAGGTCGGCGGGGGAGGAGCGGCCGAGGGCGTGGAGGGAGACGAGGACGGTGGCCGCGGCACCGGTCGTGGCAGTGAGCACGGGCATCGCGGAGCAGGGGCCCATCGCGTTCGTGTCCAGCTCGGCGTGCGTGCCCGCGGCGTGCCAGCCGTGCAGGCCGACGGCGGTCGCGGTGAGGCCGTCGGCGCGTGAGACGGCGGCGGTCAGGTCCGCGCCGGAGGTGTGCGCCGTGAGCGGCGAGACGTCGGCGACGGCCCAGCCGCCCTCGCGTACCGGGTACGGCCGCGGTGTCCGGACGAGGTGGGCGCGCAGTTCGAGGTCCCCGTCGAGGATGCTGACGCTGACCACGGAGCACCCGGGCAGGAGGCGCCCGTCGATCTGCGGCAGGTGGACCGACCCGGCGACGGGCCCGTCCACGCGCATCGCGCGGATCACCCCGCGGTGGCTGGCCCGCCCGCCGGTGTCGAGCAGCGCGAGGTGCCCGTCGACGTTCGAGGTCCAGCCGCTCGCCGTGCCGGGCGCGGTGTGCGTGGAGTAGCCGAACTTCGCGTAGTGCGGGTCGTCCGGGTCGGCCCGGGTCGGTTCGACCGGGATCTCGCAGTGGTCGCTGCCGTGGTTCACCAGCCGGACGATGCCGTCCTGCTGCGTCCTGAGCAGCCACCCCAGCGACGGCATCACGCGGGTGCGCGCCCCGCCCTCGGTCGGCTGCGGTTCCTCGACGGCGGTCCACACGGGGGCGTCCCGGCCGAGCGCGAGCCCGAGGAAACCGATGCCCCCGAGGTAGGGCGACCCGAAGCCGCTGTAGGTCTGGGCGATCGGCTCGTACGGGCGGTACCACCCGAGGTCCGGCGGCCGTTCGATGCCGACGCCGGCCTCGGTGAACCGCGCGAGCACCCCCGACGCGAGCCGCCGGGTCGCCCCCGGCGTCAGCGGGTTGGCCCCGGAGATCTCCGCGCACCACAGCGCCGCCAGCGCCGCGGACCGGTAGCTGAGCGAGCGGCCCATGTGCAGCATCGAGCCGTCCGGCGCGACGGTGTCCGCCCAGGACTCCACGAACGCGCCGAGCCGCCGCAGGTGGCGCTCGCCGTCCGGCGTCGCGGTCCGGCCGCTCATCCGGTACCAGGCCCACAGGTACGGGTGGATCGCCCATGCGTTGTAGTAGTCGAGGGCGTGCTCGGGACCGTCGGTGTACCAGCCCTGTTCGAGGTACCACGACTCCACGCGGCGGACGTTGCGGGTACCCGTGCACCCCGAGACGTCCTCCCCGACCGACCGGAGGAAGCCCTCCGCCATCGCCGGGAAGAGCTGCCAGTTGTTGTGCCAGACCTCCAGCCGGGCGTGGTGCCGCAGCCACTCGGCCAGCCGGCGCCGTTCGGCCGGCGCGAGCCGGTCCCAGAGCCGTTCCCGGCTGATGTGCAGCCCGAAGGCGATGTTCGCGGCCTCGACGATCGAGTTCGTCACCCCGGTCACCGGGGCCCGGCAGGTGACACCGCGGGGCCACGACTCGGCGCCGTCCGGGTCGGTGCCCGCCAGCAGGGCGCGGGCGTACCGCTCGGCGAGCGCCTCGGACTCGTCGCCCTCGGCACCGGCGATGAGCGGTGCGGCGAGCAGGAACGAGCGGCCGATCGCCTCCATGCTCTCGCGCCGCTCGCCGTCGCCGGTGACGCGCCCGGGCAGCCGCGGGAGGGCGCCGCCGGGGCTGTCGTAGGGCTCGATCCGCGAGAGCCACCGCCGCCCGACGGCGTCCCAGTGCGCACGCGTCCACCCGGTCAGGGGCGAGCGCGCCCGGTCCGGCGCGGGCAGCACGAACGCGTCCGGTGCACCGGCGCTCATACGCCCTCCGCCCGTACAGGATCGGCGACGGCGACCGCGCCGGTCACGACATCCACGCTCCACCGGTCGGCCCAGTCGAGCCAGGCCCGCCCGCCGCCGATCCGGATCGGCAGCCACACGGGCAGCGACCGGTCGAGGCGGTCCGGCGACCACCGGTCGCCGACGTACACGTGCGTGGTGTGCTCGCTGCCCGCGACCGTGACGATCGTGCTGATCTGAGAGTCGTACGTCGCGGATCCGGCGGGTGCGAACCGCCGCCAGGGCGACCACGGCCCGGCGAGCGAGGGAGCCGTCGCGTACCGGTTGTCGTTCGCCGCCCAGCCGGTGAGGTCCGAGCCGAACAGGTAGTAGGTGCCGTCGACGCGGACGAGCGCGGGCGACTCGTAGCCGTGGTCGCCGCGTTCGCCGAGCGTGGTGGCGACGAGCGCGTCGACGCCGAGCAGGTCCTCGGTGAGCCGGTAGACGTGCAGTCCGTGGTCGCGGTCCTCGGACAGCAGGTAGCCGACCCCGTCCTCCATGTGGACACCGATGTCGCGGCTGAGGTTTCCCAGCGGCCGCACGCTGCCGTGGTACGTGTAGGGGCCGACCGGGTCGCCGCTGGAGGCGAATCCGACACGGGCGTCGGCGTAGTCGGCGGAGTCGATGTGGACGAGCATCACGTACCGGCCGGTGCGCGGGTCGCGCAGCACCTTCGGCCGTTCGACCACGCGGCCGGGGGCGAGGTCGCCGGCGCCGACTTCCAGCGAGGTGCCCTCGTGGCGCCAGGTGGCGAGGTCGGCCGAGGAGTAGCAGGCGATGCCGGCGAACGTACCGCCCGCGCTCCTGTCCTCTCCCCAGGCGTGGAAGCGTCCGTCGATCCGCAGCACGCCGACGCCGTGCAGCTGGGCGAACCGTCCGTGCTGGTCGAGGAACGGGCGGGTGGTGGTGATCTCGGTCATGGTGGCGACGCTCCGGTGTCAGGCTTGGAGGACGGACCGCTCGAAGGTGATCGGTTCCGTGAACGTCCCGGTCGTGCTGAACGCCAGCGTCTCGCGGACGGCGTTCACGGCGAGCCGGCGCAGCTCGTTGCCCTGGGACCCCGCGATGTGCGGGGTGATGAACGTGTTCGGCGTGGACCGCAGCCGTGCGCCGGGCGGAAGCACCTCCGGCTCGGTGACGTCGAGGATCGCGGCGAGGTCGCCCCGGTCGAGCCGGTCGGCGAGCGCCTCCTGGTCCACCAGAGCGCCGCGGGCGGTGTTCAGCAGCGTCGCGCCCGGTCGCATCCGGCCGATGGCGGTGCGGTCCAGCATGCCGACGGTCTCCGGCAGCAGCGGCGCGTGCAGCGAGACGATGTCGCTGGCGGCGCACAGGTCGCCGAGTTCCATCCGCGCGACGCCGAGCCGGGCCACGTCGGCCTCGGGGATGTGCGGATCGGCCAGCACGACGCGGACGTCGTAACCGCGCAGCCGCTCGATCACCGCGCGGCCGACGCGGGAGGCGCCGACGATCCCGACCGTGATGCCGTTCGTGCCGACGACCGGCCACGTGCCCTCGATCTCGACCGGGGCCCCGCCGGCCTCGCGCAGCAGGTCCGCGGCGGCGAGCGCTCGTTTCGCGGCGAGCACGATCATGGCGACCGAGAACTCGGCGACGGGCACCGCGTTCGCGGTGGCGCTCGACGCGACGGCGATGCCGCGCTCCCACACCTGGTCGTCGACCACCGGCCGGATCGAGCCGGCGGAGTGCACCACGGCGCGCAGCCGCGGCATCCGGTCCAGCCGCCCGGCGTCGAGGACGGGTGAGCCCCAGCCGGTGACGAGTACTTCGACCTCGGCCAGGCGCGCGCCCTCGGCGTCGAGGTCGAGCGGCCGGTCGGCGAGCAGGCGGACCGCGCGCGCGGCGTGCAGCGCCGCGAGGTCCGCGGATGCGAAGACCCGGTCGAACGTGGAGTCCGGCATCGCGAACGCGACCGCGACGGTGCGCACCGCGTCGACGTGCGGCGGTCCGATGGTGTTGGTGTTCGACGTCATGTGTCGATGAACTCCCCTCCGGCGAACGGCGATTCCCAGTCTCAGCCCGGAGCGATGTTCGAAGTCAAGGACATCGGTTCAAACGATCAGGAGTCGAACATCGGACGGGCCGACTCCCGCACACTGAGCGTCGGCGTCAGCGTGATGTGGCGACGCGCGAAGCCCAACTCGGCGGCAGCCGAAAGGCGTTCGAAGCACATCGTGGCGGCGAAGCGGCCGACGTCGTGCTTCGGGGGCGCGACGGCGGTCAGCGGCACGGCCGCGAAGGCGGCGATCTCGTCGTCGTACGCCACGACGGACAGGTCGCCCGGGATGGAGACCCCCATGTCGAGCACCGTCTTCACGAACTCCACCGCGTAGTGGTCGGAGTGCACGAACACCGCGGTGGTGCCGGCGTCCAGGCATCGGGTCACGAACCGCCGGGTGGCCGCGTCCACCCTGGAGGTCTCGTCGATGATCTCCACCGGCGCGTCCGTCCGCAGGCCGAGCTGCCGCACGGCGCGTTCGTAGCCGGTGCGCAGCTGCGGCGAGGTCGGGGTGTCGAACATCGCGACGCCCACCGAACGGTGCCCGAGATCGGCCAGGTGCCGGATGGCGACCGCGGCGCCCGCACTGTGGTCGCTGCGGACGGACTCCAAGGTCCAGGCCCCCGACGGCGCCTCGGTGACGGCCCGTTCGACCATCACCACCGGCATCGTCGCCTCGCTCAGCAGCTCCAGTGCCGGGTAGGCGTCGGCGACCGTCGTGGTGACGAGCAGCCCGTCGATGCCGCTGGCCATGAAGCGCTTGATCTGCTGCCGTTCCAGCGCCTTGTCGTACTGCGAGACGCCGAGCACGACCCGACCGCCGAGGGCCTCGGTGCGTTCGGCGACACCGGCCACGATCTTCGGGAAGTAGTACCCGGGGTCGGGGACGACCAGGCCGAGCGTGAACAGCGCGGAGGCCGGTTCCCCCGGTGCCGACCGCGGCGCCGGACGGTGCGGGGCGCCCGCGGTCGGGTACGTCTCCACCGAGACGGCACCGCCGTGCACGCGCCGCAGCGCGCCGCGGTCGGCCAGTTCGCCGAGATCCCGCCGGACCGTCATCGCCGAGACGCCCTCCCGGGCGGCGAACTCGGTCGCGGACAGGCTTCCGTGGACACGCAACTCGGCCAGGATGCGCTCCTGGCGCTGCCTCTGGTGCATCGGCCCCTCCCATGTGCGCTTGATGTGCGGATGAAAGTTCGCTCTTGACTCTTCATCATATGAGCATTTAGAGATGTCCAAGCGTTCGGCGGCCGCACCGCGGCCGCCGCCGAGCCGCACTCCCGGACACCCGGATCCCAGAGGCAAAGGAGTCGCATGAGCGCGAAGTTGGCCGTCCCGGCAGTGACCCGCACCGACCGCCACGACCGTGCGTTAACCGAGCGCCGGGTCCCGTTCCTCGCCCGGCTGCGGCAGGACTATCCCCTGCTGATCATGGTGACGCCGGCAGTCGTCCTGCTGCTGCTGTTCGTCTACGTGCCGCTCATCGGCAACGTGATCGCGTTCATGGACTACCAGCCGTACGTGCCGATCACGCAGAGCCCCTGGATCGGGCTGCAGAACTTCCAGACCCTCTTCGCCGACCCGGCGTTCTGGCGTGCGGTGGTCAACACCCTCGAGATCACGCTGATGCAGCTCGTGCTCTACTTCCCGGTGCCGATCGCGCTCGCGCTGCTGATCCACTCGCTGGTACGGCCCTGGCTCCGAGGGCTGGTCCAGTCGGTGCTCTACCTCCCGCACTTCCTCTCCTGGGTGATCGTCGTCGGCTTCTTCCAGGAGTCACTGGGCTCCGGCGGCGTGGTCAACCACATGCTGCGGCAGGCCAACGCGTCGACGATCACCGTCATGAGCGACCCGTCGACCTTCAAGCTGCTCCTCACCTCGCAGCTCATCTGGAAGGACGCCGGCTGGGGCACGATCATCTTCCTCGCCGCGCTCGCCGCGATCGACGACTCGCTCTACGAGGCCGCGGCGATCGACGGTTCGGGGGCGTGGAGCCGGTTCTGGCACGTCACGCTGCCCGGTATCCGGCCGATCCTCGTACTGCTCCTCATCCTGCGGCTCGGCGAGGCACTGTCCGTCGGGTTCGAGCAGATCATCCTGCAACGCAACGCGGTGGGCGCGCACGCGGCCGAAGTGCTCGACACCTACGTGTATTACCACGGCGTCGTCGACGGCAACTGGGGTGTCGGCATCGCTGTCGGACTCATCAAGGGCGTGGTCGGGTTCGTCCTCATCCTGGGGGCGAACAAGGCGGCCCACATGCTCGGAGAACAAGGGGTGTACTCGCGCTCATGAGCACTGTCCGCCGTCCGGTCTGGGCCGGAAAACCCAAGCCCGTCGTGCTCGCTCTCAAGGGCGTCGCCGTCGCGTTGCTGCTCGCCGTCATCCTCTTCCCGTTCCTCATCGTCTTCTCGACGAGCGTGTCGAACAAGGACGACATCACCGCCGCCGGCGGCTATGTGGTCTGGCCGAAGTCGTTCAACGTGTCGGCCTATTCGCAGATCCTGTCCGGCGGCATCGTGACCCGGGCCATCGTGGTGACCGCGCTGGTCACGCTGGTCGGCACGGCGATCAGCGTGAGCTCGACCGTGCTCGCGGCGTGGGCGCTGAGCCGTCCCGGATCGCTCTTCCAGCGGCCGCTGCTGACCTTCGTGCTCGTCACGTTCCTGTTCACGCCCGGCCTCATCCCGCTCTACCTCGTGGTCAAGCAGCTCGGCCTGGTCAACAACTACTGGGCGCTGATCCTGCCGTCGGCGTTCAGCGTCTTCAACCTGGTCGTCGTGCGCGGCTTCATGATGGGCATACCGAAGGAACTCATCGACAGCGCGAAGATGGACGGCGCCGGCGAGTTCCGCGTCCTGTGGCAGATCGTCCTCCCGCTGTCCCGCGCGGTCATCGCGGTGGTCACCCTCTTCTACGCGGTCGGCTACTGGAACGCGTTCTTCAACGCCCTGCTGTACATCAACGACTCGACGAAGTGGACGCTGCAACTGGTGCTGCGCACCTACGTCCTGCAGGGCTCCTCGCTCGTCTCCGGCGTCGGCGACACCACCATCCACCCCGCCGCCCAGTCCGTGCAGATGGCCGTCGTCATGATCGCGATCGCGCCGATCGCCCTCGCGTACCCGTTCGTCCAGCGGCACCTCACCAAGGGTGTGCTCACCGGGGCCGTCAAGGGCTGAGCCGCCACCACCGCCAGGCACCGCGTTCCCTTCAAAGGAGGAATCCGATGAACCAGCCCACCACCGGCCCGATCAGCCGCCGCAAGCTCCTCGGCGGCGCCGCGTTCGGGCTCCTGGCCCTCGGCACCGGCGGCGCGCTGTCCGCGTGCTCGTCCAGCGACGCCACCAGCATGAACAAGCTCGCCGACACCCTGGCGCCGCTGCCGACGTACGTCCCGGTGACCAAGGGCCCCAAGCCGGACCTGCCCGGCAACGGCGTCGTGCAGCCGGTGTACTACGCCTCTGCGGCCCAGAGCGAGCTGTACCGGTCCGTCACCGGCCCGATCGGCGACGGCAGCACGACGTCCGGATTCGTCGTGACCTACGACGCGCCGCCCCCGGCGAACAACACGTTCCTGCAGTACATCGAGCAGAAGGCGAACGCCAAGCTCGACCTCACCTTCGTACCCGGCGACTCGTTCGCGGAGAAGTTCGCGACCATGATCGCCGGCAACGGGCTGCCGCAGATGGTCGAGTTCCTGACCTTCGCGATGCCCCCGCGGTACCCGCAGATCCTCGCCTCGCGGTTCCAGGACCTCTCCGAGTTCCTGTCCGGCGACAAGATCAAGGAGTACCCGAACCTCGCGAACATCCCGACCCTGTCGTGGGTGAGCGCCCGCATCAACGGCAGGATCTACGGCGTTCCCGAGCACCGGCCGCCGTTCGGCAGCATCCTCGTGTGCCGCCCGGACATCATCAAGAAGCTCACCGGCCAGGAGCCCGCGCCGAAGAACGAGGACGACTTCACCGAGCTGTGCAAGGCGGTGACCGACGCGAAGGCGAACCGGTACGCCATCACCGGCCAGGGCGGCGCCGACCTCGTCGACTGGGCGTACGACATCATCGGCGCCGTCTTCGGGGTGCCCAACGTCTGGAAGCGCACCTCCGACGGGAAGTTCGTCAGCAAGTACGAGACCGAGGAGTGGGTGCGCGCCGTCAGCTACATCAAGAAGCTGTACACGGCCGGCTACTACCACCCCGACACCCCCAGCATGCAGAGCGCGCAGGCGAAGACGTACGTCGCCAACGGCACCGTCCTGATGCACATGGACGGCATCTCCGCCCTGCTGGACACCACGCTGCCCAAGGGCGTGGTGACCGGGGCGGTCGTCCCCTTCGGCGCCGACGGGGGCAAGGGCGGGAACTACCAGGGCTCGTCGAGCTTCTCCTTCACCGCGCTGAGGAAGGCCGGCGCGGCCACCATCAAGGAGCAGTTGCAGCTGCTGAACTACCTGGCCGCGCCGTTCGGTTCGCAGGAGCAGTTCGATCTCACGCACGGCAAGGAGGGCGTCCACTACACCGGCTCCGGCGCGAGCGCCACGCTGACCAAGGCCGGCGACACCATGGTCAACGCCAGCTCCCTCTACCGGCTGGCCGCGGGACCGCAGGTGCTCAACCTCGCGATCCGCATGGACGAGCAGCTGCGGCGCTCGCACGAGTGGCAGGTCGCCACCCAGGGCATGCTGGTCCAGAATCCGGCCACCGGGCTGTACTCGGCCACCGCGTCGCAGTCCGGATCCGCCGAGTCCGCGGTCCTGGACACCATGAACGACTACATCCTGGGCCGCGCGAACCTGTCCAAGGTGCGCGGCGCCATCAGGACCTGGACCTCCAGCGTCGGCAACACCATCCGCGGCGAGTACGAGACGGCGTACGCGAAGCAGCACGCCTGACCCGCCATGTCAGCAGCGCCTTCCGGCCGATCACCAAGGGACCCGCAACCGTGCCTACCAGTGACACCTCCTTCCGTTCCCTCCTCACTCCCGAAGTCCGCGCCGCGGTGCGGGTCGGAGCCTGGTCCCCGGCCCCGCCGGTCCAGGACCGCGCCGCATGGGCGGCCGTGGCCGAGCACGACCGGCAGGCGCTGCACGCCGAACTCCGGCGCTGGCGGGAGAAGGCGGCCAACGAGCCGCACAGCCTCACCCGTTGGGCCGCGTACAGCAGCACCGGCAACCGGGTGCCCCAGGAACGCGCCGAACACGCGATGTGCGGGATGGTCGCGTCCACGGCCCTGATGCTCGGGGTCACCGGTGACGACGAGCTGGTGCCGCACCTGGCGGACGGCGTCTGGCGGATGTGCGAACTGAGCGCCTGGTGCCTGCCGTCGCACTACGCCCTGCCGGAATCGGGCGAGCGGCCGTTCCTGCCCATCCCGGGCCGGGACATCCTCGACCTGGCGGACGCGTCGATCGGGGCCATGCTCGCCGCGATCGACGCCATCGCCGGCGAGCGCCTCGAACAGGACTACCCGGGCATCCGCGCCCGGGTGCACCACGAGATCCGCCGCCGGGTGCTGGACCCCTGGGAGAACGAGGTCTACTTCTGGCACGGCGTCGACGGCCCGCCCAACAACTGGGCACCGTGGATCGTGTCGAACGTCCTCGTCTGCGCGGCCGTCGTCGAGACCGACCAGGAGCGGCTGACCGCCACCATCGACCGCGCGCTGGTGATCCTCGACCGCTTCCGCGCCGGCTACGACGACGACGGCAGCTGCGACGAGGGCGCCACGTACTGGTGGTGGGCCGGCGCCACCCTCTTCGAGGCCCTCGACCTGCTGGAGGAGCTGACCGCGGGGGCGCTGAACGGCTTCCCGGTCGCGCCCGTCCCGCAGATGGCCCGCTTCCCGATGGGCATGCAGATCGGCACCGGCTCGCAGGTCAACTACTCCGACGGCTCCCCGGTCCTTCCGGAGAACGCCAACTGGCACCTGCTCGCCCGTTTCGGCGCCCGTGTCGGCGACGACGAGGTGGTCCGGCACGCGCGCTGGATGGGCCGCACCCACCCCTTGCGGTTCGACGGCCAGCTCGCACCCCTGTTCCGGCGCACGCTCGGCGCGCTGCGTGCCCCGGGCTGGGCGGAGGGGGAGGCGGCGGCCGGCATGCCGGCGGCGCTCTACCTGCCCGGCACCGAGGTGGCGGTGGCCCGCGAGCGCGCCGGCGACGTCGAGGGCCTGTTCGTCGCCGCCAAGGGGGGCCACAACGACGTCAGCCACAACCACAACGACGTGGGCGGCGTCATCGTCGCGCTGGACGGCGCGCCCGTCCTGATCGACGTGGGCGTCGGCGTCTACCGGCGCGAGACCTTCGAGCCCGCGACCCGGTACACGATCTGGACCATGCGCAGCGGATGGCACAACGTCCCGCTCCCCAACGGGGTGGAGCAGGCGCACGGGGTGGAGTACCGCTCCCGCCGGACCGCCTTCGACGACGACGGGACCACCACGCGGCTGGAGATGGACCTGGCCGCCGCGTACCCGGAGCAGAGCCGCCTCGCACGCTGCGGGCGGACGGTACGGCTCGACCGCCGCGACCCGGCCGTCGAAGTCCACGACTCCTGGGCCTTCACCGGGGACGGGACCATGACCCTCGTGCTCATGACCGCACTCCAACCGGAGCCGGTGGAGGGCGGAATCCGGGTCGGAGCGGCCCATCTGGCGCTCGACACCGCCGCGTTCGAGGTGTCGGTGGAGCCCATCGACCTCGACGACGCGAAGCTCGCGCGGGCCTGGGACGGGCGGGTCTACCGCACCCGGCTGGTGCAGCGCGCGGCCTCGCCCGGCGGCGAGCACCTGCTCCGGGTGACCCGCGCCGGCAACTGACACGCATTCACCCGGACTTCCCGAATACCGACGGGTGCGCATTCATCGGCACCACGGACGGGGAACTCCCGTGCCCGGAAACGCGTATGTGCGAGACATGTTCTCTTCGGGTGCGAGCCTTGTCCGGCGGATTCACGCAAGCGCATCCTGAAAAAACCACGTCGTTTTCGTCTTTTTCAAGGGAGAGAACGCATGACGGAGTCCCACAAGTTCAGCCGGAGAACCGCCCTCGGATTCGGACTTGCCGCGGCGGCGTCCGGCACGATTCTCGCCGGGCCGGCGGCCGCGGCGTCCGGCGCCGGCCGCCACGGCCACGGGCACGGCGGCGGGAGGCCGATCGTCACCGCGGCCTTCACCCCGGACACCACCACGGTCCTGCGCAACCCGCTGGACGGCTGGTCGCTCTACGCCAACACCTCCTTCCCCGCGGACTACTGGACGCAGTACGACGCCGTGCCGGTCGAGGGATCGACCGCGACGGCGAAGGTGAGCGACTACGCGTCCGTGTACTACCTGCGGGTCGCGTGGTCCCTGCTCGAACCGTCCGAGGGCGTGTACGCGTGGCAGTCGGACACGCCGATCAAGCGCGCCATGGACGAGGCCCGTGCCCGCGGCCTGCGGCTGGCCTTCCGCGTCGTGGTCGACAGCCGCGACAAGGCGTACGACTTCACTCCGGACTATGTGCGCGCCGCCGGCGCCCAGGGGTACGAGACGCAGACCGGCAGCAAGACCGTGTGGTCGCCGTACCCCGACGACCCGGTGTTCCAGGAGAAGTTCGCCGCCTTCCTCCAGGCGTTCGGCGCGGAGTACGGCGACCCCGCCGTCACGGACTACGTCGACGGTTACGGCCTCGGGAAATGGGGTGAGGGCCACACCGTCCTCTACCTCGACGCCACCAACCGCGAGTCGGTGTTCCGCTGGATCGTCGGCCAGTATTCCGCCGCTTTCCCGAAAGTGGTTCTCGCGATGAACTACCACCGCATGATCGGCACCGGAGAAGGGTGGGGCACCCCGGACCCCGACAGCGAGCGGCTGCTCGACATCGCATTCGACAGCGGATACGTCCTGCGCCACGACGCATTCGGCATGACGACGTACTACGGCGACTGGGAAAAGGCCATCGCCGCGAAATGGAAGTACCAGCGGCCGATCATCATGGAAGGGGGCTGGGTCACCGGTTCGATGAACTACAGCGTGGACCCGCGCGGGTACACGACCGTCGCCGACGTGCGGCAGGGCGAGTACGACGACTCCGCCGAGGCCCACGTGAACATGATGGACTTCCGCGTGGGCGAGTGCCTGACGTGGTTCGCGGACGCCTACCCGCTGGTGCAGCAGTTCGACGGCGGCGGCGGGTACCGGCTCTACCCGACGCAGGTCGTCGCACCGACCATCGTCTCCGCCGCCGGGACCGCCGAGTTCACGCACACCTGGGCGAACCTCGGCTGGGGCTACCTGCCGAACAACATCCCGGCGTGGAACCAGCGGTACAAGGTCGCGATCGCGCTGCTCACCGCCGACGGCACCGCGGTGAAGGTCCTGGTGGACGCGAACAGCGACCCGTCGACCTGGCTCAACGGCCGCACCACGTCGTACACGTTCACGTCGCGGGGGCTCGGCGTCGCGAAGGGCGCCTACCGCTGGGGCGTCGCCGTCGTCGACACGACGAAGGGCAACACCCCCGGGATCGCGCTCGCCGCGCAGGGCGCCACCACCAACGGCTGGCTCGTCGTGGGCGACGTCCAGGTCGTGTGAGCGACTCCGCCGGAGGGCGCGTCCGAACGCCGGGCGCGCCTTCCGGATCCCCCGTCCACACCCGAACGGAACACCCTCAGCGGATGCTTGGAGGCATCGTGCACACGTTCCGCACATCGGCGAGACTGCGAACACCGTCCATCGCGGGTCTGGCCCTGGCCCTGGTCGCCGGCGGCTCCGGCCTGCTCGGCACCGTGCCCACCCCCGCCGCCCACGCCGCGACCGCCCCGCGGGCCGCGGCCGACTGCCCCTGGGCGCGCTCCTCCGCGCCGATCGCCGACCGCGTCTCCCAGGTGCTGGCGCGGATGACGAACGCCCAGAAGGTGACCCTCACCTCCGGCGCCACCGGTTCCCCCTACGGCGGGTTCACCCCGGCGATCCCCTCGCTGTGCATCCCGGCGATGACTTTGGAGGACGGCCCGGCCGGTGTCGCCGACAACGTGAACGACGTCACCCAACTGCCGGCGCCCGTCAGCGTCGCCGCCACCTGGGACACCTCCGCCGAGGAGGCGTACGGCCAGGTGGTCGGCAGCGAGCAGGCCGCCAAGGGCTCCACGGTGGACCTCGGCCCGACCATCAACATCGACCGCGACCCGCGCTGGGGCCGCTCCTTCGAGACGATCGGCGAAGACCCGTACCTCAACGGGCAGATGGGCGCCGCCGACATCCGCGGCGTGCAGTCCGCGGGCGTGATGGCCCAGGTCAAGCACCTGGCCGTCTACAACCAGGAGACCAACCGCAACACGCCTGCCGACGACGCCGTCGTCAGCGAGAAGGCGATGCAGGAGATCTACCTGCCCGCCTTCCGGGCCGCGGTCCAGCAGGGGGCGGCCTCGTCCGTGATGTGCTCCTACAGCACCATCAACGGCACGGGCGCCTGCCAGAACCCCGAGTTGCTGAACACCGTGCTGCGCCGGCAGTTCGGCTTCCAGGGGTTCGTGACCTCGGACTGGGGCGCCACCCACTCCACCGCGGCCTCCGCCAACGCCGGCCTGGACCAGGACATGTCCGGCAGGGACGGCTACTTCGGCACCGCGCTGAGCGACGCGGTCAGCTCCGGCGAGGTCAGCCAGGCCACCCTGGACGGCATGGTCAGCCGCATCCTCACGGAGATGTTCGCGTTCGGCCGGTTCGACAGGGCACCGTCCGGCGCGCTGGACGCGGTCGCCACCAGCGACGCCCACAAGGACACGGCGACCCGGCTGGCCGCCGAGGGCACCGTCCTGCTGAAGAACCGCGGCAGGATCCTGCCGTTCCGCTCCGGCACCTCCTCGATCGCGGTGATCGGCACCGACGCCTCCACCGGTGCGCTGACCCGCGGCGGAGGCAGCGCGCAGGTCAACTCCAGTGGCACCGTGACCCCGTTGCAGGGCATCACCGCCCGGGCCGGCAGCGGCGTCAGCGTCAGGTACGACGACGGCTCCGACACCGCCGCGGCCGCCTCCCTGGCCGCCGGCTCGTCCGTCGCGGTGGTCTTCGTCAGCAAGTACGAGGGCGAGCCGTACGACCTGAGCACCATCGACCTGTCCGACGCGCAGAACAGCCTGGTCTCCGCGGTGGCCGCCGCCAACCCGAACACGGTGGTGGTGCTCAACACCGGCTCCGCCGTCACGATGCCGTGGCTCGGCTCGGTGAAGGGCGTCCTGGAGGCGTGGTACCCGGGCCAGAACTACGGCACGGCGATCGCCTCGCTGCTCTTCGGCGACACCAACCCCTCCGGCCACCTCCCCGTGACGTTTCCCACCTCGCTGTCCCAGGTCCCCGCGCACACCACCGCGCAGTGGCCCGGCACGGACGGGAAGGTGCAGTACTCCGAAGGCGTCGACGTGGGCTACCGCTTCTACGAGGCCCACCACCTCACTCCGCTCTTCCCGTTCGGCTACGGCCTGTCGTACACCGACTTCTCCTTCAGCCACCTGCGGGTGGGGAAGCTGACGGCGGGCGGCACCGCCACCGTGACCGCGACCGTCACCAACACCGGCAGCAGGGCCGGCGCCGACGTCGCGCAGCTCTACCTCGACCAGCCCACCGGCAGCGGCGAACGCACGCGGGCCCTGGAGGGCTTCGCCCGGGTGGACCTGGAGCCCGGCCGGAGCAGGACCGTCAGCTTCCCGATCACCGAGCAGAACCTGCGCACGTTCGACGAGGCGTCCGGCAACTGGACCACGGCGACGGGCGCCTACCGCATCTCCGTCGG
>Ga0131853_10011191_pt1 | contig 16412 bp, 6 predicted proteins | sample TergutLab28metaG_FD_92764 | JGI IMG/M metagenome (GOLD analysis project Ga0131853, IMG submission 92764) | Labiotermes labralis P1 segment gut microbial communities from Petit-Saut dam, French Guiana - Lab288 P1 (version 2) (version 2) | ecosystem: Host-associated > Arthropoda: Insects >...
ACCTCAGTCTACTCTTTATTTCTTCCCTAATAGAATTTTGGATTGTTAAAGTTGTTCCCAAATATTTAAACTCTTCCACCCTCTCGAAGGTACTATTATCAATCCTCACACTGTGATTTTGTCCTGCATTCTGATCTCGAGACTGGTGAACTTAATTGTTTGGCGTATTTGCTGTTAGAGAGGTATGAAAAAATGAAGAGGTTTGTCCCCATTGCTTTTTAATATTTAGAATATGCCATTAGTAAAGTCCAAGTAAACCAGGAGGGAATTAAATTTGGTGGGTCACGATCAGCTACTGGCCTGTGCTAATGATGTTAATTTATTGGATGAAGGAAGTAGGTGATGAAGGTGAGGCGCATTGGGAAGTGTAGGTGTAGCTCCTCCTATTTTTATCCCCAGCTACAGATGGTGGTGAGTAGTTACTGTTTAACGTCGCTGGTGAGTTAGTGGGCTGGTACATGGTAAATGCAAGGAAACTAGCAGACGTTTGTATCTTTTGAACAGGGTGCAGGTTACAGTTAGAACGTAAAGTGGAAAAGATAATAGAATTTTGCAGAGGAACTAATGGCTAACAATTAAAGTGCGTTAGTAATGAGGAAAATAGCCGTTAGGTCTACAACCACCACGCACTAAACGTATACCGTTACGTGCTATGAAGGGTTCTCCCTGAAGATACCGCCACTGCAGCAATGCGATACACCACTGGCCCACGGTGTCTCTAAAATTTTGGCACGTTTCCGTTATGTCTGTAACATAATTTTAACTTGTAAATCCGAAGAAATGATTATAGATTATAATATTATGATTACTTAAAACATTTAAAAAAATAGTGAGTAACTTCCAGTGTTGATCGTTGAAATATTTGTTCCTGAATTTGGCTAATTAATAGCAGAATGTTTTGAACACTGTATGTGCCAGATATGTACAGCCGTGTTATGTTATGTTATTGGTATGGGCAGAATATATTTGTAAACAAAACACGGCGTTTTGGACAATAATATAAAAATACCCCAAAATCCTTCATAATTGCTAACTTCGAAATATATGGGAATGTAATTAAGAAATAAAATGGCGTTTGTAACGAATTAACACAAGATTAAATTCGGGAAATATTTGCTGCTTTTCCGGTTTAACATTTTGTTTTCTCATTGTTTACGAAGAACGAAAGTTTACAAAATATTAATATGTACGGAAATATTTTCCAGTTGCCTCATATTGGTGTGAATTTTTCATTGACATAATCTTTCCGATGGTCCTGGGGTCTACTCAGCGACTAACAGAAATGAGTACCAGGAGCATTTCCAGGGGGATAAAGGCGGCCGGGGCGTAAGGCTGACAACCTTAACACCATCCTGTGCCGTTGTCACGTAATCTGGGAACCTTAACTTCCTGGAACCCTCTGGGCATCTTGGGCCTGTAATGGGACTGCTTTACCTTAATGTAAGCGGAACTTCACTGGTCTGTGAACGGACTGACAGGTACTTATAGGAGTTCTGCTGCCTTATGAAGCGTCTAAGGCAAGCCCGAGGTAACACGTTACTGCCTGTAGCAATACTTGAATGACTCAGTTGAAAACGATGGGAAAATACAGGAAGCCGTGGATGTTAACTGAACACACAACCAGTTATACAAACAGCAAACATACTACACGGTACAACCTGCTCATAAAATTACCGCTCTCGCCAAGAGGTATCGTCGCGGGCTGTTTATAAAAGAGACTATCCTTGGAAGTCAAACATAATCAAATTTTTTGAGTTCCCTCAAATAGCAGAGATATGTAAATGATAGACCTTGCAAATGGATTGGAAACAAAACAAAAAAACACGACCAAAGCAAATGGTACCAACTCTTACACTAAAAGGCACTGCATTTTGCCCCAGACTGTATTTACTTGTTCGGTATTATTCTGAGGGTAAACAGTGTCTATTTCGCTAAACAACGTTGCTTGTTTACGTAATGAAAGACAATGTGTGTTCTGTGTGTTGAGAAGAGAAAGTTTAAACATAATTTAGAATAATTGCATACCTCAAAGCTTTAAACACGATTATCTGTTTCCTCTCCCTTCTGCTTCTGCTACCTACTGAGACCTGGTTTTATTTGGTTTAACGGAACTGCATCAGTCATTCCGTATACATACAGCCTTTCTTCAGAATATTAACGTTGCAGAGCCTACAGGTAAATATTTGTACCAACTGCTGTAAAATGAAGAAACTCTGCATTCGTACGTTTCGTATGATTCTTTGATTACTTCCCTGAACAGCGTTGGCCGATTGGTCTTTCTAATAGTTACAGGCTGTTTCGTGTTCGGTACGAACCGGTCTTATGTATAAGTTATATGAAGGTTAATCTTCGAAGTGTTGTCCTATATTAATTGCCGGTTCATCGGCATGTGTCCGACAAACAACAGCTGCTAAGCTGCTGCTGGCTTATCTGAGCTCCTTCTTGGACCCAGAGGACATTAAGAGTAGAAGTTTGGGGGGCCGTCTGGAACTTCATAAAACGATATTGGTCACAAAGGGTCCGTTAATTAAGGTCTAGGTGCATCGGGACCCTACGATCTCGAACTCAATTGCCAGTCAATCAATCAAGTCGCTGCTGAAAATTGAAGAAATAAATAGCATTTGTTGACTACGTGTTTGTTGTAACTGATTATCTTATGAGCTGCACATCAATTCAATTTTATTACTTAGTTACTTCTTCCAGTTTGAGCCAGAATATGTGAGTCAATGCAGTGGACAGACGACGGCCTGGACGTCCTAGGGTTCTTGTTCGATTACTGGGAATGTATGTGACTCATTTTCAAAACGTGTTCTCCGGCAGTGGTAGCCACCCTGCCTCCTACTCATCCTGTACCGCCAGTTTTTCTCCTTTGTTAAAGCTGAAACCCACCTGGTGACGATAGTAAGAACGAATAAAATTGTACTCCCAATTCCCTATAAACATCGTGGCCTGAATGGAGACATCTCTTACCTGTCCAGTTGCTCAGCTTTTCCCAATTCAGGGCCCTGTTCTCGCCGAGTTGGCTGTGGCCCCAGATGTTTGATACTGTTGAAGAAGCCCCTCCGCAGGGCCAACGCCACAGTGACACTTTACTTACAGCAGTCGACGCCGGACAGAACACTTGAATAAAGATTCTTTTTGTCTCTTTCGCGATACCACCTAGTCTTTGGAGACTAACTAGGTATTTTATTCTCTCCTAAACTGCTACGTTGTCTATTTGCTGCAGGCGTTGCTCAACGGTTCAGCCTACTTTATTCTGGCTCCTCATAATTCGTGAGGTTTTCTAGATCACACACAACGACGCATCACAATCGGTAGGACTCCTCTGGACGAGTGATCAGTTCGTCGCAGAGACCGCTACCTGACAACACACAACACTCACAGCAGACCAAACATCCAAGCCCCCGGTGGGATTCGAACCCACAATCTCAGCAGGCGAGCGGCCGTAGATCTACGCCTTAGACCGCGCGGCCACTGGGACCGGCACTTGAATAAAGATAGAGGTATAAATTGCACTGCTCTGTGGTGACGGCGATTCCTGCCTAACTAATAAATGTCTTGAAAATCCGTTGCTTAAGTCAATGATATTTGTACAGCTTCGTTTTGGAGGCTGTTTGTAACGGCCAATAAAAAGTCTACAATTTTTATGTCACAGTGTTTAACAAATTAAGCCTCTTAGTCATACAAATCCCAGTGGTCACTATATTTACCACCATTTTAACACTCACAAATTCTACGTTCTGCCCACACGGTGTATTTATGTGTTTGTTGTGGATCTCAGAACAAACAGCGATTATTTCCCTATACAGCATTAACTGACTGGTTTGTATAACCGAGATGAAATGTGTTTACTGCACGGTACGGACTGGGTCTTTATGTATAATTCGGGATAAATTCCGTTTATAAAAGCGTAAAAGTTTTTCCTAGATCGTTCTGGTGTACATTTGCTACAATTGACAGCCATCTCGCGGTCTCCTTAATAATCCCAAGAAGGAAAGCGTTACACTATTGGATGTACCCCCTAAAATATTGCACTAGATTTGTACAGAGATTTACAGCAGTTGCAGAGACGCACCACACAATGGCCTGTTTCTTGCCGATCGTTGCCGTTGGAGAGAAGGTGCGGCCCAGTTACTACAGCACAAGGCTGTAGGCTGGACGACAGAACGCTTTGTGGGGCAAAGGATTTTTTCTTCTCCAAATTTTCCACACCGACTCTGGAGCTCTCCCAGCCCCATATTCAGGGAGTACCGTTGATCTTTCACCGGGAGTATAGCTTCCCGGGTGCGAAATTACCACTTGTCTACATTTAGTACCGACGTTAAGCGTGTATGGAGCTATGTTTCCATTCCTCCATGTACCTTCATGGTTTGCAAAGGGGCAACTTTACGTTTGCCTGTCGGTTAATGACATGAACATGACATGGATTTGCAACAGTGAAGTTTGCAGTATAGCTGTGCCTGTGTAATAAATGTACCGTTATTTGGTTGTCTTTCCGGTAAATTCACACATGATAAAATGCTGAGCTATTTCACAGATCAGTTGTTTCATGGCTGGTGTAAACACACAGTACAGTCACATTTGTTGCTGGTGTGTTCAGTGCAGCGAAGGTAATTTCACTGCCGGTTTCGGGAGGTGGACCGTTTAAACATAGTGACTTGCGTGTGTGTGTGTGTGTGTGTGTGTGTGTGCTTTGGACCTAACTGTTCCGAGCTTCAAGAGCTGGATGATATGACGGGAATGACAAGAGCCTGGAATTCATCAGCGGAATATTTATAATTCTGCTCCTACCTTACAGAAAACATACTTATTTCCCATTTCAGACACCAACAATTTAATGTTGTTATTCTAAAAATAACTGTGTGTGTTGGTTGTATGGGTTACGAGAAGCGCATAAAGGCACACACACGAATTTGGTACAGTGCCGAGTTCTGTAATGTTAAAGTTTGGGAATTCGTATTTTTGTGTAAAAATTACTCAGTTCGTGTAATGCCTTTTCGATAGAAGGATTTTGGAACTAGATTAACTGCAGAAAATTAAAAAGAATATTTAATAACTAACTTATTCCTCACCCAATATTGTGCGGGTGATAAAATCGGGAAGAATGAGATGGGCTGGGCATGTGGCACGTATGGGTGAGGAGAGGGGTGTGTGTAGGGTCTTGGTAGGGAAGCCGGAGGGAAAGAGACCACAGGGGAGGCCTAGGCGTAGATGGGTGGATAATATTAGAATGGATCTCCAGGAGGTGGGATGTGGGTATATGGACTGGATTGGGCTGGCCCAGGATAGAGACAGGTGGCCGACTCTTGTGAGTGCGGTAATGAACCTTCGGGTTCCGTGAAATGCGGGGAATTTCTTGACTAGCTGCAAACCAGTTAGCTTCTCAAGAAAGACTCTACACCATGGAGTAGGTAAGTAAGTAACTGCCGGTCCCAGTTGTCGCGCGGTCTAAGGCGTGGGTTGGCGGCCGTCGTCTGCTGGGAATGTGGGTTCGAATCCCGCCGGGGGCGTGGATGTCTGTCTCTCGCAAGTGTTGTGTGTTGTCAGGTAGTGGTCTGTACATCGGGCTGATCATTCGTCCAGAGGAGTCCTACCGACTGTGGTGTGTCTGAGTGTGATCGTGAATCCTCCATAATGAGGAGGCCCTGACCCACTGGGGTCTGTTGCGTCATGGTAAAAAATATAACTAACTAATCACTAAAAGCCTAACTAAGTGACTGACTGGTCTCATGAAACAGAGCAATTGCTGAGAATTTAGATAATAAAATATTCGCAGCAAATTATGGAACTAGATGGTTTATTGCAGTGTTCAGAGAGTCCTGACACTTTTTCATGTCCTGAGTCAGATTAATCCAGTCCGTGCTCTCTTGCCCATTTTCTTTAAGATGCACTTGATTTTTATCCTCCAGGCATTATTGAATTAATCGTAAAAAATCTAAACACGCGTGTCGAATCTTTTTATATGACTGAATGTTTCCAGTTAAGGATGCCACTCCTTGGTTTAACAAACTTGGAGAAATATTTGTGTATTTTTTGTTTACCAGAAACAGAGCGAAGAGCTATTCCCATCAGCAGTCAGCCAGTTGTTATAATGGACATGTTTTTCTGACGCTGTCAGCCAGTTATGATTCGACTGCAGTCGGATAATGTTAAGCTGTGTGTAAATGCTCTCTTACCTTCGCTCTTTCTTTGTCCCTATATACAGTATCTTTTATCGCCGCACCGAGCGCAGCACTTTGACGCGTACAAAATCTTCGTCTACTGCGGCATCTTGTGAGAGCCGCCTTCAGCGATAAAAGATAATCCCTGTAGTATGAAAATCCGCCTGTGTACTTGCGTCTGTAACCGTAAGACATAACGGAGAAACAGCACTGAACAAGCACTGTGTACTTTGTCTGTGTAGTGAAGTTGATCGAAGTGATTTGGATGCGACAAGTGTGGACGTTGAGCGAGTTAGACTGGAGACTGCTTGTTGATTTTACTGTTACTTGTAGACAACCTTGAGTGCACCTGGTGAGTGTTGAGTGTTCATCGCTGAAATGCTAGCTTTAAATCAACTCTTTAACATGTAACCATTAGCCAAGTCATTTGTGCTTAACATAGAGGAACATTCCGGGTTCCCGTTCACAAGAATGAACCTTTCGACAAAATATCTTAACCTGTAGGGCCCAACTGAATCTGGGATAGCGTAGACAATGTAGTGCCTAATCTGTGGGCAGAAAGGACGGAGGTTGTCTCTTCTCCAAGAACGTTCGTAGTGGCTCTGGGCCCACCCAGCCTCCCGAGGAAGAAGTGGACTGGGAGTCAGTTTGACTGCTCACATCCATTCTGCGCTGTGGATAAGAATGTGTGGAGCTATAACCTTCACTCCATCCATACACCTCAATGGCGTGGGCAGGGACAAATGTAGCCTTTTCTTAGGGCCAAACCCAGTAGGTGTTTTACTCAGTTTCCGACTTCATTTTGCCAAATTTTTTAATTCAGACGCGGACAATGGACGAAGCGCACGCAGAGATTCATTATAAACCTTCGGTAGGATTTGTGGCAGTTTTTTTCCGCCATGTGGTTAGACGAGTGATTTGTATGAATGGCATTTAGTGTTCTGTTTGACGAAGCAAGTTGTCGTAAGCGAAGGTTCCTCGTTGTGTAGGACCAGACAGACGTAGTGCACCACAGTGTCTGGGAGACTGTCGCCCCCTGATAAATTTGAAGACAATTTGAAATTTGGAAAGGACGTCGTACCAATATAGAGGCCTTAGTGAAAGTTAATACTGATCTTAACCTAATACCAATAATACAGGGTTATTCATAAGTCCGTGAAACATTTGAATGAAGACAGTAATGATTACATCATTCAACAAGACGACTCTCCGACACACTACAAAGACGTGCGAGGGTATCTCAATCGAAACTTGCCCCAAAGGTGGATAGGACGCACAGGAAAAAAGATGACGCGTTAATGCGGTGGCCACCCCGGTCCCCGGATTTAACTCCGTGCGACTTTTTCTTCTGGCGGCTTGTGAAAGACACTGTCTTTGTGCCTCCAGTCCCCGCTAATCTCCAGATTTTCGCAACCGTATCACCGCTGCTGTGGCTCTGGTCGACCGTGATATGCTGACACGCGTGTGGAACGAGATGGACTATCGCATAGACGTCTGCCGTATTACCAAAGGTAGACACATTGAGCATCTGTGAAATATGTAAAAAAAACTTGGAGAGTTTCTCTCTCTATCGGCGTAAGAACTGCCGTGATCCGTTGAGTAGTTTATTTGTTGCGAATTTTTAAAATGTTTCACGGACTTATGAATAACCCTGTATAAAGTTGTAGACGGTGTGAAATTCAGAACTGAGGGTAACACTAATATGAATTCAGGTTATAAATTTATCGTGGAAAATATCTTCTTTTTTTTGTCTTTTGATAATTGCTATGCATGATATGAAGGGTGAAGACAGTCGTCGTTCGTAGTCTGTTTGCAGCTGCTTGTTGGACAGCGATTATTAATGAAATGTGAACGGTATGTTGCGTTAGGTCATAAATATTCAGAAAGAGGATAAAGCATATATGAAATTAAGTTTTATGGCATAAATTGTAAAGAACCTGACAATTAGAATGTTTGAGATTCAATATATAAAAAAATTCAACGTATTTTCAGTCTGTAGATGAAGTAGCGAGCAATTACGGACGTTACGTAGACCGCACATTCTTGGCTAGACTCGTCACACGCATATAAACAGTTCATGGAAGGTACGCGCAGTGACTGTTTCACAGAACTTTTTTATGTGTTTCTGACTTTCACGATTCTGACGGATAATTGAGAATTACAATCCGTGAGTTATTATTGTAAGATGTCATTACGTACGATAGCTGTAAAGTGCCTGACAATGAGGAGCCTAGGCTGTAAGCTTAGTGACCAACAGCAAACAGCTCTAGACAGTAGGAGTGCGTCTGTCTTCTGGCCTGAAGGCAGAGAACAGGCCCTCACCCAGCAACTTGGTGTCGTTCTATCGAGCTACATGTTGTCTGTTCCACAATACCGCAAACTTCAGGACGTTTTTTGCTGTACGTAAATGTAGAGCATTACGAATCCCCATCGTACGGCCAATCCTTGCCACAGTCTCTCAGAATCTTCCTCGTTGCAATTAAGAGACAGTACATCGTCAGTCCAAACACACCATACATTGTGCCCTCACTGTAAAAAGCTGTATGTTTAGGACTGAATAATGCATCATCGGACTGGTACAGGACTTAATAACAAACAAATGAAATGGAATTGCAATTTTAACTATTTTAATTTTTAATAATTTAAGTAACTTAGCAAAATGTAGCTTTTGAAACTCCCTGAAGATGAAGCAGAAATGTCTGAAACATGTAGGAGTGAACATCATACAAAGAAAATATTGTGATATATAATTGTGCATTAGTTGGATGTGATAAAACCAATTAAACGCAGTTATTGCTGAACATATGGTGGCATATCGCTGTGTTTATTGTGCGGTTCACATCACATAAGTACCATTACAGTACAATTGTAATGGTAAATAGTGATTTTTTTTTCGTTGTTACGCCGTGCATGTTGTCGAGTTACTCAATTATTATACCAAACACTGCACATATATAAAATTTATAAAATTTACACATTAAAACATTAAAAACGCTCCGACATGTTTCGGTCCTAGGGCCATCATCAGGGAGCCATATCGTCCTTGCCCTGCAGGGCACTCTTCGCAACATAACATAACACAACACGGCTTGCTGCCACAACACCCAGCTTGTACAAAGAAATTAATCTGTGACTATTTCAAGTGTGGCTTTAGCAAGGAATATATAGCTCCCTGATGATGGTCTTAGGACCGAAACATGTCGGAACGTTTTAAATGTTTTAATGTGTAAATTTTATCAATTTTATATATGTGCAGTGGTTGGTGTAATAATTGAGTAATTGGGTAAATAGTGAATACAGACGTGTTTAGAACATTATTTGTAAACGTAAATTTATGGTCAATTGACAAGAGTTATAAAGCCATTACTTGACAGTATATTGAAGTCTACGGACGAAAGCACAACAAGTATGATGAGTTTTTCTTTTCTTGGGGGACATTTCGGAGGAACAGAGCAACAAAATTTGTTATTTCGTTTGTAACCGTGTGGATTTGCAGTGTCCTGTATACGTGCCATGAATCTGCATAAATAAATAAATAAATAAATATGTATATATATATGTATTAGACTTCGGTTGATATAAGACAGTTTTGCGACTATAAGTACAGTGGATTTCAGTTCAGCTGAATTACTTGCAACATTTATTTTTAATCTTTTATTCCGGTTTTCATTGTGTTGGCGCTAAGTTGTAAAGGCGTTTCCTTTCACATCAGTATAAAGGATGAATTTACGCAATGATCCGTCAAATTGAGTCTGGTGGCTTCCCAGCGGTCCATTCCCGTTGTGTCTACTGTCTAACGCTGTGAATTAATATCTTGCTTTGCCAGTTCGTGCTGCACGCTTTGCCAAGCTCCTCACTGTGTTGTTTTCTCCAGTCTCCTGTTACTCTCTCCTATTTATGGGCAAATATCACCCCCCCCCCTCAGCAAAGCTGTTCCTTGTCGTCTTCATTCTTCATGGTTCTCTCTGTGTGACAGACCAATTTTCGTTTCCAATTCCTTCGCGTTTTGTGTTGTTGGTTATTTATGTATGTATTTAAATAATATACTCGTACGTTACATTTGTGAACTGAGTACATTAATACATGACCCCCTCAGGGTGGTAGCCTCGTGTACATTGGGTACCGGCTCTCTTTCCCGGGGGTAAAGCGACCGGGGCGTGGCGTTGATCACCCACCACATCTAGCGCCGAGGTTAAGGAAAGAGTATAGCTATACCTCCACTCCCCCTCTGGGCCTTCGAGGCCTGTTCTGGGATGAACTTTACCTTTACCTTTACTCCTCAGACTTTTGGCATCTTGCATATATGGTCATAGGGTCGAATTTTTCTCCACTCAGGGTTCTTTGTTTATGCTTTTGAATATATAATACATATTGTTGTTGTAGTTGCTGTTGTTGTTGTGTGGGAAATAATTTGTTACGTCTTTTGACCTATGGCAGTAGAGTGTCTTCGTTACTACCGCCACCGAGTGACAACTCAATTGCAGTTAATAATAATAATAATAATAATAATAAACATCAAGGATTGGACCCTTTGATCCGTTCCGTTTCCAGAGTTACAGCTGCTCGCGCCAGCGCTTCTTCGGTCTTCCAATTGTTCTCCTTCCTTGTGGTCTGTAGTGGTATGATTTCAAAGGGATTCGGTTTTGTGGCATTCTTTGCAACTGTAGAAGCCATTTCCGTCTGTATTCATCTATCTTGTCTAGTGTGCCTGTAATCCGTAGTTCGCGGCGTATGTAGTCGCTTGTCTTGTGGTCATAAAGGGTGTAGCCTGTCAGAGGTCTCAATAACTTCATTTCTGCCGCTTCAATTCTTCTTCTTCGTAAGACTGTTACAGTCTAATTTTCTGACCCATATAGAAATGCAGGTAAAACAAAAGTGTTGTATATTTTCAAAATAGTTTTCGTTCTCACTTTCTTAAAAATAGTTCTCTTAATAGTACCTATTAATTGTATAACCAAAACCAAACTTACTCAGCGAGGGACTGGTTATCCATCCTGAGGACACCCTACCCAACTCAGAGCCTCCGGAGGAAGCACAGTACTACTACTACTACTAATAATAATAATAATACTATCACGTGCAATATTCGCATTGTCTCCGTGTTCATAAACTCTGTCTCTTAAGCAGTGCTTGATACAAAATTTGTATGAATTGCCCCACCAAACTCTTAGTACTGACTCTGACGTATCATCAATGGTCCTGTCAGACGCACACTGCAATGTAACTCGTCATCACCACAGCCCTCTATATGTCCGTTGTAATAAAGAAACCTCAACAAAAGTGTGTATAGCCGCGTATCTTTTCTAGGACGCACGGTAGTTGTCGTTCGAACGTGGCAATTCCTTGTATCCGCTGTGTTACATTAAAATACGGAAGGTGAAGTTGGCCTCCTTCCTTTCACTGAAATCGGTCAAGGGGTTCAGAAGCTGAAAACACACAAAAGACTGCGCGCCCGCGGTGATCTTATGTATCTACCCTTTTGTCTTAAGTAGGGAAGTAGGCTAATTGTCTCGTTATTAACTTCCACGTATCGAACCCTGACCCCTTTGTCTTCGGTCCATCTAATTTCTCACTAAGCTAACGCACATTTACAAAGATATTCTGTGCCTGGTCCGGAGAGCAGATTGACCCGTGCGTAGCGAGTGCCAGCGACAGGCACTCGCCGGCCGTTTTCAGTGTCTCTGCACGATGTCATGCACGTGTATTGCCGAATGTTCTTCCGTCATGCGCTGTCTTCCGTCATTTATCAATTCAGTAAATTAACACTGCACTGAGAGCTGGAAATACTGGCAGTGTTGGAGAGATGTATTAACGGTCCGATGTTCATCACTTCGCAATATACATGTACAACGTTTGCTGCATCCATGATTTGATACGTAAGTTCAGTAGAAGGTAAAGCAGTCCCGTTACAGGCCTGAAGTGGCTCACAGGGTTCCAGGAAGTTAAGGTTCCCAGATTACATGACAACAGCACAGGATGGTGGTAAAGTTGTCAGCCCTACGCACCGGCCGCCTTTACCCCCAGGAAATGCTCCTGGTACTCATTTCTGTCAGAGGCTGAGTCAATCCCAGGGCCATAGTGCGATCGGAAGGATTTTATGTAAATGAAAAATTGCAATGACACCAGCTGGAATCGAACCAACGACCTTCCGATTTGTAGCACAGCACCTTAACCACTGTGCCACCGCGGTCCCCACTTAAGTTCAGTAACCAGACGAAAAAATTACATCTGATAATTCGAGAAAGAACCCTCTACCATTAATGTATTTGATATTATATTTGTGAGACTGTGACAGGTAGCTGATTACTTTATGCACTTTCCCTAACATTACATGGTGTTCCTTGTTACATTACCTCTAACACAAAATTGTTTATCGTGTAGCAAACTTACATTCACCGGGATATCCCGTGATAGCTACTGTGATCGGGGACACGATAAAAATGACACTGGGTTACGATTTTGAAATGAAGGAGAGAGATCTTGGCTGAGACATGTAGCACGAAGGGCTAACTCTGAAAATGGACGCAGTATATTCTTCTGCCATGTTCGTATCCAGTTACCAGAGTAAAGCGAGGAGTCAAACCCGCATGGTAACTAAAGTGAGTTTCAAGGCACGAGATGGCGGAGCGCTGTGCCACGCTCCCTAAGCAGTCTGCAGTCCTGTATTGCTTAACTGCGGGCGTGTTGCGTGGACAGGACATTCTGAAGGCCTTGGCATTGCTGACGGTCGTCTGACAGCCCGACTGCAGCCGTCTGCTCTCTGTACAATAGCTGATGGTGCATGGCAAGCAGGCAGAATGGAGGACAATATTGTGTCCTCCATTGTCTTTACTTTAAAAGATTTGAAAAGAGACAAAGCACAGAATGGTTCTGTACGACTGTGGTTTGTTCTGTACCTACCGAAGTCCCAGCAGGAGGACAGAAGTTTGTGATGGTGTACAGCAGGAGGGGGGGGAGGAGTTTTGTGGCTTATTACGTGCGTTTATTTATTTATTTATTTGGCGGCTGTTTACATGCTGTGTCTACAGGACTGTAGGACTGTTCACGACGTTTCGAACGATCGTACTGCCTTCGTCTGCAGGGTTAAGCGCCCCAATAATTCTTCCTGAAGTCTTCTTGTGCATCTTGTCAATGAAGAAGACAGAACGATCTGCCGAAACGTTCAGGACTACACGTCCACATAGGGTACAGTCCCACTCCCCCTACCCCTCCCTTCCTCTTCCTTCTCTTCCATCTTCTGTCCAATCGTCAAAGGGTTAAAGAAGTTTTGTGTTGGATTTGTGGTTTTCAAAGTGGTAGTGAGACAGATTTATCTCCCAGTGCTGTCGCCTTGCTATGCCATCAGTGCAGCAGTTCTGCTTATTCACGGTCACTCGTCCGCCAAACGCTGTATTGGTGTTTCCTAACCCTATCATACCAGTGACTTTGTGCGGCTGTTAAAGAACTGGGTGGACAGTGGGGGACAGTGAGTTTGAAGAGACAATAGGCGTAGGTATCAGTCAATAACACAACAATATCTAAAAAGGATGTTTAATAAAGGATGAAGTAAACTACATGTTTCGGCCTAATGTGACCATCATCAGGTTTTCATCCGAAAGTATGGTGATAGTGCTTTACAGGATTGGTATGGGTATGTCACGATGGTGAGATCTCAGCATCTGTGATGTGCGCTATCCTGGGGTGTGCAGCTCAAGTATGTCTGCTCGCTGCTGTCCTATGTGGGTCTGCAGCTACTGTTTGTCCATTTCCGATGTCTACTGCTGGTGGGCTTTTGCTATGGGTTCTGTGGAGAGGATAAAAACCCAAAGAATAAGAGCTGATGCGTGTTAGTGTGTGTGTGGGTAGATGACTGGTGTGACGAGTTGTAATTAAGTGGTAATTGAAGGTATATACTTACGTGTGTTCTCTCTATCCTTTGTATCTGTGGTGATCTCTGTGTCCAGTCCGTTTTGTTGTGTGCGTGTACTGTGTCCAGTCCGTTTATATACACACAAAGGGGATGGCTCATTTTAGAAGTTTGAAGAGATTTTGAACACCCCTAGGTGAGAGGTGCTTTCAGCGAAATATGTGTAGCAAACTAATAAATACACAATAAATACGCCTGGCTGGCCAAGTACTCGCTTTTCAAATCTCTACAGGGACAAGAGACATAACATTTTCAAAACGTCCGAATTGTCTCTGTGCCAACCAAGCCTCTAATGTAATTATTAGGAGCGGCGCTTCTTTGGGGTTTAAGGCGGCTGCAGCGTGAAACTAACCACTCACCTTCATCTAGTGCCAAGGTTAAGAATGAGTGGTACACTACCTCAGCTCCCTTTCAGTATTCGTGGCGTGCAGAAGGACAGCTGTACCTTGACCTTTACCTTCAGACACGTCAATTGCCAGACACAGCATTCTGTTCTCGCGGAACGCACTGGCTTGGATATCGTCAGTGGCCAATTGCACACAGATTGCAAGTGGCAAGGAGTGAGCCTTATTTCAGCAAGAGCTGAACCGAGGGTGTGGACTGCAAAGTGTATTGCGACCTTCTTTTGTACAGTAAAACAGAAGTAGACCCTACGGTTGTCTGAAGAAGTAGCTGCCTTTCAGAAACCCCGGAAGCCTGCCTGTGATAACACGCAGCCTACTTCTACACGTCACTCAAATTCCTGCCGAAACACGTCGCCTTGTTAAAATAATCAATTATATGTCTTATTGGTTTCACGTATAAGACGTGACCTTGCAATAAGGACTGAGCCATTCACATGCGCTCTTTAATCAAACAGCTGTCCGCTGGAACTCAACCTTAGTCCCTGGCGGCGTCGAAAACTGGGCAAGTAGGGCGACATTTATCACGAATGTAAGAATGCGGAATGACACTGGCAGCTGTAGTCAATAAAACTGTCGGTACCGATGGAAATCCGTACAATTTGTATTCATATCCGCAAAGAGCAGTAGTGGAGGGGGTTCTGAAACTGTGGGCCGTAGAAATATCAGCTGCAGGCCTTTGCCGCAGTCGTTGTAAGGACGTCACTGTTAACCGATGTGTTTACAGTCGGTTAATTAATGTGGTTATAACTGACTGCCGTCTGATCACTGGACATGATTTCGATTTCCTGCACAATGTAAAAGAATGTAACGCCGTTTATTCTGGTATTGGTATATTGGTACCGACATTTCGGTGAAACTTGCTATATTCTTTTACATCGTCTGTTCAATAAATATAGACTTGACACTTGTTAGTTAACCGCTTAAAGCCCAATGGTTCCTAAATGTACCGCACAGCGGTCAATATATGTACCGCACAGCGGTCACTACATGTACCGCACAGCGGTCAATATATGTACCGCACAGTGGTCAATATATGTACCGCACAGCGGTCATTATATGTACCGCACAGCGGTCAATATATGTACCGCACAGCGGTCACTACATGTACCGCACAGTGGTCAATATATGTACCGCACAGCTGTCAATATATGTACGGCACAGCGGTCAATATATGTACCGCACAGTGGTCACTATATGTACCGCACAGCTGTCAATATATGTACGGCACAGCGGTCATTATATGTACCGCACAGCGGTCAATATATGTACCGCACAGTGGTCAATATATGTACCGCACAGCTGTCAATATATGTACGGCACAGCGGTCAATATATGTACCGCACAGTGGTCACTATATATACCGCACAGTGGTCACTATATGTACCGCAGAGCGGTCAATATATGTACCGCACAGTGGTCACTATATGTACCGCACAGCGGTCAATATATATACCGCACAGTGGTCACTATATACCGCACAGTGGTCACTATATGTACCGCACAGCGGTCAATATATGCACCGCACAGTGGTCACTATATACCGCACAGTGGTCACTATATGTACCGCACAGCCGTCACTACATGTACCGCACAGCTGTCAATATATGTACCGCACAGTGGTCACTATATACCGAACAGTGGTCACTATGTGTACCGCACAGTGGTCACTATATGTACCGCAAAGCGGTCACTACATGTACCGCACAGCGGTCAATATATGTACCGCACAGTGGTCACTATATACCGCACAGTGGTCACTATGTGTACCGCACAGTGGTTACTATATGTACCGCACAGCGGTCACTATATGTACCGCACAGTGGTCAATATATGTACCGCACAGCGGTCACTATATGTACCGCACAGTGGTCACTATATGTACCGCACAGTGATCACTATATACCGCACAGTGGTCACTATATGTACCGCACAGTGGTCACT
>Ga0131853_10011193_pt1 | contig 16411 bp, 10 predicted proteins | sample TergutLab28metaG_FD_92764 | JGI IMG/M metagenome (GOLD analysis project Ga0131853, IMG submission 92764) | Labiotermes labralis P1 segment gut microbial communities from Petit-Saut dam, French Guiana - Lab288 P1 (version 2) (version 2) | ecosystem: Host-associated > Arthropoda: Insects >...
AATGACTATATAATGGACAACTACATGTTTCAGCCTGTACTGGCCATCTTCAGGTTGTCTTAGGGGAACTTAAGATCTTACTATAAGCATGCACGCGCACGTGGTGTAGAGATCTCTACATACACCTCATGTGACACAGTTGTGTTTGACTACATACAATTTTCCAAGTTTCACACACACAACGGGGATGACACACTTCCTAGGGGAGTGAAGCAGTGGGTGTGCATGGCCAAAGACGCACACACACAAAAACAAATTCGTATTGAAAAATATTAACTTTACAAATTTTTTATAAAGTAGAATGTTCAATACACCAGATTTTGCAATAAAAAACAATAATCAGACATCTCAATTCTTGACACTTCTTGACATCATATGATTCCAAGAACCAAAGTCTTTTTTTTTTTGGGGGGGGGGGGTTAAATTTTCACACACAGTTTTTAATCCCTGGTCAAGAATTACAGTCATGCATTCTACTTACTGTATAAGTATTTGTGAGACAAATTAGCAAAAGCTTAACTCCTTAAACTACTTCCAAGGCTCTCACCATCAAGCCTGTATGAACATAAAAATAGCCAAGAGACTAATGGCTGTGCAAGTATCATGGCTGCTCATTACGTCCGAATATTCGCTATCCACCATACTTTGCCACAACCTCAACACCTACCCCTACTACACCTGTGCCATTTAACCTTTAAACAATAATTTACACTGTAGTTAATGGTTATGAAAAACACAAGTATTAGTTGAACAGTAAAAGACATAATTATGAAATAAATGGCATTTTGTGCAAAATAAACCACATACTATGCAGCATGTTTTAAAATGCAGTACAGTTTCTAGTTGCCTAAATACATAAAACGAAATTTTAGGGACTTCATTAGAACGAATTTATATATATACCAACATGGGTCATTTAAAGGTTAAATATGACCATTTATAGATACTTGGAAGCATCCAAAAGACTTCATTCTCGGTGTCATTAAAAAATGGACACGAAATTAAAGTGTGAATGATTTTCACAACGACAATGTTACCATCAGATTCCAACACTTTCAACACTAATATACTGAATACAGTAATTTAACATTTACCATAATATATACAGAAGTATGCTGTTTTCTTCATTCAGTGTACAAAAAGGGAGATCAAAAATGCCACTGGGCAACCTTCAGTTGGCTTGTTGTCATAAACAAGCCTAAATTCGCTGCGTATAAAACATGACTACCTTACTGTATATCCGTAACAAGCGAAACTTGGTCCTTCCTGCTCCTTTGAAAGGCTCAAAGTTAAAAATAAAAAAAGACATTCATCCTCTTTGTAAAAAATTACCTCTACAGAGACATTTCTGAAATTCAGCAGTTCCTTCTACTGTTACTGACTGTGAAGTCTGCAGCTGACCTTGGTAGTTGTCTGTGCTGCGGAAAGCCGGCCATCCCTTGTTCGTGACCATCAACCCACCACCCATGCTGTGCAGGTCAACTTCATGCTATTCAGTAAGGGATAGTACACATATTCTCTCATTCTGTAAGTATCCATGAGATACCCAACTACTACACAGAAGCAACGCTATAAAATCTACAATTAAAAAAAAAAATCTGCAAAAATTGTTACAAAGGTGTGCTTTCTTAATAGTTACCATGTTTCCTGCATCCAAATCCCCAAGTCTGGACACACAGAACTTGTATCAGTATTTACTCAGCAGAAGGACCATTAAACCGAACACATATCATGATGGAGCATATCAGCTGCCAGTCATATCCATTGCCTCTGACACAAGAATCTCTGCTTGACCTGACAACTGATCATCCACTTGGTCTATACGCCGCTTGTTCTGACCCTTCTCTGTTGAGCACTGACCATTCTGAAGCGTTCGCTGCGCCTTGTAAATTGGTTCGAACTCCTTCAGTTGTGCCATGAACCCTTCATTTGGATTGATGCAAAATCTACGTTGCTGAACCAAGGAGAAGGCATCTCTGAAAAAATGAATGTTCCCCAAAAATAAATTATAATGCAATATATTGGTGTGAGAACATACACACGATCTGGGCGTCAAAAAATCTGCTGAAGTGTAACGAGCTAGTTTCTTAACCAAAATTTGGACATTCATGCATTAAAAACTGCAATTTATGGTGCTCAAGACAGGCATGTGTGTCCTGAAGAAGGAATCATTTATTTGTTCAAACGCGTCTACAGTAAGCCTCTGACGTTTAACAAGTACTTTTACTGGTTTAAAATACGGAAACATACATCACAAAAACTTAATCAAAAGAATCATTACTGACGGTTGACTAATTAAGTACTGTTATAATGAAAATAAACAATGATCCTTATACAAGAGAAGTTCTCCCAACTTGTGCTCTCTCCCAGTACCACTATCAAAGCCCAAAAGACCTTTCAGTGTCCACACACGTAAATGATGCATATCTGAATAATTTCAGAATGGTCTGACATTCAATTTCCACATGAATTTCTGCTACTTCTCCATCCAGAATTTTTCAAGAGTATCCAGGATTCCACAATGCAGCACACCAATTCCTTCTTTATTCTTCGCTTTTTCCGTGGGTGGCTTCAGCTGTTCCTGAACACTGTAACAACAGCCGCTCAGTAACGCAGAATGCTTCTAGTTTTATGATGGCTACTGTCAAAAATCCGAAACCTTATCTTATGTATATATTATATCTTTTTATCCATCACAGTTTCCTTTGCCGTAAGTACAAAAGCTGTATGATGAGTCTTAGGATATATCCAAACAATTTCTTCCGCAGTTTAAAGTTTGTTACCATAATGTATAATACTTAACACAACTGACTGCATATGCAGCCATAATAAACTACTCGTTATTTTGTGACGCTCTTCCTAAATATTTCAGCCCCCAAAGGCCATCTACAGTGAGGTTAGTTACAAAGCAATATATTTATAACAAATATATCAAAAAAATATATGCATATATGAAGTTACATCACAATGTAATCAAAACACAATAACATACAATATCCACTGAGTGCTCAGTGATCCACCGTGGTGTAAACATCAACACACAATGGAAGGAAGAAACTCCGTTCGAATGGAGACAACAGAAATGACACAGTTGTCTGGCCAACTAAACACAAATTAATCAAGAAACAAAAAAAATACCTGTAATCAATCTACAGTTTATATAATTTTGGGGCGTGCGGTGGTGCAGTTGGTTTGAGGCACTGTGCTACAAGCCAGAAGGCCATGGGTTCCATTCCCGATGATGTCATTGGAATTTTTCATTGACACAATCCTTCCGCCCGCGCTACGGTCCTGGGGTCAACTCAGCCTCTAACAGATATGAGTACCAGGAATATTTTGTGGGGCTAATGGTGGCCGGTTTTGGGGGTTATGCGAAGGGCCAGCTACCCATCCATGGAAAACTTTTTCCAGCTAAAGATTCTCAATGAAGGAACAGAACAGGACGGCTTAATGGATGTAGAGGAATGCGAGTACAAAGGAATATGTGTAACAAATTGCATATGGGCACTTGGAAAGTGAAAACACTACTCAAACATGGTAAAATAATCAAACATGGAGGATTAAAAACAATGAAGAATTGGAAAAACTGATAATGCATAAAAAATAGTCAACTACATCAAAGCCCAGAGACTAAGCTGGTTCGGCCATATACAAAGAATGCCTGAAGCCAGGGCAACTAAGAAGATATTTAAATGGAATCCCTTAACCATGAAACCAAGAGGAGGACCCAAATGTAGATGGGAGGACAACATCATACAGGACCTTGGTCAAATGAAGATCAAAAATTGGTTAACCTGTGTCCAGGATAGAGCAAAGTGGATGGATGTCGTTGAGAAGGCCAAAACCTCCAATTAAAGGAGGTTCAGCGCCTGAAGAAGAAGAAGAAAGGTGGCCGGTGCGTAAGGCTGACAAACTTACCACCTTCATGTGCAGAATGTCTTGAAATCTGTGAGCCTCAAACTTCTGGAACCCTCAGGGCCTGTCCAGGGATTGATTTACCTTTTTATATAAATTTAGAAATATTTTACTGATAATACTGTAGTTGAATTAAATACTACATAGCCAATCTATTGCACGGAATGTGGAAAACATTAAATTATTACCATAATACTTAACTGCTGTAAGCCACACACGTTGACCATTCAAGACAGGCTGCAGAACAAAATGGTCACTAGAAATTTTTCTTTGACAGTAAAAATCATGGATGTTTCTTTTGCAGAATACTTTCATATATGAAATATTGCTGTTTACATTCAGAAGCTCATTCCTGATTTGCTTACCTGATACATTCAGGCAACATGCTATGCAGGTCACATGTATTACATGTGGATAAGACACTTCCACAAGCGATGAAGCAGAACTTCGTAGACCACTGGGTCCTTGAAGATGGGACCACAGACCGTCCCAAAACAACGGTAACTATCTACCAACCTACACTGAGTAACATCCCACATGAGCAAAGGTGTCATGTAAGATGCTTTTTCTGTACACACAACAATCTTTGTGCCATCTACTGCACTAGTACATAAGGTGAGTAACCTCCATTAGTGAAATAAGCAACTGACCGTCTATTTACTTTCTCTAGAGTTTTACAGCATAACACACAGAGTCTGGACGATTTGTTAATACCCAGTTTTCCAGCTACCAGGTGCACAATTCAACTGTCAAGAGCATTTTCAGTTTTGCCCTCAGGTAACAAAACATAAGCATCCTTTTGTATAGATACTGCTGTCTCACTGTTTGTAAAAGTGAAAGCAGTCCCGTTACAGGCCTGGACAGGCCCTGAGGGTTCCGGGAAGTTAAGGTTTCCAGATTTCATGACAATGGCAAAGGATGGTGGTAAGGTTATCAGTCTTACACACCGGCCACCTTTACCTCCAGGAAATACTCCTGGTACTCATTTCTGTTAGAGGCTGAGTCGACCCCAGGACCATAGTGTGGCCAGAAGGATTATGTCAATGAAAATTTCCAATGACACCATCAGGAATCAAACCCACGACCTTCTGGCTTGTAGCGCAGTGCCTCAACCAACTGCACCACCACGTGCCCCCTCACTGTATGTAGATTCTAGATAAACTTCTTGTAATTCTGACTAGGATAGAACAGACTGCAGTAGTTTTCAAATGTTTACTGTGAACCTGGATTTCACATTTCAGTCCATGCTTGCTGAACCTTCTATGTGGTGCAGGCAACTTCAGTGTAATTTGGTGTGCATGCGGTTAAATATTTGGAATGAAGAATCAGTATGTGTATAACCACACATGTAATCTTACCTGTGTATAGTCTATATATGATGTGCAATAACAATATACTGATAATAATCAGAAAAATTTATGAATAATGCAATAATGGCTGGATCCTGCCAGCAGCCAGTCAACACAACACATGACTATACCAGTTGCTGTTTATACAGAGTTGATCCTCCTGATGATGAGCAGCATGCCTGATAGAAACATGCAGAGGCTTACTACTGAAATAAATTAATAGCAAATAGTGCATCTTGTTGGTTCTTATTATACAGATAGTAATGTAATGTTATGTCTCCATTAATAAACAGCTCGTAAGTTTTCAAAACTGCTTGGGCATTCAATCTTGACTGGCACGGAACGGTTGAAAGAATTTTTCTCGTTTAATACTGTGTGTCTGGGCTAGAGGTACACAAAAATACATGCTTATGTTTTAGTACCTAAAAGCTTTATGAAATTTATGTTTTCAACAGTGTACAGAGTAACTCAAAAAAGATTTTTATACATGTCCGTACACTTCAATGTGGGCACCTGTTGTAGCTCGACAAATACTGCACTCTAAACGATACTGAAGCTCTTGCCACACGTTTAGCAGCATACGAGGTGTTATAAGCTCAACTATTTCAATGATACATTGTCTCAAATCAGCCAGATCTCGAACTTTTCTCCTGCACACAACGTCCTTAATAAACCCTTATGCAAAAAAAGTCTAATGGTGTCAAATCCAGAGATCTAGGGGGCCAGGCAGTAGGACCTTCAGCTTACAACACCTCACATGCTGATAAACACATGGCAAGAGCTTGAATTTCGTTCGGAGTGCAGTATTTGTCGAGCTACAACAGGGGCCCACATTGAAGTGTACGGACGTGCATAAAAATCTTTTTTGAGTTACTCTGTACACTGTTGAAAACATAAATTTCATAAAGCTTTTAGGTACTAAAACATAAGCATGTATTTTTGTATACCTTAGCCCGGAAACGCACTATGTCTCTGACAGCAACATAACACCCTGTTGTGGGCAGCTGAACTATGTGCTGAGCGTGCCTGTTGTAGTCCATCATGTAAATGCTGCCATGTTAACTTTGCACGCTTCTGACTAGAACTTATTTCTATGCCTGTGGCTATGTCGGTAAAGTCTATTGCTTAGTATTTGCTTTATGTTCTGTCTTTTCTTTGATCTTACTTCCCTGCACCCACCATTCAGAAAATATTTCTGGTCACTTCATACATAGAATGATGCAAGTAGTACAGTATTACAGTATAGGGTGGATGGCTTTAGAATAGAGTTCATTTATTGTTAGATTTATGTGTTCTTATTGTTATACTTATGTATTCTTATTGTTACGTTTATGTATTCTTATTGTTGTTTATGTATTCTTATTGTTACATTTACGTATTCTTATTGTTATGTTTATGTATTCTTATTGTTATGCATGTTCTGTTCTCTATATTCTGTTTTCATCATGCCAATTGGCACTCTTCGGCTACCGTGACTGACGTATTTCCGTGCTCTATCCTGAGTTGTATGGCAATTGCCAGGGTATAACTTGCAAAGACAGGGCATGGCCCGCACTCTTCCCAATTAGTTAATTGTGTTGTTCTATGTATTGTTTGTGTCAATTGTGTTGTTCTATGTATTGTTTGTGTCGATTGTGTTGTTCTATGTATTGTTTGTGTGTAAATGTGTATTGTACTACTGCCACCGAGTGTCAACCCAATCGCAGTTTACAAATACATCATATCATATCAAACAAAAATGTATATTGACACTATAACAAAGATACATACTTCTTTTTGCAGTACTGACAAACAATAATCATTCCATATGTTGTCACACAACAGAATCTTGCCAGCCACTGTTAAACCAGGCCACTTCTCATCGTTTTAATTTCTATCGTTGTAGAAGATTAATCACACGAAGGAAACCACTTCTAAATGTAACTCCATAGCAACTTAAAATTATTATGCAAAACCACTACAAACGTATGCAAGAAAACACATGATCACTGTTATGTGTTTCACAAGGTACTGTTGCAAATGTAACTTCAAACTCAAAAAGTACAACCCAATTAGTGGCTTATCATATCACCGAGTCAAATATGCTGGTTATACATTCATTCTTTGATAATTTTTTTTGCAGAGATTAAAAAACTGCTTCTCAGAAAAAAAAGCATCAAATATGTACAAACTGACACTGAGGCACGATGCATGATCCGCTGCAAAAATGACAACACTTCTTAAAGTATTTAATATATGGCAAGATAAGACTTTTTAGAGTATTCAATACACAGCAAAATAACCACTCTAAAAAATAAACTATGTTACTGACGCTGCCTTGTAACATAATACACGCAACTCAATAAATTGGTTTGTACTAACAACTTCTGTCATACCTTTATAATTTATAAGGACTTTATACTATTATACATTTTACATTTGTTACGCAGTTTGTTGATCTGGCTGCAAAAATGTACCAGGGATGTGAATAATGTTAAGTGTGCATTAGTCAGTTTCTTTTACATGAAATAGTGGTAATGAACCTTTGGGTTATACAAAACGCAGGGAATTTCTTGAGTAGCAGAGGGTCTGTTAGCTTCTCAGGAAGGGTTCTGCTCCATGGAGTTAGCTATTTTTATTACTACTATTAATTCATACAACAAAAACAATGTAGCACTTACTTGCATGATAATCCATACTTTTCCATAATGTATGCTAAAACAAGGGCTGCACTTCGGGATATTCCAGCATTCCCATGGATAAGAGTCTTTCCTCCCATAGCCAAGCTTTCATCGACAAACTGACGAACTTTAGGGAAATGCTGAATAATGTTCTCTGTAACATTATCTGCTATATTGAGGACCAAATACTTGAATTTCTCTGGAAAGTTGGGCCTAATGAAGTGGGCTTCTATATCCTGCCTGACACAAACAATATGCGTGATACCATGATGAGTAAGATTGTCCAACTTGGACTTCATTGCTGATGAATATGGTCCAAGGAACAATCCGGGTACAATCTCCTGCATTGTGCGACGCATAGTATATGTCCACTCTTCACTATCATGCACTTTGGGAATCTCAGGAAACTCCATCCCAGTCACCTGCCCATCCTGAAAATTAAAGGACTATGAACACATCCATACATCTGTACACGACACTTGCACATTGGCACCAAGCTGCTTCAATCGAAGTTTCTTACATCTGGTTCGATTACATTAACGCAATACGCACATACACCATACCTCTCTATACTTCCGAACTACATTATCCACAAAAAGCGTCCATATAATATTTAAAATGACATTATATGTCACCCAAAGACTCATCTTCCATTAACCACCTCCATGTTTATACCCACAGATCATTTAGCATAACCATGGATCACACATTGAAGCTGACTCAATGCCAATCAAAGTGCAAGCGTGACATCACAGACTGACCGTGCTGCCATCTGTCTACTTTCTGCTGTTGCGACTTGGCAAACAACGCTCCTGCAGGTAAGCTGAAAAACTACGCCTGCAACTGCGACAGCGTAACTGGTAACGCAGCGCACTACAATTTCTCTCTTTCTGCACAAACGCAATTTCTTCCAGCCGTTACCACAATTCACTTGTGTACACTACACACTTTACAACATGTTTTGGCCCTCCAATGTTTGGACGAATTCAGTCCAATATGTACAGCACACATTGTGGCCAGTAACCAACAGACAATATCAATAATCAGTGTACTTGGTTCATTTCTTTTTTTGTTATTTACATGTAGAATAATTAAATCAGAACATGAAACATAAACTTCTACATCTCATGTTACCTCAGGAATTGGTACCTTACTCCCTTTACTGTGTGATACCGTATACAGACAAATGTTTCCTATAAAATGTGTACTCATTTCGCTCTTAAACAAATTACTACAGTTCTTATTCTTTATATGCTCAAATCGTACACCTGAATTTAATTCTACAAGCCCTACACACAAACACTACAGCCCATAACAATTTCAAGAGACAATTATAAGTATAAAATATTGTGTTGTTAATGGGAATGTGACCACAGTCCCTCAGGTACAATGAAATGTAAACAGCTGTTTGGAATATTAATTGTAATTCATTTACATCAGATGTCCCAAATATGCAGCCCATGCAATGAGCTTACTTTAATTACAGAATAAAGCCAGCCATAGAACTGAATAATTTGGGCTCATTTACTTTCTTGTTATTTTTCATTACAAGCAAGAATTTTTAGTTAGGCATTTTTAAATTCTCTGTTGGTACAAAAGCTGTAGAAGGGGTTGCTACAGGTCTCCAAATTTTAAGAACTCTACGTTCAGGGTCCATTATTAAACGGGATTATTTCATTGCTATCCAAGATGGGTAAATATGTTTTAAAATACTAGCTGGCTGATGTTCTGGCATTCAGTTGTGTCACGAGGGGAAGCTTTCCTTTTCTGCTAGGACATTAATATGGCTTGGTCATATTGCCATTCAGGAAATGGTCACAGCACTTGTGACTGTCATAAATTATTCTAATCTTAAAGAAAACTGGATTACAGTGTTCTCCAGTACATCTAAGAACAAAAGGCAGCTGTAGTTACAGATTTCTGGCAGAGAAATCAGTCTCACAGTGACCAGTGTGAAGAGTCACACTGGAGTGGAATACTGTTTCCTCTGTGTAAATTTGTGTACCTTGTAGTTGCTTCAGTATTGTACAATATACAATACACATTTCAGTTTTGCAGGGTCTGTATATAAAACGAAGAAAAGAAAATTAGAAGACAAAGCAACATGTATTTCAAGAAAACTCCATACATAAATTCTTAAGTTTACTGCACCACAAAACTGCCTCAATTTGCAGTATGGTGGTGTCAGCTACAAAGGATACAATCTGCATTGCCACCATGACACTTCACCTTTGGTGCCGAGGGGAAGCTATGAGACGGTGAACTGAAGAAAGTGAAATATGATTTGCGGTGGCAGAATGTATTTACTGTTACAACTGAAGTTTCATTTTATCTGTTTATAATAAAACTTGATATCTGATTATTAAAAAAAAAGGTAAAGTGATCCCGTTACAGGCCCGATGTGGCCCAGAGGGTGGGTAGAGGTATAGCTCTATTCTTCCATGACCACGGCACTAGAAGGGGGTGAGTGGTCAGCAGCACGCCCCAGCTGCACTTTACCCCCGGGAAAGACCCGGTACCCATTGTATAGGAGGGTGGGTGGGCCCCATGGCCGGTCTGGACTGGTGGAAAATCTCGCCCCCACCGGGATTCGATCCTGGATCGTCTAGCCAATAGTCAGTCACTATACCGACTGAGCTACCCGACCCACATCTGAATGATTATATCACTCAGCTATCAAGACCATTTACATATGATGAGTAGGTGAAACAGTCTATAATCCTGGTACAAGGAACTGTTTCCTGAGAAATAACAAGTTACCCAAAAACATCAGTATTTCTGCACATATGGGGACTGAAGTGAACAGGTGACTTGGCACGAAATGAAGGACATTCAACTTAAAGTGGGAAGTGAACAGATGTTAAAGAAACCGCACAGCTTCCTGCTTTTATTTCAGATGTTAAAAAGGACTTTCAATTAGTGGGAGAGCTTTTACAACTGGTCCCTGTTACACCATTTCTGACACACAAGGTTTCAAAACCAGATGAAAGGGAATGCAAAACATGTGCCATTTGACAAAATTCATCACAAAGTTAGCCATCATACTAGACTGCAAATGCAATCAAAATTTAAAAATAAAAACTGTGCCCAAACCTTGTACACCTGACTGTATATAGAGCAGATCATGTATCATCTCTGAAAGATGTAGCCACTGAAAGACATAAAAGTCACAACCAGCAGAATGTAGATGTCACGGAAAGATGCCAAGTTTCTCCATCCACTTGCCATGACGTGGCATATGGGAACAGATGCCTGGTGATAGCTCTTGACACCCACATCAACAATGCTAGGAAAGCACTTCTCCTGAAATCTCCATCTCACTCTTTGGCGTGTGGACATGGAAGATGCGGGGCTGCAGTTCTGCATATCTGTATACACCCTGCCTGTTACTGTAGCCGTGGACCCACTAATCTGTCCAATATACTACACCATGCATACATTGCAGGATTATCACAGAACACATTGCAGTAACTATGACCATTTCTGGAACCATGAGCAGACTGACCTCCTACAACATTGGTTTGAAAGCATAAAGACATGGACAGATCCATAACTGGTGCGAACACTTAAATCCCTGCATCCATTTTATCCATTTAACCCTTAACCCACTAACGTGGAGAATATGGTGAGCTCCTAATAATGCCAGCAAATGGCAGATGGGATTTAAATTGGCGTTTAAAGGGTTAACTTTGGCCGTTTCCAAATACGGTTCAGTACAAGTACCTCACTATGAGTTACGAACTATACTCGGAAAAATTACATCATGGACAAAAATAAACGCTGCATTTCTGATCATGATTTATCTCTTAACTGCCGCAGCAAAATCCTCACTTTCATATTCACAGTTCTTCCTCCTCAGCATTCTATCTCTACTGACTTACTTACTCCATGGTGCAGAGTCCTTCTTGAGCAGCTAACTGGTTTGCAGCTAGTCAAGAAATTCCCCGCATTTCACGGAACCCGAAGGTTCATTACCGCACTCACAAGCGCCCACCACCTGTCTCTATCCAGGGCCAGCCCAATCCAGTCCATATAACCACATCCCACCTCTGGAGATCCATCCTAATATTATCCACACATCTACGCCTAGGTCTCCTTCACTCCGGTTTCCCCACCAAGACCCTATACATCCCCCTCTCCTCACCCATATGTGCCACATATCCAGTCCATCCCATTCTTCTCCATTTTATCACCCGCACAATATTGGGTGAGCAGTACAAATCATTTAGCTCCTCGTTATACAGTCTCCTCCATTCCCCCGTTACCTGGTCCCTCCTTGGTCCAAATATTCTCCTCAACACCATGTTCTCAAACACCCTCAGCTTCCTTTCCTCCCGCAATGTCAACGACCAAGTTGCACACCCATACAAAACAACAGCCAAATTACAGTTCTATATATCTTGATCTTTAAATTTTTGGAAGACAAAAGGTTCTGCACCGAATGATAGCAAGCATTTCCTGACCTCAATCTGCTCTTAATTTCTTCCGGAATAGAATTATTCTATCTGTACTGACCACTTTATTAATGACACTTTGGGCATTTTCTGGGTAGACTGGGATTCTGTGTACGATTTCTTGGCCACCTAGGTTTCCTAACTTACACCACTAGTTTCTTACTGCTGGGGTTATGTCGAGGGTTTAATCTATTCTCAAAAATCAACTGCTGCAGAACAGCTAAAAGATTAAAAAAAAAAATAAATAAATAAATAAAATAAAATAAAATAAAAAATTAAAAAAAAAAACCGAATGTGATCCGAAGTGCAGCTCCATACATGTAACAGTGAGTGTGGATAAAACTCTACTAACGTCTATATACTCGTACACGCTTAGCAACACGCGATGCATATACTGCACTACACCACAGAATTTGTAGTTCATTACAATGACAGTTTGACTGTGACTGTCAGCTTGCATATCCTCATTAAGAAGAGTCTGGCTTGTTCGTTCCTTGGTCGGTAGGTTGCCGTGGTAACCACTGTTGTATTCTCTGAGAGGCAAGCAGCAAAGCATGAAGAATTATGAACACATGACGTCTTTTAACAGTAAAACATAGTTCAACTAATGAAGTGTTTGTTATTTTTTTAAAATACCTGTATATGTGTTTCAGCGTGTCCTTGGAATGCTGAATGTGACATGATGCTGTCCCATGTGAAGACTGGGCACGCGGCTGTTATACACAGTAAAGTGATTCAGTAACGTATCTGTCGACAGATGGTCACAGATGATTTGAAGAGTCTGTGTTTATCTTTAATCACTGTTGGTGCAGGCTTGTGCTACCTGCGGTCTCATTCCACAAGTAATAAAGTGCAAAAGAAAGACACACTTGCATACCTCGGGGACAGTGGTGTTACTAGAGAGAGGGGAGGAAGAACTTCAACATTTTATGACCCTTGTCGAGTCGGACCGAGAACTCCCGACTTGTGGTGCGTCACTGTCACAACTCAAGCGCCCTTTCTCTACTTAGTGCACTTCTAGCTCTTTTCCGGCGTGCACGTGTTTCTTCTTTTTCTATTTTAGTGCAGTTCTTTTAAGTTGACAGTGATTTTTCCACCCACGATGTCCATCAAAAAGACAGAAAAGAAGAAAAAATCAAAACAGTTGACATTAACATTCTTTCTTGATGTCTTCTGAACCACAGCCTGGGCCTTCCTCAGCAAAATAAAAAGTGATTTGATTGATATTTTTTCAATTATCTCTGTAATTTTCTATATACTTAATGCATTAAATTAACATTGCATGTCATAATGTAAAGAATTATTGTAAATTACAAAACTGACTAATTTTTTTGGCCCATGAACCTATCTCAATTTAAGCCATTTAAATAGCATTCGTTTTACGGCAATTCGATTTACGACCAAATATTCGAGAACGTAACCCTGTTGTAAAACGAGACCCTACTGTATAAGGACATCACATATGCCATCTCACGAATATCACACTGAACAGACGCTTATGATGAACAAAACAAGAAATGTAACATTATCAACCAATCTGTATTTTTATTTCTGTACAATCAGAGTCCAGATGCAGTGAAGCCCATGACACTTTAGAATGCACTGCCTGCAGACATGGAAGCAAAGAATGCGGAATACAAAAATAGTAACCGAAGTACATTTTCTGTAACACAAATTAACACATTAGACCAACAAGCATTTCCAAGTTAGCGGTTTAACGTTAGGGACGTTGAGGCAATCAAAAAATACAAAATGGAATTCAAACCAAATGATGAAGTTAGTTTGGACACCTGAATGTACGGAACATGTTCCTCTACTTGAAGATCTTCCCTTGATTGAACGGACGATTCTGCTTATCGGTGCCAGTCCATGACAAGTACTGATGAACTAACTTCTTGGTGCCTTCGTCAGACAGGTCTAGTTTTGTCCACTGGTAAGACTCATAGTCAACTTGCCAATCCTGTGAAAGCTGGACAAAAAAAGAGGACAACTTTTCATGGTGGTGTTAACATTCATACATCAGTCTTCTAGAGTAAGATTCCATACTACAATAATGGTAGGTAGGTAGGTACCAATGTTTCAGAAGAATCCTGCTCACCATTTACCAGTCTACAGGTACTACTGACTTCTGAACAGGATAGGTTCCGAACACCTGGCCAATGAAAACTATCAAACAGGAAACTATAAAAGAAAAGATCTGGAGAAAGAGTCAAATAAGGAAACTAAATAACTACTTATTTTAATACAAACTGTAAAGTATTACACCCAGGCCAAGTTTTACACTCATTTGTTTGACACCTCTTTGCTTTAACATCTTGTGGCTGCCTGCATTCAATAATGCTAACCTTTTATTTCAGATGGCAATATCACTTTCGATGTACACCTTTTCTGATCTAGGCATACATGTACCAATCACTGAAGTCACTTTTAAAAAAATGCCAAATAAGTAACCTCAGGACCTACACTGGGAGGGGGGAACCACACACCCAATGCCTCACACTGTCGTGGTTTAACTATGCATATTCACAAATTGGATTTAAAAATTGTTACTACAACAGGAAGAGAAACCACAATGGTTTGACCAAGTGAAAACAAGAGATAGGACAAGAATACTGGGAAAAGTATTTGAATTCAATTTTAAAGGAACAAGACCTATGGAAAGCATAGAATATGTGACAGGAAGTATGTAGTACATCATTACTCCCAGAGACTACAAAAGAAACTGTCTTAAACTCACTTAGAATTCAGGTTTTCTGGTGTATGACACTGTTACCAGCTAGACCAGATGACTGAATCCTCAGAACAATGCTGTGAAGATGTCACATCTTTCACATGTTTCTGCCATACATAAGACCAATGTAAAAAGATATACAGACCCAGGAGCTAGTTCATGCTTTACAAGCAGAAGAAAAATATTAACCTTTATCATTACCAAGCTATTAAGACTAAAGAACACAACAACAGAAAATATGTTAACACATGCATCAGAAACTTGGACACTAACAAAGAGAGACAGAAAGCAATTGAACATTTTTTAAAGGAAAGTGTATAGAAGAATTTTAGGCGCAGTATACGACAATGGGAAAGAAAACTGGAGGATATTAACCAGTAAAGAAATTTATGCAAGTGTTAAAAACCTACTATAATAGAGACAATAAGGCTGAATAGATTTTGTTGGTTTGGGCATGTACACAGAATAGAAGAAAATAGAGTTCTCAGAAGGATATACATGAATTTGGGAACAAGACTGAGAGGTAGACCAAGAAATAGATGGCAAGATGAGGTGACAGAGGATGGAAGAAGCTCCTCAGAACTGTAAGGAATCGTCGCATTCTGCATTTGCCAATGGAAAGAAAGAATGAATCATTACTAAGCTGTAGTACATTGTATTGTTACCAATATACAGTAATGTGGGAAACAAGTGGAGCACACTGGAGGAGCTGTTTCTCAGACACAGTGGAAGAAGAAATACGACAGTACCCATTAACTGTTCTGTGACTGTGGCTTATGTGGTCAAGGCAAACTACTCTTCCTGTATGAAGACATGTTCACAGCCAAAGCGAACAGATGTGTCTGAACACGTGTTCCTGGTCAGAGCAAACTGACATACAACGTTCTCCCTGCATTTCAGAACAGTTACATTTCACTATAATGTCATTTAATGAACTTACCTCAAATGCCAAATCCTGACCTCTCCAAACCCAAATACCAGATATTGAACTGTCATTATCTGACCCAAACAAGCACATAGATGCAAATGAATTCTTTCGCATCTTATCAAGCCTCTGGTACATCCCTGGAAGCGACATAAAACACAGCACTGTACATAACTGGTAATTATTCCCATATTACCTAATAATTCATACATGTACATACTTGTTCTTATTAACCGTTATCCTACTGGGGTGGATACTTATATTTTTGTACACAATTTTTTATTTGGAATCGGGGGGGGGGGGGGGGGGGGGGTGGTATTTTTTGTAGAGGTGGTGGTAATGGGGGGAAAAACGACAGATTTGACAAAAAAAAAAAC
>Ga0131853_10011196_pt1 | contig 16406 bp, 8 predicted proteins | sample TergutLab28metaG_FD_92764 | JGI IMG/M metagenome (GOLD analysis project Ga0131853, IMG submission 92764) | Labiotermes labralis P1 segment gut microbial communities from Petit-Saut dam, French Guiana - Lab288 P1 (version 2) (version 2) | ecosystem: Host-associated > Arthropoda: Insects >...
CCCCCCCTTTCCGAGTAAGGGAAACCCGGGGCGCCCCTTGGTTTCCCCCTTTTAGGAAAGGAAAAAAACAAAAACCCCCTTGGCTTAAAGCTTTTGGTTTCCCCCCCCCCCCCCATGGCGCAACAGCCCCTGGTGGGCCAGTGCCTTCTCATTATCGAGGCTTCACGATCACACTCAGATACACCTCACTTGGCAGGACTCTTCTGGAAGAGTGATCAGCCCGACGCAGAAAACTATGCCCGAAAACACACAGCGCACACAAAAGCCAGACATCCATGCTCCTGGAGGGATTCGAAACCACAGACCCAGCAAGTGAGCGGCCGCAGACACACGCGCGGCCACTGGTATCAGCAATGCTGTTTTATTAGCCAAGGCAATTTCCCGAAAGACAGGACTGTCACGCGCCGTTAGATATTTGAATGAGAACAGTCACATGATCTTAGGGCTGCATCCTGAAATCCTTAGACAAAAAGAGGTTTCACATGCTTATTAAAGTATTGACGTTTACAAGATATGTAAAAGGAATTATATGCATAGCAAGTATAATTGTGCATATTCTAGTTCAATAGCACAAAGAAAGAATAATTTCTCATACGAACCTATTCTATACTTCGTTACAAAGACATTGTTACAAATTCACACATTTCTGCCTGGCGAAGACGGCACAAATCAATCCATATTGAAAAGGGAATATGTTCTTTAAATTAAATTCTCTCGCCCGAGAATTGTGTCTTGAATGTGATCCATATCTGTGGCTTCAGAATCAAATAATCCACCACAAGCTTATAAATCTTCTTCAGATTCCGAAGGATTTAACGTTCAGGTGCAACTGTCAGGCATGTTAATCATGTAACCGCACAGGTCTGATTAATGCCCAGTTCAAGAATCTGTGAAACTCTACTCCCATTCGTCCATTCATCTTTAAGGGGCGGTGGTAAATTCAGGACAGGCACACCTTCATTCACCCTGCCACATACAACTTTAAATATTCAAAACAGAGTGGCTATTACATGTAAGCTAAAGGTATAGCAAACCCTACACAGGCCTCGACAGGCCCTTAGGGCTGCAGGAGGTTGAGGCTCCCGGATTTCCAGACAATCGGCCCGAGAAAGTGGTAAGGTTATCAGCCTATCGTCAATAGAACCAACGACCTTCCGGCTTGTAGCGCAGTGCCCCAATCAAATGCGCCACTATGTCCCCACCTAGTACATGCAGCACCTCTTGTAACATTACATGCAATGAAGACTCTACACAGTTGCAGTGCGACGTCACTCTTAACAGGGTTTTTACAAGGCTAAGGATCACACCAGGAAATCTGTACATAAAATTTAGACGTAGAAACGTATGTGTTGAGAATATTTAAATCTGTGAAGAAAGGAAAAACAGAAAGGGGAAATTTTAATAATGAAGAATTCGTATTTTACATGGGAATTAAACAAACAATGGTGCGGTATAAGACACACACATGGGGAAACACATACAGCTGTCTAACGAGAATGGGAAATAGGACAATGAAACTTTGTGCTCCATACACGCACGATATTTTTAGACTAACCCCCCTCTCCATACTATAAACTTTCAAATTAACATCTCTAACGACGGGGTAAGTTATTTCAATTTTTTATTTCACATTTTGGTATGGAATTCATTTATGCGTCACCTAACTCCACAGCGACTTCACATTTCTCATTGGTATTCCAGAAATGTGTATGAAAAAAAATCACTTCCTTATAAGGCTTCACGTTTAAGCTTACGTCTACGAAAAAACAATAAATGCATTTTAAAAATTTATCCTTTTATACATTTTTCGACCTCTAACTTAAATAAAGCTGCTTATACTGAAAAGCAACATCCTTGTCGCAAACTTCTACCGTGTATTGTGATTTCCGGACGTGTTCTGTCCGCTGGGCCTGTGAGGTCAAGTGGCACATATGTATAGGTTTGTAAGCTGAGGTGAAGAACGTTACCTAGCAGGACAAGGAAAATACAAGGAAACTGACAAGAGTAAAAAGCTAAGTTTCGTTGTTTGTTTATCCACACGGACACATCAAGAGCTGTAAGCTGTAAGTCAACAGTCGGCTTTGCTAACACCGAAGATCGGTTTAGTTACTGCAAACAAACTTATATCCTTTCTGACACCTTGCGGTTTGAATGACAGTTTTTCGCACTTGTAATTACAAAACTGATAAACCTTTGCTTATTGTCCTGTTGATTTTATTTCTAAACCTCGCACAGTAAAGCAGAGCTTTTATTATTTAAGTAAACTGGCTTCTTAGTACGAAATTCATGTCTGAAGAAATGAGAAACATTTTTAGCTTTCTCTCAAATTTAGGAATATTATATCATTGCACGCTTACCGTGGACTAACTACCAATTACAGTTCATTGAAGAAACCAAGACAGTATATATATAATTAAATAAATTTTTAATATATAAAATTATTCCACTTTCTCACATGTTTCGGGTCCGCAGGATCATCTTCAGGGAGGAAAGCTACTATTAGTGAAAATTACTAACAGTGAAAGTACGTATGTCCCTAAGACATTTGCTACACCGCGATACAGAATGTGTAGTTTCCATGTGAAGTTTTATTATAATGCGTAAAATGACAACAGGCTCCGACATAAACGTTTTTTTAACGTTAGTAATTGCCACTAATATTTATTTTCTCACTGAACGTGGCCCTGCAGCGTCGAAATATGTAGGCCAGTGGAATATATTTGTCTTCCCCAGTTTTTTCGTGTACCATTCAGTTCTTTCGACTGTTTATAATTTAAAGTTAATTTATGTCTTAAAAACATTTCTAATATAAAACTATACAAAATATTTGGTTAAGCAGTTAATATGATAAAATAGCCACTCAAATTTCTACAGAAATTGTGACACTGGATAGCGTGTAAGCCGTCCCACGTAACTCATAATTACTCAGCTGATCTGCACTGAGTTGAATCCAAAGTTCATTATTTCCGTCTTTCACGTCCTGGTTGTCATTGCTCTCTGACCTGTGCGAGGTGAATCCAGTGCACTCCCACCACCTTCGTAAATGTCATTTCTGGTAAAGTATTTCAGCAAAGTCATGGAAAGGGTTTGAAATTCTATTTCTAACACAAAATGCTTGAAGTAGAAATTCTCGCAGAGTTATCGGCGCACATTTCAATCACTTTCGGTGAAAGCAACGACTCTGTGCTTCACTTGTCTAACTGACGGGCGACTTCATGCCAAATGTGTTGAAAATCCTGACTGAGTGAAGGTCCTGGTTAGGTGTGTGTGTGTGTGCATTATGCTCGCATATACACCTAAGCCTCCCAAGCGGTTATATTTTTGCGTTCATTTGTCAACTCACTCTTCTTTCAATGTTTTTAACATTTTAAGTATCAGTTACAAGACAAATTACTTCTTGGATCTAACGCCGTGTTATCTGGTTGAATGTTACCAACATTTCTGATGAGAAATCAAAGGTATCTCGGTTGATTCCAAAGAAGGATTTATTCTTTTCCTTACACAAAACGTTCAGACAGGCTCTGGTGTCCACCTATCCACCTATCATACTACTCAGTAACCACCAGAGACAAAACAGCTGGAACGTAGAGCTAGAACTCACCCAAATCTAATGCTGAGGTTAAAATGCACGGAATTCTGCCTCGAATCTACCATATACATTTAGGTAGTGCAGCGGAAGCTTTTCCTTTTACCTTTACGTACAACATCCACATTCAGCGTTCATACTGCATTACGTCCAATCACACACAAGTATAAACTTCATTTGTACAGTGAAGAGATCATCAGACCTCACAATAAATATATTTATTACCGCCCGTAACAGCTACAAGACACGTGTCACATTCGCAGAAGTTTTATTATCTGTCCTTACAATTTCATTCACTTCTACATTCGAACTACTACAACAACTGCCATTAACTCGCATAAATTCCTCCTCTTCATTCATAAACACAGTCTATTTGCAGGGGACTCTGTACTATGCTGGGAACGTAATCTATAATGCTGGCGCCTCTTCGTTAGAATGTGTAAAGATCGAAGAGAAGCGCATTATTTTGTTTATAATGACATCCAGTTAGTAGAGAAGGTTAGTCTATTAAGTTTCTAATCCATGAAGGGACAGCGCTCAAATCTAATTATGGACGTAACGCTTCAATAGCGATTTAATCGACAGCGCATGCGTTGCACAGTGAGTACAACCTGAAAGCTTAAAACTCGCCGAATCAGGTAATGCAAATTACAGGAATGAATCACAGAAATCAGAGAGAATGCCGGAGGCTTATTAGTAATAATTGAAAAATTAGGACAGCGAATCCTTAATGTTAATGGCGAAGACGATTATGAAGATAATGACATGTCCAAAACAAGAAAGTAATAGTCGCAGAATATTTCCGTCGGTTGTGAACTTCATTCAATCTGTGTGCCATTCAGATATCTACTAATTAGTTTCTAGAAGATCAGCAAATTAAAAATATGGAACTAATTGTGTTTATAGAGTCCTTGCTTTTAATGAACTTTTTATTTTCGCGAAAAGTTTTCTCTTTTTATTTCAAAATAAATCTGGTGAACTTTTGCAGGCTCGACAGTGCAATTCAAGACTCCTACAACTTTTTTCTTACTATTTCATTCTTTTATATTCCTTATCCGTTTCATTCTCTTTTGCTTGCCATTTTACGATTTCGCATAGAGTTTTGTTCTCGTTGTTCTCTTAGTAGTTGAAGAGCGATTTATAAGGTCTCCAGCATATTTCTGGGGACTTTTCTGCTTCTAGAAGACTTCGAACTCAAGAACACAAGTGTTCTTTCTAGCCCATGAGGAGTTTCTGACTATCGCACTCAAATACCTCGAAGCAAAAAGACCAGAGTTCGAAGCTCATTCTCTTATAAGATTTTATAAAATATTTTCAGAAGAACATGATTTGCAACAATTTATTTTCCTATTTCCCATTTCCCTTACATTACTGTCCTTCACAGACGTTTCATCATCTAGCCCCGCCGCATATTATTTCATTAGTACAAAATGTAGAAATTTTAATAACCTTCTAGTTATTTGAAGTGAGCTATGTCTAAAAATATCAAGTCATGGTAAGAGATTAGAAATGTAGTTAGATGTATAAACGCCTAAATAAACGTTATCTATTAGTGGTACTAATAATTAGAAATATAGTTGGCCAGTAACTAAAACAATGAACACTGCAATGGACTGAGTGTTATGCCTGCTTCGTGTTTCTTAGGTCCTGAGACCAAATTCCATTTCAGGATCGGTTACGGTGGCATGTCTTTAATTTCACCAGTACTTCCATGCAAATCAGGGGACATTATTTTAAATTATGCTACTAACTCATGCTGTCTTTGCTGTATCATAATTTTGAGATAAGTTATTTTCATATTTTGCCTTTAAGACAATTTCCTTTTTTTTGAAATGCCATGTTAGTGACATCTACGTCTTGATAGATAGCACCATGCTTTTCTTTCAGTGAATTTATCAATTATAAATACGTCGAAAGTAAGACCAGTTTCCGTCCCATAACAATAAGACACTTCAAGCCGAATAAAGTCACTGTGAGAAAACTTTCTTAGCCTCACGGCCCTGTATGTTATATAGGGAGCAATTTAGTTAGAAATGTGTAACGTTATAAATAGTTAAGGCAACGTACGTAAGAAAAGAATAACGTAGCGACTTGATACGAGGTGGATGGTCCGGGGATCAAATTCCAGTAAAGATGAGCTTTCCGCGCCCTCCAGAGAGGCCGTGGATCCCACCCAGTTTCGTATACAATTGGTGCCGGGTCAATCCCGGTGGTAAAGCGGCCGGGGCGTAGCGTTGACAACCCACCTCCATCTAGCGCCGATTTTATACAAAGAATTATACCTCTACTCTGTCTTTGTGGCCTGTTCTAGATTGAAATATACTTTTAATAAATATATTTAAAGTGTTTCTTTGATCGTGTAAGAAACAAATTGTATTGAAGGAAGGAGTGGCCATTTCCAAAGCGACACAGAATAATTCACAAAAGTAGAATAATACATTTCGTTAATAATGTGTGGCATTTAAAGCCATCTGCGATTACACTTCTTTCTGTACAATTTCGCCTTCTGAAACTGGGGATTTACGGAGTATTATAAAACAAACTTGAAAATAAATAGACTCCTTATTACTTTTAAAATCACATCGATGTTCTTTGTATCTTGGTATTCAGCTCGTCACAAATGGCAAAAATTTACTGTGTCGCTATGTAACTGAACATATGAGAATACAAGAAGATTCTAATTCAAAACTGCAAAATTATGGTGCACTCTTAACGCTCCCTTGAAGAAGGATTTGAACTCTTAGTTTACAACATAAACATAACTTAAGGAAACATGTTACCACAGTTCTGTAAACGGAAAGCGTTTCAGTAAAACAACAGCCACATGTGCTGTTGCATGAGCCGCGCCACACACAGACGCAATGTCACAATGGACCTACAATCTGCAGCAACACCGCACCGTCGGCCCTACAAAGATAGTAGCCGCAATATTTAGAAGAAGGATTTAAATGAAAACTACGAATGTAGGTGGAGAAGATCGTTGTGAACTGAGAAGAGGAAAAAGAGGTAGGTATGAAACTGAGATGCTGGGAATAATGACAGAATGAACTTTGGACATAGATGGAGAATTGTGTGCTTGCTTCATAGACTGGCAGACTGTGTGAACTAAACCAAATTAATACATATCCTAAAGGAAACTGTACTGGGTGGCGCGAAAGAAGATTGATCACTGCACTGTTTATGGATCAGGGTGTTAAAGTACGACTGAACCAAGAGGAGACGAGAAGTATGAATAGTGCGACAGGGATTAGAGGAAGATGCTGTTTGTTACCGATTCTGTTGTACTTTACAGCAAATACGTAACCAAGAATGCTCTCAAAGGTTTTGGAGACTTCAAAATAGGACAAGTAATTTTTATCCATGTCCCAACAGCCTTTGTGTACTACGGCCTCCTCATCATCGAGGCTTGACAATCACAATTCAGACACATTACAATCAGTAGAACTCATATGGATGAGTGATCAGCCTGACGCAGAGGCCTCTAAGTGATAAAATACAACATTCACAAGGGACAGACCTCCAAGCTCCCAGCGATATCGAACCCGCAGTCCCAGCTAGCGAGCGGCCGCAGACCTACTCGTCAGATCGTGTGGCCACTGTGATGGACGGAAAAGTAATTAGCACTGTTAATTTTCAATGACTTTGTGCTAATGACTAAGGAAAACACGGTAGTACAAGGCATGTTAAATAGATTGATTGAAATTGGAAGAAGATATGGAATGGAAGATAATGCGAAACGAATGTGATGAGAATCTCAAACAACCGTCCCCAGTACAGATCACGATAGATCAAAACAGCCGAAGAATATGGTGTATTTCACCTGTTTGATTGACCTCATAACATACGATGCAAGATGTACACGTAAAATTAAATCCAGGATTACCATAGCAAAAGCAGCATTCAACAAGTAGACTCTTTTCATCAGCAAACTGGACTTAAATTTAGGGAAGAAACTAGAAAAATTCTATATTTGGTGTTTAGTGTTGTGTGGTGCTGAAACTTGGACACTTCGGAAAGTAGGTCAGATATACGTGAAACATTGTAAAATGTAGTGCTGGAGAAGCATGGAGAAGATCAGCTGGAACGATCGTGTGAGAAAGTATTACATACGTCAAGGAGGAGAGAGATATCCTACTTACTATAAAAAGACGGAAGGCTAACTGGGTTGGTCACAGCTTGCGTAGAAGATAAATTATAAAACACGGCATTGTTGGAAAGATAGAGGGAAGGACGGAAACGACAGGGTGATGAGGAAGAAGTAAGCAGCTACTGTATGATCTTAAGGAAAACAGAGAATACTGAAACTGAAAGAGGAAGCATCAGATCGCACTGTGTGGAGAACTCGATTTGGAACTGGCTATGAAGCTGTCTTAAGACATGAACGGCGAATAAACGGATGTGACAATCATAATATGACGGTCACAGAGCTGTGAAGTCGGAGGGAGGGGGGGGGGGTTAAGAAATGTCCTCACAAGCACGACGACAAACTAACGACACAGATGCAAAGATCAAACTTGTGCCAGAGAACACATATTCTGTGAAACAATATTTTGCATTAATTATATTAATATGTAATTAATATATTAATATTGAATGGTTATGATGGTACGAATACAATTCTGTAGTCTAATGTAAAACGTCTGTGATATGTTGTTGTTCGGCTGGGGGGGGGGGTGCTGTCCTGTAACTATGGAACGCAAATATTCAATTATATAGGCTGTTATCGCCAAACAGAATTTTATCAATAATGACAAAAAATGAAGAACTTAGTTTTCATTTTCGATAATCGGAATTATATTCTGAAATAGAAGGTTTACTGGAAGTTAAGCCGTTCCTTGTTTTTGCTTCCTTTCTTATATTTTATATGCGGTACAACCTATAATTCCGATCATACTTCAGATTATCGCAAAAGTGAGTTTTAAACGCTTTATTTTATAGAATGAATAATATACCTCTGTTTGGTAATGACGTAACGTCTGTGATTAATGGGTCTCTCTCACCGCGACATGGCGCATCCAATGTGGAGCGTAGTTGCGAATACATTGAATAAGCAGTCGCGGACAGACGGAAAAGGGTGGTCCTCCAGCTTGGGGCTTGGACGAGGTGCTAGCAACCCCTCACCGTAAAAACGGATATTTTTACGAAATTTTCTCATAGAAATGACGTAACGTAAAAATGGACGAACAGCTTTCTATTTTTCTTGCACATTCTTCTAAATGAAAAACAAAAACACAGTAACAGAATTTTTATATTCACCCTGAAATACTAGACGTCAATCTAACATTTAACTACTCAGTTTTCATCCCAAATGTTAATTACTTTGTGTGGAAACTGTACCTTCTCAGTAACCTTCAACGATATCGGCTTTTCTTATAATACATGAAAGTTGAATCTCAACTACATATACCGACATGAACAATGGTTTAACATAATTTACATAATAACTTATACTTGGTACTCTAATTTCGCCTGATGATGGCTTCTTGTACTAAGTCGAAACATGTTGCATTAAAGTTATAACATAAAACTTACCGACGATTGATGGCCTCCAGTATTTTACTCGGTGTTTTTTATCGTATGAATTCCATTAAAGAGCAGCAGAATTTCAGTACAGTGACTCAGTGTTTCTATAACACAATTCCGACTCAAACTGCCTGCAACAGGCAGTAATTGTTGCCACGTGTTCACATCTTCCTTTAATATATAAAAGCGGAAGCCTAGGAGATCTAGAAGGTAGAAATGGTCGGAACTTACTCTACCAATTACCGGTTTAGGTCTATATGATCATGAGAGAAAAATAACTTTTACTTTGTAGTAAGGAAACTTACAAGTACTGGAAGCAGATAAATCAATATATGAATTTGTATAATATTATCAAAAAGCAGGACAAAACATGAACGAAAAGGAGAGCTAACAATGCCTTACATAATGTGACAAATTTCAAGTACTTGGAAGAAAAAAATTACCGGGATATCATAATGAATTTAACAGCATATTAAATTAGGTTCAGATCTTTGTAAGGTCCCTGTATCCTATCAAATTTACAGACTAAAATACCATTTTATATATTTTATAGACGTAAATCTCTCTTTGTAGGGGACTTTTACAGATAGGCTTATGTTTTGTCGATTTTGTTTTTGAGAAGGGGACACACTAAATGTTTTGTACAATTCGAGAGAGAGGAAGTTAAAATGGGCCGGAAAAAAGGTATGATTGAAATATCTTATTTGTGCCTATACTTACTATCTAATAGGGCAAAAGATGAATAGAATCGCTTGGGGGAATGAGAAATTACACTCAAAATATTGGCTGAAAAATCTAATTTAAAATGCAAAGATGTAGATGGGACATCTTTGGTAATTATCCAAGATGTCCCATAACTTGTCAACACATAATTCGAATTAGGTTCTTACACAATATTTCAACCATTATTTCAACAGAAGACCAACTGTGAGGAGCCATCGCTTTCGGTAGTAGCATGGATAACCTTGGCGATTTACAGTTACGATTTCCTCAAAGGAAACCCAATCTTTATGATAATGATACACAGATCGATGTCTTATTCCTACGTACATGTTTTCGTTCCCTTTAAATCGCTTCTATTTTTGTGGCCTAACAAACTACCATTCGCAGTAGTAATTTGAGGGTGCGTCTTACTATTGAAGTTTACGTCCTTTGGCCTCACAGTTCAAGACCCCAAACACGTGCCCAGATACTTCTCGAAGGCGATGATAAAAGGGGCTCCACCACCCCAATGTTATGATAACACCCTTCCACCCCCGACTTCTCTCTGTTATTCTACTCCACCTCACTGCCCTTCGTTGCTTTTTCACAGCACGTCTGCGGTTTCCAATACCGGAGAAAGAGGGATTTCGATGGACTTCTGTCCAAAAATTTCCAGAAAATATAAACCTCATATAATGCCGTCTACGCGTTCACATGTTCTGAAGAAGATAAAATATTTAGACATCCATTACAAAACTTTACAGCAACATTTTATAAATATCGTCACAGAGATCCACGTACAAGGGAAAAGCGTGAATATAAAGGAAACAAAAAGACATGGCTTTTACCGTAATTCTGACAAGTGTATAACGAAAAATGTACTCTGTCTTACTTAGTAAAACGTGGGGAAAACTGGCCCAACTTTGTGGCAGAGACAATCTATTATTTAGGGGTAGTACACTGAATATGCCACGAAATTACATATTTATTTCACATTTAGTTCTATCGCTTATCTATAGATGGATATATTGGTGTGCTAGAAATAATAAGTGTTTCACAATATGATATAGAAAGTTTTGAGACAGAGAAGTTTAAACGGCAATTTATACAGCAAAGAAAATAGAGTTCTTTGAGGGAAATATTACTGAAACTTTCAATGAATTAATATTATGAAATATTACTGATAAATTTGTGTTTACTGAACTAATATACAATAACTTTACATCTTGAGGTGCGTCATTCCCGTTGTGTTGGTTCAATAACAAAGTATGTTGTGTATTACACATACAGTCGAACACAACTATATTTTACCTAGTAGTACAGTAGGAATATAACTACATGTTTCGGCCCTATATGTGGGCCATCTTCAGGTTGTAATGTTACTTACAGATCAGCTATACAAGATGTGTGGGGTGTTTTTTGGGGATTGGGTGGGGGGAACGTGATCTCGTTGTTTCAATAGTGGGTACCATGACCTAGGGCTGTTATAAGTGAAACAACGTGATCTCGTTGTTTCAATAGTGGGTACCGTGACCTAGGGCTGTTATGAGTGAAACAACGAGATCTCGTTCCCCCCACCCAATCCCAAAAAAACACCCCACACATCTTGTATAGCTGATCTGTAAGTAACATTACAACCTGAAGATGGCCCACATATAGGGCCGAAACATGTAGTTGTATTCCTACTTTACTACTAGGTAAAATATAGTTGTGTTCGACTGTACGTGTATTGCACAATATTCTTTGTTAACTTTACATCTGTTATCGTTACAACGTTAGGCCGCCCTCTTAAACAATTTAAACTCATTATAAGTAAATCTTAACACAAATACTAACACGGTGTTCCAAAATGCACCATCGTCTACCGTCCCAACATTTCTGCGGACAACAGCGTTCATGTTACCTTTACGTGTTACATTTTCCGCTCATCTAAACCACATTTACTTAATCAATCTTTCTGAAGATAATATGAAGGATGCAGACTGCAGACATCCTCATTAGGCAGTTTTGTCCATTGTTCTATAAATTGTCCTTTATGAGATCCCAACAATCGCCTCAATTTGTTCCAAAACACGCCACAGTTAATCCCTTAACATTGGGAGACCAATTTTCTCTCTTACAAGAAAAAAAGAATAAAGCTGAGCATCTTGTAAATTCAAGTCAAATTTTTGGCGTTACAGAAAATTATAAGGGAAAATATTCTGATCCGAACTGTGACAGTGCTTCTCTAAAATTTATCTGCATTTATTTTTGTCACGGACATTAAAAAGTCTTATTTGTTATAACGCAATATGCAGGCATTTTCCTGAAGGGTCTGAGGAAAGCCATCAACAATCTCAGTCAACGTTTGCAGTACTCAAGCAGAGATTCAAACCAAGCACACTGCTGTACAGAAACATAAGCGCTATGGACTGTAGAACCTGCTTGGCTAATTCGTAATTGAAGTTACCATTGTTGGTTCTCGGGTAAATTAAGTTTATAGGATTTTTATCTGTAAAGAAATACATAAAGAATAGCTTGACTTTTAATAAAGCAATAGATTTGTATGGGTTGTTTATCTCAACAAGCCATGAAAACAATCAGTATATATCGTCACAAATATTAGTGAAAACTGATGTACTTTGAACAGGTAGTACGTAGTCCAATTGTGATTTATATAGGCATGGCAAGGCTATACACAACATACATAATACAGGGAGGATAGCAGACAGGGATGGGTGAGAGAATAGATGTAGAGAAATATCATGTCGGCCATTGTTGTGTTCACACAATGGCAAAGATCCGTATGCAAGAAGAAGAGGTAAGATACAAGCGAAATATGTCTGACCCTCTCCGAGGAAAGGGCCCTTTACGTCGTTGGTAATATCCCCAGCTATAGACAGTACATGTGTTGCCCAAATAGGCGTGTTTATACTTTCAGCTATATATTGCAAATAAACACTGTAATTTGATGTTTGTTGGACCGTGCATCATTGTGATAACCGAAGAATAAAAACCAACTAGATACCCCTTATTAGTTTATTGTACTTCTTATAAGCTCAACATGTTTCGGGCATTACTATGCCCATAAACAGGAACTCGCGACTGTAATGTTGATTGCCACATTGTTCGTTTCGTTCTTGGTTTGCTGTAGGTTGGAGGTTAGGTGCGGGTAGGCTGGAGTAGTGTCCGGGCTGCAGGCTAAAGCACGACTAGTCGTGTTTTAGCCTGCAGCCCGGACACTACTCCAGCCTACCCGCACCTAACCTCCAACCTACAGCAAACCAAGAACGAAACGAACAATGTGGTAATCAACATTATAATCGCGAGTTCCTGATGATGGGCATAGTAATGCCCTAAACATGTTGAGCTTATAAGAAGTACAATAAACTAATAAGTGGCATCTACTTGGTTCTTATTCTTCAGTCAAGCACTTAATTTTTGTGGAATTCATCCCCTTGTGGTATATCATTAAAATTGACACAAGTGCTGTCATCAATCACAACAAATTGCATTAGTTTTGTCAATACATGCTACACGTTTCTATTGCACTGACCATCCTCAAGCATTTAAACACATAACTTTAAAACTCAAAATATAAAGCATATATGTGTGTGTGTATATATATATATATATGCATTTAATTTGCGAGACCTTGTAAATCGTACATGCCATAATAGTGTAATATTTTATGACGTGACATGCTATGGCTTGTACAAATTTAGAGATCTCACAAATATAAATATATGTATATATATATATGCATTTTATTTTGAGTTTTTAAGTCGCGTATCTAAATGTTTGAGAACGGGTATTATGACTGAAACATGCAGCACATATTGACAAAAATAATACAATTTGCTGAGGTTGACGACAGCGCGTGTATCAGTTTTAACATGAGAATCTTTATCACGCGTAGCAACTGATTAGAAATCGTTAGCTGAAACATGCGTGTCTTCATATTCATTAGAGAGTGTAAATACGTATACTGTTCAATTATGTTGTCGGTGTTGCATATTTTCAGCTAAAGATAGGGTATGTGCACTTCACATATGTGTCACAGTATACAGAGCTACGGAAAGGTTGTGTTAGCTGTATTATGCACATCGATGTCCTCGTCTACAGATAGGAAATTCACGGCCAAATTGCGGGTGCCAACATTTTCAGCTACAGGAAAAACATATGTAGTACAATTAAGCTTAACAGCATCTTGAGCCACATGGAGGACATGAATAGCTCAATTATGCTTGTCATCTTGAGCTACAGATTAGATATGTCTAGCTCAATTACGCATGTCATTAAGTCCTTTATTTGTCCAACTAAGGCACACAAGTTATTATAAAATTGTTAAAGAGTTAAAATCACTTAAAATTATAATAGTTGCTCCAACATGTTTCGGTTTACATAAACCAACATCAGGGAGCTCTCAGCCTGTGTTTCGCTAAAGTTACAGTGTTGACTTTGGTTGCATATCGTTATTTGAAGTTATCAGTATTGTGGCTGCATATTTTGTGCGGTTTGCAATTAAGGGACCGTAGTTAATATTTAGAGTAAAATTAAGGTCTTGGTCAACATAGAGAAAAATATCAAATATAAACAATCAATTGGACTTACCCTGCACAGTGCACTATCCACACGCATAACAGGACTGAACAATATATGCAGCCACAATACCGATAACTTCAAATAACGATATGTAACCAAAGTCTACATTGTAACTTCAGCGAAGCACAGGCTGAGAGCTCCCTCATGATGGTTTATGTAAACCGAAACACGTTGGAGCAACTATTATAATTTTAAGTGATTTTAACTACTTAACAATTTTATAATAACAATTTGTGTGCATTAGTTGGACAAATAAAGGACTTGGTACTATCAACATGCACGGTGCAACTACGAAGATTATGCATGTCATTATTTTCAGTTAGAGATAGCTCAGTTACACGTGTCACGATTGGACAGGTCTTGCTCAAATACGCATGTCACTATCTTCAGATATAGAAAGAATATATGTAGCTCAGTCATGCATAACTGTAATTCAATTATAAACATTAAAAGTGTTGCTCAAATATGCTTGTTGTCACTTCCATCTATAGATAAAACATACGTTTTTCAATTATCTGTGTATCTTCAGCTGTAGAGAGGTTGTGAGAACCTAAGATATTAAAATGCATGTCATCACCTTCAGATGTACATATGACACGTATAGCCTAATCATGAAATACGCTTTAATGGATTTTGTTCGGCATTTGAAAAGCCTGCACGTGATTAATCGCCGAGACGCTCACGCACGCATGCACAGACACATGTATACACACATATAATCCTAACAAGGCCGTCTCTCAAGACGGAAGCAGAATCACTGCTGAATATGTGGTGCCCTACAAGATTAATTTATCTGAACAGTTTTTTCTGTGTAAAATCAAAAGTATCATCCTAATCATATTATTACCAACGTTAGGATTTGGATCATCATGTACGTTTTAGGCGTAAAATTGCGAAAAGTGACTATTAGCTTTGTCATGTGTGTCTGTCCGTCTGTCGGTCTGCACGGAACAACTGGGCTCTCACTGGAAGGATTTTCATGAAACTTGATATGTCAGCATTTGTTGGAAAACTCTCGAGAAAATTAAAGCTTCATTAGAATCTAACGAGAATAACGGGCAGTCTTCATGCAGACCAGTACACATTTATGACCACATCTCGCTCAGTCATTCTTAGAATAAAAAATGTTTCAGAAGAACAATTTAGAGAAAATGAAAACGCATATTTTATGTTCAGTAACCTTTCTTCGAAAATTGTTCCTTTTATGATGCAATTTGGAAAAATTCTGTACAGTCGGACCGGCCACAGATGATTATATTGCGCATGCTGGATACCTCAGGTTACAAGCACACCCTTAGAATATGTAACAATGTTTTTCCACTGCAACAATGGTTGCACAAACATGTCGTAATCTCACGCTCCTATCTTATATCAGTCTACTGAAGACGTTGATCATTCCATCGCATTTGAGGACGTCGAATGAGTCTTTTCCTCCGGATACAGCTCTTTATTCACGTAAAACACAAATTTCCCTTCTTTACACAATACGTGTCCAGTTATTGCGTTAATTTTAAATTTGGTTTCTATAATCATGAGATTCGTCATCCCCGTTGTGTTCTATGAAATAACTAATGTACAGTGTGTGTACTGGTCTAACACAACTATATTTATTGGTAGAATATAAAGTATTTTCTACATAAGGTATAACTACATGTTTCGGCGCTTGATAATGGCCATCTTCAGGTTGTACATGAAATACTTATTAAGCAGTTATACAAAACATATATGCGCTGTTTATATGGGGTAAGGAGGGGGTAAAGTGGGAACGAGGTCTCGTATCTGTCACCGACACCGACCAACATTTCTGACAGATACGAGACCTCGTTCCCACTTTACCCCCTTACTTGCTTACTCCATGGTGCAGAGCCCTTGTTGAGAAGCTAACTGCTTTGCAGTTAGTCAAGAAATTCCCCGCATTTCACGGAACCCGAAGGTTCATTACCGCACTCACAAGCGTCCGCCACCTGTCTCTATCCTGGGCCAGCCCAATCCAGTCCATATACCCACATCC
>Ga0131853_10011197_pt1 | contig 16406 bp, 9 predicted proteins | sample TergutLab28metaG_FD_92764 | JGI IMG/M metagenome (GOLD analysis project Ga0131853, IMG submission 92764) | Labiotermes labralis P1 segment gut microbial communities from Petit-Saut dam, French Guiana - Lab288 P1 (version 2) (version 2) | ecosystem: Host-associated > Arthropoda: Insects >...
AATAAGAGAGGATTTTAGTGTAATTTTTTTTAATAATAAAAAAAGAAAAAAATAAAATAATAAAAAAACTTAAATATATATATATATATATATATATATATATATATATATATATATATATATATATTTGTTGTATCCTGTATTGACTCCAAACGTAAAATGTAACAAAATTATTTAATAACTACTGTTGACATTCACACATCTATTTTCCAGTGTGTGTGTGTGTGTGTGTGTGTGTGTGTGTGTGTGTGAGCAGAAACGAGTCTTCTTGTTTGAGCATGACAATAGAGCCAACCATAATTCAATCCGACAGTCCCAGCCATTATCTCTCCATCTGGAATCCAACCCCAATCATACACAAATAATAATTAGAAGTGAGCCGTTGCGTCATGCGCGCAACAAGTCACGTGCGCAATCGATTGCTCCCAGGAACCCCAACACCCTCTCCCCCCACCAATATTTCATTTTATGACTCGCGTAAACACGCAAGCCGCGTCCCCCTCCCCCCCCCGGCCGCCCCACCCATATGAATATGTCTCATCTGCACTCTGGCCTGAAATGTACAGTGAAGCTTCCGCCCCAACTTAAAATTAGGGATGTTCTTGGGGAGGGTCAGAGTTGGAGCGCCATAAATTCATTATTGGGTAACGCCCGGAACAACGAAGCCCTGGGAAGACACTGCAAGTCAATTTGTCTTCAGATATTTCAAAAAATACGGCGAGAATGGTAAAATTTTGAAATTGATAATTATACCATATTCATGTCCATTCATATGCATCCTTGCCATTGGTACTGATTCTCGCAGCACTGCATTTGGCACGCATCAACTGGCAGCTTCGCAACGTCACAATTTCTTTAGCTGTTAAAACGGAGAAAATGTTTCATACATACTTCGTATTTACGTTTATTTATATTATATATCTAAACTCGCGACAAATTACTTTTTAGATCAAACGGAAGTATAAGTTCGCGCAATCGCCATACTGATATTATTGATTGTAGGAAATTAAAACGTACAAAGATGATGTTTCTTCAGTGACATAAGGTGCGAAATAATTCCAAGACATTCACCAACGTTTTCCAAAAAGTATTAAAGGAGGACAGACATAACGACAGACACATGACAAGATGTCACCAAAAGTCGATATTTCTTATAAAACAAAAATATAAGATGGGAATTTTTTAGCTCATAAACGCACATGAAGAATTTGATTTAGCTAGACTTAAGGGTTTCTCATTACTTATGCTATTGAACATTAAAAGCATGTGCCGGAACAAATTTTTCCGGCTTCAGAGAATGGTTTGTAAAGGACAGCTGCATTTGCACAAGTAATTTTTAATGAGCAATTTGGAACTTCCATATAAAATTTATATCCTAAAACTGAGTTAGAGGAAGAGACAATAGACCTGTAAGCATGTATAACTCTTATTTTTATTGTTACATCGTGCATGTTGTTGAGTTATTCAATTATTACACCAACTACTGCACATATATAAAATTTACACATTAAAATATTAAAACGCTCCTACATGTTTCGGTCCTAAGACCATCATCAGGGAGCTATATATTCCTTGCTACAGTCACACTAGAAATAGTCACTGACTAACTTCGTTGTACTAATAGGGTGTTGTGGCAGCATGCCGTGTTGTGTAATGTTATGTTGCGAAGAGTGTCCTGCTATGGATGTGCAATCTGTACTTGGCAAGCGAAGCACTTTAGCAAGGAATATATAGCTCCCTGATGATGGTCTTAGGACCGAAACATGTAGGAGCGTTTTAATGTTTTAATGTGTAAATTTTATAAATTTTATGTATGTGCAGTGGTTGGTGTAATAATTGAGTAAATGTATAACTCTGTCACATCTTCAATTCCTTAAGCAACTGAATTATTCGGTTGATCCATTGTAATGAAATCCTGAAATTAATCAAGATAATCACAAAAACAACCCATCAATCCGTGTTTTCTTCTCGTTCATCCCAGCTGACGGCTTCGAGCGTGATTCCTCACGTAACGATTGTAGTTTCATACTCCCTTAAATGTACATAGGTCACCGTGACTTTACCTGAGTTTCCCAGACCACAACATCCCGTCCATACTTGGTACTTGGCAATGCGTGTGGTCTCAGACGTTAGAACTTCCCATCTTAGTCCTGCTATATATTTCAGTTATAGTTTAAGTCAAATGTGTAGAACTTTACAAACCGGAATGAACGAAATTTCATTCCGCGACGCAGATTCACTACAGCTCTGCGAACTGAGAGTCCGTTTAGTCTTGCATACACGGCGGAAATCGATTTTGTGCACATTGAAGGTGGCTGTTACAGTATCGCAGTATGTACGAAAGTTACTTGTCACACTTCTCTCCTTTCAAACTCCATTTGAATCGAAGATGAGATGAAGCACGTGTTTTCCAAGTATTCAGCGACTTGAAGTGCACTCCCCGGTCGCTTTGCCTAATGGAAAGAGCCCCGATACCCATTGTTTAGGAGGCTGGGTAAGCCCCAAGACCGGTGTGGACGGGTGCGGAAAATCTCGCCCCCACCGGGATTAGATCCCCGGACCGCCCAGCCCGTGACGAGCCGCTATACCTACTGCGTTATCCCGACCCACAGTATCATTTGGTAGCAGCGGTAATACATAAAAATGTCTACAGAGTCAGATATGTTTATATACACACATTCTTCAGTAGAGAAGTTGGTCAGACAAAAGACATTAAAAAAAATAATAAGGCAGCAGTGCATGCAGCATGCAAAGGAAATCTTTCCAAGTGTAATTTTGTGTACGCGCGCCGCAGGTTCGCGAGCTCTGGTTTAGAAGGAAGTATTAGCATGAGTATGAAAGCGCTATATGAATAAATGGACTACTAGATTTAAGTATCTTAGATTAAGTTCCAATGGCGAGCTTTATGAAAGAGATAATTAATCCGGCGTGGGATTGCGCGACCAGATAAAAGATTAGTATCAACTGCCGAAAACTCTGCAACATGAAGTGTGAAAAAATCTATGTTATAATCGCCATTACATTCACATGTACTTAAACAGCCTCTCTGTTCATATAAAAAACTTTATTATATATAAACCTGCATTACTTCGCCCTGTGCCTGTCTAGAAGCTGTACATTTTTACACATAATTAATGTGAAGAACCTGATAAAAAGTAACATGAAATTATTATTATTTGTTACTATTGTGTGTAAAACTCACTGTTTTGTCCATAAAACGTCGCAATAAAGACTGCGCTCCTATGAGAAGGTTTTTTTTTGCGTGAACAAGTAGGATACTTCGAAAAGGTAACATTGAGGACTATTCGAGAAGCCATACAAGCATAATTGAGGGAAGGCGATATGTACTGGCCTGATAACTTCTGCACGTATAAAGTATTACACGCACAATCTCAGAACTCTGAGCCGACTTCAACGGAAACTAAGAAGGACGGGCTGGCAGTAAAAGATAAGTTACAAGTGAAGATGTAATATGTAAGAAATTTATCAAAATTTTTCAACATATAATTTCGACACATACCTGCAACCAACACAGAGGGTTCTCTTACACAATGCTCAGAACAAGCCTCATTATTTTTACGTACGGATATAGTTAATGTTAAAACCTTCAGTAAAGCTACATTATAATTTTTGCTTTTCCATGGAAATTGTCTGAACACGTAGGGGACCAATTTATAAATAAATTCTTATAAAAAACCAACTAACTGCACTAATTTCTCAAATTTATTTTTGGAATAAAATTCTACATGTTTCGGACAGTTCCTCTGTCCATCATCAGGAGTTTTTCACTGAAATTAGTGCATCTAGTTGGTTTTATTGTAAGAATTTATCAGGATGTGCGGTCATCTGAACGCCAATTTATAAATAAATGAAGGTTTGTCGTGCAATTTTTTCATAGTTAAAGATAATGTTCACCATAGAACAGACGAAAAAGGCCCAGAAGGAGTTCACGCTGAGCTCTACTCTTTCTTAAATCGGCGCTACATGGAGGTGAGTGATCAAGGCCACGCCTCGTGTGCTTTACCCCCGGAAAGGGAAGCGTTAGCCATAGTACCAGAGGACGGGTTGGTTCCAGGGTCGATCTCGACGGGTGCGGAACATCTTGCACCACCGGGATTCGATCCGCGGATGGTCCAGCCCTATTAATTTCCTATACCGACTACGCTAGCCCGGTCCGCAATTTTTCATAGATTAACGGCATATTGTTGAATGCAGTCACGCAGTTTATACGTAGAATATCGCAGGAACTTTGATGGGAATTGCATAAATTTTACACATTTCGGACACCTAAAGAAAAACCTATGAAGGTGGATTAGTCGCAAGGTTTCAGGATTTGGAAGCGGCGCATTCGAGATCATAGTTGTTCCGTGAAGTTGCACTCCGTCACTGGGTGTTTCCTGCCCAACTTTGCAAGACACATTTTCATTGGACACCTGACGCTTCAGTCTGAGACCAATGCGCTGTCTGAAAACAAAAGGCAAAGAACACCCAATGCAGTAAGGTAATGTTCCAGAGAATAGAGATCTGTGGATAGATGGTTTTTGTAAGAAAAATCAAAGGAATGATGCAATACAGGCAAGCAAAAAGATATGAAAATTTAATGCAGGATTTGATTTATGTTAGATAATGTATAGTCTGGTATGTGGTTAAAATGTCCCGAAGAAAGTGGTGTCTTCATCTTCAGAGAACAAAACGGTTTACTTGAAATGTAGGCTGCAACAATAAACTGTGATATTGTTGTAAGTTACAAGACAGAACTGGAAGATTTCTTTATGGGAGTAATTTGAAATTATTTACATAAGAACTAAATAACTGTAAGTGGATAACAGAAGCGATGGTTGAAGTTCTGCGGGTCTATAGGAAAATCATAGAAGATCATAAATTGTAAAGTGATGTGTGACAGTGGCCTGCAGGTTGCGGACAGCAAGAAGCATGAATACGAGTTATAGGCTGATGTAAGGAAAATAAATGTGGATAAAACAGAAAAGAGTGCAAGTAGGGAATCAAACAGGTAAACTAAGCGTGACAGAAGCACATCTGGAAATCTGTTATGTTTTTAGGATATATTTCTGCTGTCGAGAATAATTCATACGACCATCATCCTGATACAATTACTGTACATTGTAATATTATTAAACATGTCGATAAACAAATTGTACATGCTGCTGGAATTCCAGTTGAAGATTCTGTAGAAGTGTCTGATATAATAGAATTGTAGTTGCGATTCCCGCAGACAAACCTACCGTTATTCAACTCGCACACTGTATAGAAAGTCGTTGAAGTTGCGGTATCACTTATGTTTATTGGACCATGCAACATCTTGATAGTTGAATAAAGATACACCAACTTGATGTCACTTGCTTTATTATTTCATTATTTAATACTCAACATGTTTCGGATGTTAGTACATCCATCCTCAGGAACTTGCGACTTATTTGTTGAGTTATTTCGTGGGTTGTATTGCTCTGGTTCGATGTGTTCAGCCTGCATAAGGATACGACACCACCCCAGCAGAACCACACCGTAAAACCAAAACACATCGAACCAGAGCAACACAACTCATGAAATAACTATACAAATAAGTCGCAAGCTCCTGAGGATGGATGTACTAACATCCGAAACATGTTGAACATTAAATAATGAAATAATAAAGCAAGTGACATCAAGTTGGTCAATCTTTATTCAATTACGTTATCACATTTTATGTTTCTAACGAGTTTTCTGCAAAAATAGCTTGAGATAATAAGCGCAATGTTAACAACACTCTACAGATATCTTTTCCACACCTTAAAGCCAACAGAGGACTGTAGTGCTGATTAAGAACCTGCTGTCGCCTTCAAGCTCTATTAACCCCTTTTCGTCCTTTTCTGTGAGGTAAACGTACACTAAACATTTCAACACTGAATACCGAATCTTGCAACACTATGATGCCAACTGCAGCATGCTTTTCGGTACCTTTTATTTTTCCCCTGTGGTAGTGATAATAAAAGTAGTACATTTTAATTTGCTTTTCATGAAAATGAAACACGTTTCCTTGAAGGTCTGGTTGTTACACGTATTACAGGTAACACCTGCTGCAACATTAAGAAACACTGAATTATTTTCAGCACCTCAAATGTGTGTTTTATACGATTCCCACAACAATTAAAAATCTTTTGTTAAACATCACTAACCATTTGATCATTTTATCTTTCTAATTGGGAGGGACTATGTTCTTTTGGAGTAAAAATTAAAATTTATTCTTAATTAAGGTAAACGTCAGAAATAATTTTCCTGTGCCTCATGGTTTCCCTGTGCCTAAAAGCAAATGCTGAGATGGTTCACAAGATTCCAAGTTACCACTACATGCTTCTTATGTAGCCCTCCCGAATTAAATTTAATAGTAACCAATTTCATATTTTTTACACATGTAAAATAACCACTGCCACCGGGTAACAACCCAATTGCAGTAAATAATAATAATTATTATTATTGTTGTTGTTGTTGTTGTTGTTATATACTCGAGTACTAACGTTCAAGCTATAGTTATTTCAAATTAAACTGCTAAAATTTTTTTGAAGAAGAAGAGACACAAAAAACACTCAGGCTATGGAATTAAATAATAATCGTAGATAAGAAAATTAATGATTTTTAAGCATTACATTTGCACAAAATTTAAGAAATCATCTCACGGTGAAGGGCTGAGTGGAAAACTATATAATTAACTGCCTCATTAGAAAGGGATAAATAAATAACTGTATAAGTGACAACCGACAGAAGCTAAACAGATGTTATTGGATGGTATATGTTGAATCGAAGTTGTAAATTGAGAATTACTTCGGAGAATACGTCGTGATGTGACAAAGCCTATTTTTAAGACAGAATACGTAGAGAGCTGTAATAGTTACCGGTGAATTTTCTCTTGAATTCTGGATGCTAGATTTACTCCAAAATAATAACTTGAATGCTAGGCATAGTAATTACGATGAATTATTATAAAAATCAATCAGGAAGTACATTCAGGGACTGTCGCTCATGGCCAGATAATATTTTCGGAAATACAATTTTGTACAATACAGGAAATTACATAAACATTTTAAGTTACTCTCTTATATTCGAATTTAAAAAAATATTTAAACTTAGGGGAAAAGCACTGGCGCAGTAGCTGACATACAATCTTGAGGTGCGTCAACCCCGTTGTGTTGGTTCAATAACAAAGAATTTTTGTGTAATACACAATTATATTTGACCTAGTAGTACAGTAGGAATACAACTACATGTTTCGGCCCTATATGTGGGCCATCTTCAGGTTGTGATGTTATTTAAAGATCAGCTATACAAGATGTGTTGGGTGTTTTTTTGGGGATTGGGTGGTGGGGGGGTGGAACGAGATCTCATTGTCATGGTACCCACTATTGAAACAACGAGATGTCGTTCCCCCGACCCCCCCCCCCCACAAAATCCCAAAAAAACACCCCACACATCTTGTATAGCTGATCTGTAAGTAACATCACAACCTGAAGATGGCCCACATATAGGGCCGAAACATGTAGTTGTGTTCCTACTGTACTGCTAGGTAAAATATAATTGTGTTCGTCTGTATTACACAAAAATTCTTTGTTACTGACAAACAAGATTTAACGTTTTTAAATTTAATGTTTTGTTGACTGTGCATCGTGATATATCCTTACAATAAGAGTCAACAGGATGCACTATTTACTTTCAATTTATTTCAATAATTAATTATTGAAATAAATTGAAAGCAAATAGTGCATCCTGTTGGTTCTTATTGTACGGACAAGTTTGAACGTCTTCCGATAATACAAAATGCAGTTAATTTTATATATGTTATTACGTTAACATATCCAGCTTTTAGGTAATATCATCAATTAAAATTTTGCCCTGATATGAGGTGAAAAAATAAAGTTGATGCCTTTTAAGGAAAAATATACAATAAAAATTTATCTCAAATCAAAATTTTAGGGCAGTTATAGAGCTTCTAATTTTTCAGCCACCGGAAATCATAATACGATATTATTAAGATAGGTAATAAAATATGGGCCTTCAATCGCTTATGTGAAGTAAAACAAAGTAGGACTTGTATCTGTCCACGTGACGAAGACATACATGGGAGGAAATACAGCATCACTCATTCTTAACGTCGGAACTGGTTTGGTGCAACAAAGAGAACTTCAAACGCTTACCTTGAATGGATACACAGTAGAATTTTCGTAAAATTGACGTGTCAGTGAAGTGGTAGGGAAGTGAAATGTGATGAATGTAGAAGTATGAAATTGGAATTCAAGTTGAATAAGGATTCTGAGACACGCTGAACCGGCAGCTAAACGAAGACGTAAAAGAAAATATTCTGAATTGAAAAACAGGATCGTAGATATGAGACAAAGCTGGATCGTTCACATTTTCAGATAAAAAATGATGTCAAGAACTAGTATTATACCAAAAATCGAAAGGGAGAAGGAATTTAAGTAAATTATAAAGAGTTGGGTAAATAAATTTTAAAATTTTAGTGTCAGAAAATGTCAAGATTTATTGTGACCAAACCTATGATCAGCTAAATATATGCCCCCACAGTTTGTTTTCTTTCCCGCACAATTTAAATATTTTTATATTTAATGTTATTGCTATCATTATTATTATCATTGACTATACATAGCAATGAGTGATTTCCGGCTGACCAGTTTTAGACGTTATAAGAACAGGCATAAGGCGAACGCATATTTATGTGTTTGCTGAGACATAAATTGTTCCTGCAGTTGCAGACAGTCCACGCTTCACTAACGATTCCTGACGAGTCAGCTTAAGAAGGGGATCCCATGTAACAGCGATTCGTGGGTGCTGTTATTGCTACTGGAGGGGACTGTAGTCATTCACCATGATAATCGCTCGGCAAACTGTAATGTCAGGTTTCACAGTCTTCTCTCCTGGTAATAATGTAGAGTGCACCGTCCCAATTGTTCCAACTCTCTCTTTCTCTCTCTCTCTCTCTCTCTCTCTGTCTGTCTCACAAAACACACACACACACACACACAAAACAGCCTCTAAACTAAACCCATCTTCTTTGTATCCACATAAGCTACATCACATTTTCTTGCATTGCAAATAAATGCTAAAATTATTTGAATAATAATAATAATAATAATAAGAAGAAGAAGAAGAAGAAGTTGTGTTCAGGTACAAAACCAAATAAGAATTTTGGGGAAATGGATATAAAGTCGTTGGCAGGGATCAAAATCATAGCCCTTCACTTTATTCAGGCATTCAGCAGCAGCTGTATTATGGACATAAGACTCACTGAGGATATCTTCGATGAACTTCTTCGAGACATTTTTCGTAAAGTTCGGGCTCTCCAGGCGAATTTCGGAATGCAGTCTTCAAGAGGCCACAACCACACCCTTCCTCATACTATCAAATTAATAATTCATTAACTATCTCACCACCAGACGCTATGTAGTACAGAGACGTTAAATAAAATATAAATAAATAAGTACCTTCGAATGGTATCTGTTGTGACATAATGGTACAGCATCTAGGCACATGCCTAAAGAAACTAAACGAAACATCAGAAAGCTCAGCAAATCCGCATTCACCGCGGCTAAATTCCGACCTCAAATCAAGTGCCTTACTGCATGCGATAGCTAACTTGTTGGCAAATTATGCTGATACACAGTCGTTTCAGGAGTTACAACACTACAGTAAAGAAGTACGTAATTCTACGCAGAAGTGCGTTCCTTGAAAATAAGATAAGCCCTTCACTCGTCAAGAAATTCATCGCGTTGTCTGGAATTCCAAAGCTCATTACTCTCTCCATAAGTGCCTCCCACGGAGACTGCCCTTAGCCAGTTGAAATCATTGCATATATTCATACCATTTTAATATCACCTTCCCATTTCTGCTATGTCTCCCAAAAAACCTCTTTCAGTAGGTTTTTCGAAATGATACCTTAGTCTTCTCATTCCCCACATGCGTTCTTCCGGCCCAGTTTTGCCATCTCATCCTCTGTGACTTCATCTGATTACGAATGCTACTAAACTACGAATAATGCTATTTACGTAGTCCCTCATTACACACGAAGAATGCTACTGACGTAGTCCCTTATTACACGCGAAAATGCTTTTTACGTAGTCCCTCATTACAAACAAATAATGCTACTTACGTAGTCCATAATTACACACAAAGAATGCTATTTAAGTAGTCCCTCATTATGCAAGAAGAATACTACTTACTTAGTCCCCCATTACACACCAAGAATGCTACGTAAGTAGTCCATCACTACACACGAAGAATGCTACTTAAGTAGCCCCTCATTACGCAAGAAAAATGCTACTTACTTAGTCCCCCATTACACACCAAGAATGCTACGTAAGTAGTCCATCATTACCTACGAAGAATGTTTTGTTGAATACGTTTTAGATTGGAGTGGAACAAAAATTCCACATAGCCGAAGAGTACTTCGGCGCTGACCCATAAACCAAACCAATCCCTAAACCGTCGTCTGCATCAAAGTTCTTTTCCAGGATGACCATGTCATATGTTAAGAAAAAAACTCTAAAGGTATATCACAAAAACTAACAAACTCCGGCATCTACGTAACGAACTGAATGTAGTCCAGTCTTTAGAAGCCAATAGTTACCCTTCATGGAAATTGAAGATCCCTGACAGCCTTTATAAGTCTTCCACAAGACATTATCCTGAACCTAATCACGTGAAACAAACAAATTAAATCCATCTTAACGGCACAAAATGTAACAAAGTCACACTTAGGCCTACTTAATCTAAATCCACCACATCTATGAAGTTAAAAATTAGTCTTATATGCAATTAATTAAGCCTTATTAGAACATAGGCCTGTGTGTAATAGCCCCATTTAAAGTAATACAATCCTATCAATATATCATCCAACAAAGGCACTCTTTATTACGCCATTTAAGATATGTTGATTGTAAGAACATTCCGGGTACTAATTACATAAAATTTACAGAAACTCAAAAAACAAAAGCTGTTTACAACTACAAAAACACAAAGGAATCATAAATGGTTTTTTACCATGTCGAACATTTGTTTGATGATACACTGACTGTAAGAACATGCACGGTATGAATAACATAAAATTAACACAACCCGAGATTAGGCTACACAAAAACAACGCAAACGGCGAAGGAATCGAAGTTGAACATCACTACAACAGTAATGTTTACAGAGCAGATGTTTTGAAATCGAGGGAAGGTTTGTTAAATACGTTTTACAATGGAATTGAATACCAGGAAGAATATGTAAATAAAAATCGACGCCGACGCCTGTGCATAATTATGTGAGAGATATGGCGGGAGACACGCCTAATCTCTCTGTGGTAATCTGCTCTTATGAGAAATGCAACAGAAAAGTGCTTCAAATAGCGCACTATACTTGAACCAAATATGGACGAGTTCCTTGTAAAGAAAATAATATACTTGCACATGGCTATACAAAAGTAATGGCTGTAATATTTACATTCTTGTCACATATTAATAATTTAATTTCTTCTATCGGAAATCTACGCGTTAAATAGCTGTCAATAAACGCCGTCGTCCTATCTTTTAATTTACCTGAGGCTAGCCTGTAACCCATGTAGCACGGCCTGGTTTCAATCAAACAAACAGTAATTTGTCACCCTCACTTCCTCCATGGCCACCCCGTATGTATATGCTACTTTCCCCCTTGAAGAGGGGCGTCATTGTTTCCAGGTGAAAGAACCAGGTTGATCCTGCAAGTCATTGCGCTCCCAGCCAGGCTATTACAGTTCTAATGAATGATTCACACACCCGTCGCACCGAACCTCTGTTGCTGAGCGATTGATTCCGACAACACAGTTGTCGCCCCTCTGCTGGGCAAGAATTCAGATTTATCACCTGCTAGCGCCTGCAGGGACGAGCTGTACACTGCGTCCGGACAAGTCGTTACTCATGCGTCCTCGTTTATAAGCGCATTTTTTTTAGCGTGTCATTACCGAACAGCCTGGAGCAATGATAACTGCGCTCTTCTGGGATTTTACGTAACGTATATTGGTTGTCGGGGGACAGCGGTAGCACAGTGGTTAAGGCGCTGTGCTAAAAATCGGAAGGTCGCTGGCTCGATCCCAGTTGGTGTCATTGGAATTTTTCATTGACATAAAATCCTTCCGATCACACTATGGTCCTGGGATCGACTCAGCCTCTAAAAGAAATGAGTACCAAGAGCATTTCCTGGGGGGTAAAGGCGGCCGGTGCGTAAGGCTGACAATCTACCACCATCCTGTGCCGTTGTCACGAAATCTGGGAATCTTAACTTCCTGGAAACCTCTGGGCCTGTCCAGGCCTGTTATGGGAATAATATTGGTTGTCAGATACCGCCGTTTCGGGACAGCCTATCAGTCTCATCTTCGAGGGTTGCTTGACCCTTGAAGATGGAAATTATAGGTTGTCTCGAAACGGCGGAAACTACCAATTTGAGCTGCGTACAATACCAGAAGAACGAAGAACAGGGCGGAAGCCTGAAGTCACGCACTCCGATGCAATGTTTAGAATTTCTGTTTCGGTTTCAAGCCTCTGCCCAGAGACTGTCTTTTCTTACGAAGGACCTTCACAGATCTCAGTCACACGGTTCACAATTATTTTTTTTCTCACACCTTCTCTCCTATGGTGCTATATAATTTGAACAACTGAAACACTTCTTAAGTAAACACTACATAACTGAATAAACGATTTCATTACAGTTGGCACAACAAGGCGTAAATCAATGTTCCTTACCGCAATTTTGCATAAGGAAAGGACTTTAGGAAACAATAATCCTTGTCCGTGTCACCAGGCGATTACAGATTTGTCATAGTTACACAAAACATTGAAATTACGACTATGTGACCTTTTCTTGGGTAATTTAAATAGACCGTTTTAACTAATAATTTACAGGCTGTACTGTTTCCCAAAATTTTCTTTGTTGCGTAAAAATTTGGTTTTCAAAAATATACTTGGCGGTTTCTCAGACCGATGACACGGACATGTTACAAAATTAAACGTGGCGGAAGGGCTTAAATATACTCACTTAAGAACAGGATCTCCTTACATACGAATGTGGAGTCTTATAAAACAAAATCCTTTTATTCACAAGAAAAATAAGTTTAAAATTTTCTTTTTTTTAATGAAAAACTCCTGAATTGTAGACAGCAAGCTATATAAGGTATTCCATAGACAACTTAGAAGTAGAAGCTAAATTTAGCTCTTGATCTTCCCTAAAAGGCGGACCGCGGTAGCACAGTGTTTAAGGTTCTATACTACAATTCGGAAGGTCGCTGGTTCGATCCCAGCTGGTGTCAGTGGAATTTTTCATTGACATAAAATCCTTCCGATCGCACTATGACTCAGCCTCTAATAGAAATGAGTACCAGGAGCATTTCCTGGGGGTAAAGGCGGCCGGTGATTAAGACTGTGCTGTTGTCATGAAATCTGGGAACCTCAACTTCCTGCAACCCTCTGGGCCACTCCAGGCTTGTAACGGAACTGCTTTAACTTTACCTTTCCCTTAAAGGGCTTCAGATACTTTTCAGCTGGAATTTATTGCCCTGGAGACTGATAAAGAAGCAAAAACGAAATAGTAATCTCTGAAATGTGTCCATTCAGTTGGATACTTACGTAATTCCAATTGCAGGAAATTCGAAGGATTTAAAACATATGATCAACTTTTTCGTCCACACAAACAGTTGCAGGGAAACACTTAAAGTTGAATAAATCAGATTTGACTATATGCAACCTCGCGCAATGGAGTGTCAACATTTTCATCCCCAATATTTGCAAAGTTGTTAGCAAATGCATCACAGTCTATTGCAGTAATCTCTTAAGTACTGACAGTAAATCGCAAAACTTGGACAATCTTCTTCCTTTTTTAATTATAAGTTATTAGCCATTTACCTTAACTTAGCCTATTTTTATCAGTGCATACAAATCATGGGGGGGGGGGGGAGCACGCGGTGGCGCAGTTGGTTGAGGCACTGCGCTACAAGCTGGAAGCTCGCGGTTTTGATTTCCGATGGTACCAACGGAATTTTTCACGGACATAGTCTTTCTGGCCGCACTATGGCCTTGGGATTGACTCAGACTCTAATAGAAATTAGTACAAGGATATTCCTGGGGGGTAAAGGCGACCGGTGCGTTGGGCTGGCAACCTTACCATATACATGTGACGACTGTCTTGAAATCGGGGAGCCTCATTCTGCTGGAACTCTCAGTGCCTGTCCAGGCACCCCCAGGCTTTACTCCTTACAAATCATGGCCTCGCGGTCTAAATCGTAAGCTAGCGATCTCGTGATTGTTGTGATTGCGCTTTCGAATCCCGCTGAAGACATCGATGATCCTCTCCTGTGTTTGCTGTGTGTCGTGTATGTAGCGGACTGTGCGACATCCTGAGCACTCGCTCAGAGGAGTCTTACCAGGTGCGTGCGACTGTGTTGGTGTGTGTGTGTGTGTTCAATTGTGTATGCCGTAGAAACCTCAAAAACGAGGTGTCCTAGGCCCGAGTTGGGCTGTTGTGCCGAATAGTATTGGCGGTAGGTTCCGAAGTTTCGAAAGAACTTGCTGCCTCCATCTTCATGACCAACATAATTTGCACCCTTGAAGGGAGGAATCATATCCTTCTGTAACATGTTGCCATTTTACCGGACTACAAATTCTTATAACCCACTACGCTATGCTAAAATATGAACATTCACTGTCACCAAACCATTAAATTTAGCCATTTGTTACACGCATTTTACTTCTTAAGGTAAACAGGCACTTTGTCTTAATGTTATTTCGAAATAGCCTCTAGGCCTATACGGTTCCTAGATCAGAAGTTATTTCCACATTCCGCTGTCAGCCAACAACTAAAATAATTTGGCATAGGCCTAATCCTGGAGTTCGGTGCCACAGTTCCTGGAAATTCACAGTGTGGGGATAACACCCTGTTGGATATTTATTTATTCCCCTCTTTATTGTTACACTAGACTGCACTGCGTCCTCCTGCTATTGGATTACCGCAGACTTCCCGTTCGCTCCAGTGCCACAGTTATACCGGACATCCTGAAGACTCCAAAACAGCTAAAGAGGTAATTCGTTCGGGAATCAAACGGAGCGTGATAGAGCGACATAAAATGCGTATAGGGACACTGACACATGTCATCGGTTCGGATGTAGCTATTTGCTTGGGACATGCGTCAGCAGCTATTTACTGTGAGCATAAAATCGATTGAGACCCCAATATTTTAAGAAAACCATCTTGCCTACAAGGACAAGTAGTCTAGTTTTTACTGTTCAACAGCATTGTGGCACTGAACCACTGGAATGCGTATTATCATCGGTTACTGAGTGTACTCTTTAGGGCAGTTTGTCTCTATACATTCTTTCAATAGTTACTGAAATTGCTTCTAGCCGCGTGTCAAAATAAGGAATTTGAATCAAAATCTGCTTCCCTTCTTGGGCAGCCGGGATAGTGCTGTGGGTGTAATGACCATTCTACGGCCTGCACAACCCAGAAATGTATACGTGCCTACTTCTTTACTTACTCCATTGAGAAGAGCCATTCTTGAGAAGCTAACCTGTTTTCAGCTAGTCAAGAAATTCCCCGCATTTCATGGAACCCGAAGGTTCTTTACCGCATTCACAAGTGCCCGCCACCTGTCCCTATCCTAAGCCAGATCGATCCAATCCATACCCCCACATCACACTTCCTAAAGATCCATCTTAATATTATCCTACCACCTACGCCTGGGTCTCCTAAGTGGTCTCTTTCCGTCAGGTTTCCCCACCAAAACCCTGTATACGCCTCTCCTCTCACCGTACAAGCTAAATGCCCCGCCCGATCTCATTCTTCTCGATTTTATCACCCGATATCTATATCTGTCACAAATCCGTTCCGGCTAAAGTATTTGTGACAGATGGTTGGAATGTCTTATATACACAGCGGGATGTCCTCTACGAAATTAGTGTTAGCCTGCCACGCTCATTTCATCAGCCAAAACAAAAATCTGAAAAGTACGTTGTAAAATGTAGTGTAAATATTAGCATTAACCGACAATGTCTTAAAGAAGAAATGTGGTTTGTTTGATGGATTTGTAACAGGTTTGCCTGAATGTCTTTGAAACGCAGTGGGATGTCCTCTATGAAACCCGAAATATGTCCTTAGTAGAGTCCAGAAATTTCTTCTCTCTCCAGATCTCCAGACCAGTTCTGAAGTCCACCTAGCACACTATTCAGTTCGCATGGGGACACTTTCCAAGCGAACAAGCGGCCGAAGCCTGAAGTTTGGCTCTGAAATCCATCCAGTACTGAAGTTAAGAATGGGGGGGGGGGGGGGCTACACCTTCCCCCCCCATTTTCCTTCCAGGGAAAGCAAACCCCCTCCCTTTGAGTTGGCAAAAAGCCCAA
>Ga0131853_10011198_pt1 | contig 16406 bp, 18 predicted proteins | sample TergutLab28metaG_FD_92764 | JGI IMG/M metagenome (GOLD analysis project Ga0131853, IMG submission 92764) | Labiotermes labralis P1 segment gut microbial communities from Petit-Saut dam, French Guiana - Lab288 P1 (version 2) (version 2) | ecosystem: Host-associated > Arthropoda: Insects >...
GTGGCGGACGCTTGTGAGTGCGGTAATGAACCTTCGGGTTCCATAAAATGCGAGGAATTTCTTGACTAGCTGCAAACCAGTTAGCTTCTCAAGAAGGACTCTGCACCATGGAGTAAGTAAGTAAGTAAGCCAACGTCTGTTTCACCAACCAATCTAATTTCCCTATATTCATCACAATTTCCCAACACACTTTCACCTTTTAGTCGTGTCATGCCTCAACGACTCAAACCTTAAACAATAACAAACTAGAAAGCAACATTCCTTCAGAAGTCCCTAATTACATGCGAAATCGTGTAGGGAGCTTTATCCTTCTCCCACTCCTGGTTCGAAATCCCATTCCCTTTAATCCTTTTGTCCTTCTGGCTTATAGAGTCAGCATTTGTCTCTGCTTCTTGTGCAACCCCCACTGAAGGTTGGTCAGATTTGGGCGGTTCTTCATCATAAATCTCCAAAGGGTAGACTCGCTGTATTGGCCTGAGCAGAACCCCCGAAGCTGTCCTCAGCTTTACTAGCCGTACTTCCCCATCTCGTCCTGGGATGAGTTCTTCTACAACAGCCAAAGGCCATTCTAGGCTTTTGCTATTTTCCACTCCAAGGAGTACAACTTCTCTAGGTTGAAACTTGCGAACTTTCTTCTTGGCGGCCAAAACCAATTGGCCCAAGTGTTCTTTCCTGAACCTGTGACGCAAACTTTCGTTCGTTCTCTGTCGATGCGTAACTCGTCGGTTGAGACTGCCTGAGTCTACAGCATCACAGTCAGCTAGTCCTGATCCCTGGAGGTCCAACAGTAACATATTGGGTGTAATGGGTGCCAGGTCTGTGACATCCTCGGACACATATGTTAGAGGTCTAGAATTAATAACGGACTCACAATCACACAATACAGTTACCAATTCTTCGTAGGTTAACGAAGCGTTTCCCAAGATCTTGCGAAGCAGCTGTTTGAGGAGCCTTATTAATCGCTCCCACCAACCTCCCCACCAGGCAGCGATCGGAGGGTTAAACCTCTTAGTCGATTCGCTCAATAGCATAGTGTTTGGAGATCTTTTCCCACTCCAAGTGACCAAAGGCATTGTCTGTGCCTACAAAATTAGTCCCATTGTCGCTGTAAACATTCGCTGACCTCCCACGTCGAGCCACAAACCTTCGGAACGTCTGAATAAATAAATCAGTTGACAACGATGAGGCCAATTCTAAATGAACAGCACGGTATAGAGCGCAGATGTTCAGACATACACACACATTGCGGCCATCTCTCAAAAAGAGTGGACCCGCCATTTCAACACCCGTAGTTTCGAATACAGCAGCATCCCTCACTCGCGGCTCAGGCAAAGCTGGCTGACTTGCGATGATGTGCCTTGCGTCATGTCTTCTGCATATGACACACTTCGACAGAACACTCCGGATGCTCTTCCGACCTTTTAAAATCCAGAACTTCTCTCGCAAGAGGCTCAAGAGCCCTTGTACCCCAACGTGGCATAACTTCACATGTGTGCTCAACACGAGCCTCTCTACTATGGGATGACGGGAGGGCAACACTGCGGTTATCCCAAAATCTCCCACGTCCTCTCTCTCTGTGATCCTGATCTTCAAGCGGATAATTCCCTCCGCGTCCAGAAAGGGGTTCAGGGTCGCAATTCTCTCGTCTTGAAGTCCAACGAAAGTTTCCTTTTGCACATGCCTTATTATGCGCTTCTCTGCCAGGATGATTTCCCTGCATTGCAGCATCTTTCCCTTGCAATGCCCAGTCTTTGTTTACGACAACTATTAACAAAACGTGGGATCCAAGCAAGGACCCGTACAGCCATGTCGTAATCGTTTGAAATGGCGTAATGCCAATCGTCCCTATCGCCTTTACACAGAAGGGAAGAAACAATGCCCTTTCTCCTTTTTTGCACCACCACGTCTTCATCTGGCTGTTGTTCCCCGGAAGGCCATTCCTCTGGTGGCAACTTCAACCACGCAGGTCCCTCCCACCATTTAGATTCTAAAAGCTGTGGAACAGAGCACCCCAGGCTAGGTAGATCAGCAGGATTCGTGACACCTTGTACATGGCGCCAAACCTCCCTCGGCGTCAAACTTCGTATTTCCTCTATCCAGTTCCATACGAATACGCTCCATGTGTCTTCTTTCTTGATCCAGGAGATCACAGCAGAAGAGTCGCTCCAGAAAAAGAGCGAGGTAGGGTCTTGATCAATTTATTTCTTCACAGAAACGGCTAACCTGGTTGCTATCGTTGCAGCTAGCAGCTCCAACCTTGGAATAGTCAACGGCTTAACTGGTGACACTAGTGATTTGGCTTGTACCAACTGAACCTGAACAGACGAATTGTATTCTGTGCGAACAAAAACTGCTGCGGCGTATGCTGACTTACTTGCATCACAAAATGTATGTAAGGAGCAGTTTAACACACTGTCCTCTATTCCATTCAGCCAACGAGGTATCCCGACTTCTTCCAGAAGAGGAAGGTCTCGTAACCATCGCAGGAAATCGTTTCTCACATCTTCGGGGACCTCCTGATCCCATTCACCTTTCATCTCCCAGCACTTCTGCAAAAAAAAACTTAGGACTCAGTGAGATGGGACGTGTGAAACCAATGTGGTCAAACACTCGTTGTGCCATGGATAACATGATTCTGCGCGTAACCACTTCCACTTTCACCGTCTTGAAACTGTTCACGGCTAGATTGTCCATCTTCCTATCCCATGTACGGCCCAACACCACAGTATTGTTATGATTTTCCAGGCTAGGATCCGAATACACCCATCCTCTTAAATCAAACTTGGCTTCTGAAAACACCAACGAGGCCTCCTTAATGAACAAGCACAATTCTCTTTCGTTCTCTACGCTCGTGACGCAGTTGTCGACATATAAATTCTTCCTTAATTTCTCAGTTGTGCTTCTAGTATACTCAGTGGTCTCTTCAGACCCTTCGCTGTACTTCTTCAGATGAAAATCAGTAACCGCACCTAACAAAAATGAACTACTAGTCACACCGAATGCCACACGTGCGTGTCGAAAGATCTTCAGGGCTACTTCCTTGTTAACCCATAAAAACGTGAGGAAATCCCGGTCTCCTTCGCACAGACTAATCTGCAAGAATGCTTTCCTGATGTCTGCTATGATTCCAATCCGGTGGAGTCGAAAATGCAGTAGTAGAGCCGGTACTATCTCTATCAAATTCACGCCTTTCTCTAAACACTGGTTCAGGGAAGGCTGACCACGTTCTCTGGCCGGGACATCAAACACGGGTCTCACCCTGGTTGTACCACTTTCCTTCACAACGGACCTATGAGGTAAATAGTGCCCCTCATCCCACTTCGATGCTGGTATCTCTTCAATGATGCCTGCTTCCAACCATTCACTAAAACTTCATCATATGCAGCTCTCATAAAATTCCACTAGCAATTCTTCACGCCCGAAGCGAGCCTTCAAGCATTCCATTGCCTTACTTTTGTTGCTGCCTATAGGAGGAAAACTCTCCAACACCTCTCGTGCTCTGGTTTTTGGGTGTGATATTGAAACTTGTCTGCATCATCCATCTCAGGATCTTCATCTATCTTTCAAACTGACCCCAGAACGTCAACCAACCCTTGACATCACCGCCAAACTTCTTAAATTCAAGAGTGGGCAACTGTAATTTCCTCTTGTTGACATTCACAATGGAATTACTGTCTTCCTCCACCTTCATCGCAGCACTTACACGTTTCTGCACATAAAGACTGATTCTTTTGTACTTACTTGCGTACTCATCAGCACTCTGCATTTCTTTGTCCACCTCTTCCTCTAACGCCTCTTCTTGCAAAAGTAGATTCATAACCTCTTCATCCATCTTCGCTAATTCATCTGCTTTTTCCCGTAATAACTCCAAATCTACCCATATTTTGGAGTCATCCCTTATGTCCGGGTCCCAGTTCGTAACAGCTTCGTTCAAAGTATTGTAGAGACGCCCTAATGCCGCCCGCACTACTTTCCGTTTCTTCTTCAAAATAACCATAGAGAAGAGTCCTGTAACGGTCGCCATATGTTACATCCAAAGCCTACCCGGCGTTCTGGTTCGTTTCATAAAGTAGTAGCGAGCCCAAATAAGTCTCTAGTACCACAAAAATACTTTAATCACAACACCTCTTGTTACATGTTCTGGCTTACACAGCCCCACCCAAACAACACAACAACCTCTGCTTTTCCACAGTGTCGCCAACGTCTGTTTCACCAACCAATCAAATTTCCGTATATTCATCACAATTTCCCAACAGAGACCGTTACTGCAACCTGTCGTCAACGTGACTGGATGGGAAGTGGTTCCCATCCAGTCACTTTCACGACAGGTAACAGTATCGGCCTCAATAATGCCAGATACTGTAGATACAGTGATATGAGTTCTTGATGATGGGTGCAGATACCACCCGAAATACGCAGAGCAGTTTGCATATATATATATATATATATATATATATATATAAACTGTATGTTGTTGCATCTTGTTGGATAATTATTGACACATTACGCGATGCACGGACCATTGAGCATGAAATTTATTTACTTTATTATTTGAAGGAATGAAACTGCGTCAAAAATAATAGCATAACTTCTTTAATTGGCGTTGTGTTTATTCCGTATGAACTTTACCATATGTAATTAAAAAACCCCTATACGCAGGAGGCAAACGACAGTTTAATTAAGGTCAAATCATGTGATGCATTGTTCCGTATGCACTTGTAGCTATTTAAAATCAGTTCTGGTATATAAATTTTTAATTTTGGTCACCTGCCATCCAGACACTATATTTGCGTGAGGAAGGATGTGAGGATCCGTGGTTTAGGAAACCCTGGTCTACATTTTCTAAGCAGCTGAATTACAGTCCACGTAAATTTGTTATTCTGGTGGATCGATATCCTGTTAGTGGCTACGGTTGGCACAAACAAACCTTCCGTTGATTCATATTAATTCCGTACGTGCAGCCCTTGAGGGACGCTTTGATATCACAGTTTCACTGAATATGTACGCCAGGAACTCGAAGAACTCTGCAGAAAAAGTAGACATTGGCCCCTTTTTTTCCGGAAAATAAACATTTCTGTTTAATATAATTTGCTCTGCTCTATTTACGTTCTTTTTGTTCACTAAATGCACACTGAATACGACCTTGGCCTTCTTTACTTAGTGCAAAGTCTGTTGGAATAAACAGCGTCGTTATCTGGACGAAAGTACTTACATTGGTCAACACAATAGTACTTGCTAAAGAATGCATTGCAATGCCATTTATCGGTGTCATAGCTTGATGCTCTCATCTGTAACTGAGAATTTAATTTGTTTTCCAGTGAAACATAAAGTACCATAACAAACTGAACATTATCTCGACAAACAATGACCTACTTAGGCTGATATCGTGCAGTGACAACGTACAGTGGGAAAACAGCGTCATGTGTATGGTGTTGTTGACGCTTATCTTAGACTTTTCTTAAACTCGGCATTAAATGGGCATACGTGGGCATTCACGCTATGTCAGCTTTGTCCGCCAGAGTACATTCGATAGAAGGGTAACTGGGCCTCATAACAGGTGAGGACGAGATGGCAAAAATCTCGTCCTCGCCAAATATAAAATCGTCCAGCCTGTAAATTATCGATTGAGCTGTTCAGACTTGTACAAAACTGTAGTGTGTATATATATCTATATATACATACAGTAACGAACACAGCAATATTACAATTAGTAGCGATATATAATATACAACTACATGTTTCGGCCCTGTATGTAGGCCATCATAAGGTTGTCCAAAGAACTTCTCAAGTGACTATACAGTATGTGTGGTAATTTTGGAAGGAGGGACGAGATCTCATCTTACATCATAAATCGTGGGATTAGTAAAAGTTGAAATAAACATGTTAAGGGATTATATCAATTGTGAACATCTTATGATTCTAACATGCAAATTAGGTAGTTTCATCAATGATGATGGCCTACATACAGGGCCGAAACATGTAGTTGTATATTATATATCGCTACTAACTGTAATATTGTTGTGTTCGTGACTATGTATATATAGATATATACAGACTACAGCTTTGTGTTATTGACCTAACACAACGGGGATGACACACCTTAAGACTGTTCAGGCTTGTAGTAACCTTAATGAAAGTATATGACGGAAAGGGTAAAGTGATCCCGTTACAGGCCCGATATGGCTCAGAGGGTGGGTAGAGGAATAGCTCTACTCTTCCATGACCACGGCACTAGAAGGGGGTGAATGGTCAGCAGCACGCCTCGGCCATACTTTACCTCCGGGAAAGACCCGGGGCCCATTTTACAGGAGGCTGGGTGGGCCCCAGGGCCGGTCTGGACGGGCGGAAATTCTCGTCCCCACCGGTATTCTATCCCGGACCGTCCAGCCTGTAGTCAGTCGCTATACCGACCTAGCTACCGGGCCCACATGAAAGTATATAGTAAACCATATTAATGTCAAGGGTTTAACTATAAACCTAGTTAATACCGTGTTTGTATAAGCGTTACATCACCTCTGATACAATTAGCCTGGGAAGATAAAAAATCAGTACTAAGAAAAACAACGTCAGTGTACTCCTGCCTCAAGAGTTTCCAAAACTTGCAAGCTGATACAGTTAGAAGAGTGAATTTAAGAAATGTGACTTCTTCCAGTTACTTTCTTAATACGTTTGGTACAATTTCGTTCAGTGTGGGCTCGACTGGTACAGACCTACTGAATTATCGTGGCCGTTGACCAGCGCGAAAGAGGATATCAGATTAAAACAGTAAGGGATCTGAAGATTGTGAGCTCAGGTCTCGGTAGAGAAGGTCGAAGTATAACTTTACTGCAGATCGGTCGGTAAATATTAAACATTAATTGATTTTTTAAATTATACTCTCCGTTGTGTTGAACTTCAAAATAAGAAACAAACAAATAAACATCTAACACAGTTTTATAATTCTGAGTTGTGCCATCACCGTTGAGTATTTAAACTATAAGGTGAGGTAAATTCAGTCAAAACACAACTATAAATATATGGCTAAATGATGGTGTTTATTAGCAATGGAAAATCTACATGTTTCGGCCTATAGCGGCCATCCTCAGGTTTTGACAACTTTCTTGCTAAAAGAGTTTTATATAATATGCCTAAACCGCGTGGTGATGTTGAGATCTCCTCATCATTTTAGTGCTTTTGTTACGCTAAACTTGGTGGGACGTCTATTGGGTCAATGAATTTGTAGGTAGCTGGATGTGGGTCTTTCCGGTTGGGTAGGTGTAGGGTTGGGAGGAACTCTTTTAGCAAGAAAGTTGTCAAAACCTGAAAATAGCCGCTATATGCCGAAACATGTAGTTTTTTTCCATTGCTAATAAACACCATCATTTAGCCATATATTCATAGTTGTGTTTATGACTGAATTTACCTCACCTTATAATTTTATAAAGTATTCGTACAGGTACATGTTTCGAACCCGTGTCTACCAGACTACAACATACAGAGTTATTTAACGATGTTGTCAGCTACTCAGTTCATATGGCGAGACTGACAGATGAAAGAACGAATATGGAACATGTGTACAATGATCATAATAATAATACATTTAACTGCAAATGGGCTGTTGCCCGGGTGGCAGTGGTTATTATGCACGTACATAAATATGAAATAATGATCTAAGAAATTTAAGTCGGGAGGGCTACATGAGAAGTATGTAGTAGCAACCTGGAGTCTTAGGAACCATCTCAGCATTTGCTTATAGACACAGGGAAACCAAGAAAAACCCGTGCCGAGGTGGCCGGTCGCAGGACCTTCCGAATACTGACTTCTAGCCAGCAATCCTGCAACTAAAGTATGTAAGACAGCAATACATACGTAGTAAAACAATAAACATGAGGTAACAAAAATACACACAAGATAAAACACAATACACAAAAGACCAACTACAGTTAGCAGCAATGCACATAGGAAAGGCAACACAAAGGGGAGAAAGTACTGTACCTATTTTCTAATTTAATAACTGTCCAACAAGATGCTGCTTATTCAGTTTATTACATTTCTGTAGGCATCTCTACATGTTTCGGGTGTTGACACCCATCATCAGGAGCTCGTACAGCTGTAATTACAGCTTCTGGTATGGATTAACCGGATCTATCGTAAAGTAGGTACCTACCGAACGAAACACATGAATCAGTTCCAACTCAACAACGAAAGCGGATGGTAGTAGATCCGGTTAATCAATACCAGAAGCTGTAATTACAGTTGTACAAGCTCCTGATGATAGGTGTAAACACCCGAAACATGTACAGCTGCCTACAGAACTGTAATAAGCTGAATAAGCAGCATCTTGTTGGACAGTTATTAAATTCGATTCACGATGCACAGACCATGTATATACGAGTAAAAAAAACGAGTTTCTAATATTGTTACTCCACAGCTGTTGCATGGTGCACTGAAGTACTTACAGACAAACTCGCCATCAAAAAATACAGTGTCACAATGATGAAGACCACCATATGAGGAATTGCAGATCACACAGCCTGTGGACATACCCTTTATGTACCCTTTATATAAATGGATTTAAGTTGTTCACCACGCGCAAATATCTCATCAGAATATAAATTTAGTCTAAGAAGTCCCAGGACTTGACAGAAAGATATTACACAAACGGAGCAAAATTGAACCTACCCTGTGTATAAGGCGAAGATATCATATGCAGTAGTGATCTGTTTTGTTCAAGGCTGTCTTCTGTGTATCTCACACAAACACGCGGGAAGTTCATTCATTGTATCCTGAAACCGACAATGGGGCCGTCTTTCTATACCAGACCCTCAAACACTCTGCAGCTACACCGTACAGCTCTTGTGTAATTTGACAGAACCTAATTACGCAGAACACAATTAAATGACAGTGCTATTAATTCCACTGATAAAACAGTACACTGTCACTTTCGTTGTGTGTTGATTTTACTGCCTTTGTTATTTAAACTGTTCATTTGTTTGTACATGTATTTTGCGCATTCGTTATTCTGTTACTATAAAATATTATAGTTTGTATTTCGCTGTTGAGTGTTTATCTTTGCCACAGCGTGCAGCCTCCTGTCCGGTAGGTGCTGCTGGGGCTAATAAATGGCCTGGACATGAAGCTGTTCAGTATCGGCGTTTAAAGATGCATGGTGCTGTAATACACACCTCCCATATATCATTACAAGGTTGCTGATAAGTCCTTAGCCCGACCAGGAAGGAAACAAGCTAATGTTTCTGTTACAGTGGCGTGAATTTCCTTCGGCACCTTGCCTTGCAGGAAAAGAAACTTAATAGCAGCTCGCGTCTCGATGTTGTTGAAATCGCGCACGTCCCTGACATGCTTCTAAACTTGTATTCTTCCTGGTCGGGCTAAGGACTTATCAGCACCCCGGTATATTATGGTACTGATAAACATAATGTAGCTGATTTACTGGAACCGTCAGCAAGCCAGTCTAAACATAGCCAAGTACGCTAAGCACATTTAGTTTTTTTTTTCACTTGAAGTTCTGAGAGAACTGTTGATTCACACTGACGGCAAGTTTGATTCCAAATTTTTATATTAACCTAAAGTCTATTTATTTACGTAACCGAAGTAAGTTTTGGATTGGTGGGCTTAGCACACATAACAAAATTTTTTGTGTATTACACGTACAGTCGAACATAACTATATTCCACCTAGTAGTTCAGTAGGTATACAACTACATGTTTCGGCCCTATATGTGGGCCATCTTCAGGTTGTGATTTAACTTACACCCCACACATTTTGTATAGCTGCTCTGTAAGTTAAATCATAACCTGAAGATGGCCAACATATAGGGCCGAAACATGTAGTTGTATACCTACTGAACTACTAGGTGGAATATAGTTGTGTTCGACTGTATGTGTAATACACAAAAATGTTTGTTATTGAACCAACACAACGGGGATGACGCACCTCAAAAAAGGTTTAGGACATGTTTTGTCCTAGCTTCGACACCCATTTTGGGTGAAAGTTTTAGCCTGAATGAGATCTGTTCCATTGAATTAACATGTATTTATTTTTTCTTGAAGAACGTGATGCTTTGAGAAAGAAGAAATTTTAATTTAACTTATTTATTGTAATCTTACAATATGTCTTCCGTCAGCACAACAACATTAGAATTAATTTATTATTGCAACATGTTTCGGCTCAGGAGAGTCATAGTCAGGCTGATTATTTAAGAACCGTTAATACATTATGCCCTTTACAGTATTATACATGTAACGTTTTGCATTAAGGATCCCATATGCATTACAATTGTGTGAGTAGAAACCTGGTTTTATTACTTGTTTAGATAAGAGTATACTATGCGCAGCTGTGGGTGGCTATATGCGCATAGTGTACTCTTATCTGAACAAGTAATAAAACCAGGTTTCTACTCACATAATTGTAATGCATATGGGATCCTTAATGCAAAACGTTACATGTATAATACTGTAAAGGGCATAATGTATTAACGGTTCTTAAATAATCAGCCTGACTATGAATCTCCTGAGCCGAAACATGTTGCAATAATAAATTAATTCTAATGTTGTTGTGCTGACGGAAGACATGTTGTAAGATTACAATAAATAAGTTAAATTCTTAATAACACAACGGGATGGCTTTTTTAGAAGAAATTTTAGCTTTCATATTTGCAGTCTGATTACAGAGTACATACAGGCAGCACCACTATAAAGCTCTACGCAAGATGAATCATAATAACTGTCACAGATAAGACCACATTTGTCCGGCCGTCTGTCTGACACACCGCACGTTTCATATAGAACTCCTATGGACAGATCTTGACAAATTTTGGTAATCATGTATCCCATTTTAGGATACTCCAATTCCTTTACAGTCGAGGACAGACACGGACAGTCCCAAGAAATAATGAGGTGAGAATGACACTGGAGTAAATAACAAACTGTGGTAATTTAAGACGCTGACAGTGTCTCAGACTGCATATCGTGGAATGGCAGAAGGACTGATAAATAATTAATAAAAAATAATTCGAGAAATCGTGAAACGTTTGTGGTTTTTTAATGATATTACTGAAGAAAATCACGAGAAAAAAATTATTTTACAGTGCGGTATGTACTTCATCTCTCCGATCTTGATAAGGAACGAAGTGTTTATTGAAAGTCGCCGTGACTGTTTATTACAATCCAAATATATGCACTTATTAGGCTATGTAAACCTTATTGTTCAGTTGAATTTTAATAAACAGAAATATAACACAGACAGTGCAAAATAGTAAAAACAAAACAAATTCAAGTCGAATTTAACAACTGTCCAACAAGATGCGACTTATTCAGATTATTACATTTCTGTAGACAGCTCTACATGTTTCGGGTGTTGACACCCATCATCAGGAGCTGGTACAGTACAACTGTAATTACAGCTTCTGGTATTGATTAACTGCAATGAGTAAAATACGCTGCTACTAATATTAATACCGGAAACTGTAATTATAGTTGTACGAGCTCCTGATAATGGGTGTCAACACCCGAAACATGTACAGCTGCCTACAGAAATGTAATGAACTGAATACAGTCGCATCTTGTTGGACAGTTATTAAATTCAATTCACGATGCACGGACCCATGTGTATAAAATTCAAGTCCATTATGTCCCAACTAATGCACACAAATTATTTTAATTCTGCACAATACATAATACACACGCACAGCAAGACTGAACGAAATATGCAGCCATAATACTCAATGCTTCAAGGACTTATACTTGGAATTACTATTGTAACTTTGGCAAAGCGCAGGCTGTAGCTCCCTGATGATGGTTTATGTAAACCGAAACAAGTTGGAACAAATATTATAGTTTTAACATTTGAATAAAGGTTGACCAACTTGATGACACTTGCTTTATTATCTACTGCTCAACATGTTTCAGACGTTAATACGTCCATCATCAGGAGCTTGCGACTACTTGTTGCGTTGTGTAGGCTGACTTGAGGAGTGCTGGTGTTATGTAGCGGGATTGGCTGTTGGTGATGTGGTATCCGAGTGTAGGCTGAACCAGTGGTGTTATGTAGCGGGATTGGCTGTTGGTGATGTGGTATCCGAGTGTAGGCTGAACCAGTGGTGTTATGTAGCGGGATTGGCTGTTGGTGATGTGGTATCCGAGTGCAGGCTGAACCACGCCTCAAGTCAGCCTACACAACGCAACAAGTAGTCGCAAGCTCCTGATGATGGACGTATTAACGTCTGAAACATGTTGAGCAGTAGATAATAAAGCAAGTGTCATCTAGTTGGTCAACCTTTATTCAAATATCAAGATGATGCACGGTCAAATACCCATAAGATTATAGTTTTAACAGTTTAACATTTACAAAAATTTGTGTGCATTAGTTGGGACAAATAAAGGGTTTTACATTATAAATGCACGGAACAGCCATGAAGATGAAGAACACAACATTTACATTTGTTGTAAAAGCTTACCGAAACTGTGTGTACCTCCTACAGGCCTGTATTATTTGCTACAGGGCTACAGACATCTAAAGTTTCTGCGCTGCAAAATGAGCATCTCGACGTAAACGCGAAAGTGTTGCCACTTACACGCACATACCGGTTCTCGTCACAGTTACATCTGCAGATTTTATGTGCATAGTCAACTGATATCGTTATCTGTGGATCGCTCTACCGTTTTAGGTTAATTGCGATGAGTGCTAGTTCCACCTGCACATTGCCTGCCGGCCTGCTGCTGTTCTGTCTAACTCAATGTTCGGTCCATTACCGACAATTCCGAACGTCTCCAAACACTGTACGTTTAAAGCTCGATTTTTATACAGGATGGCGCAAAAGTAACTTCACAGCCGATTTCTGATAACATCAATATCGCCACTCTTTACAGTTCCTAAAGACCTTCCTACTGTGTATTCTCCTAACCGTGACGTTTCTTGGTTGTAATTATCTCAAGAAGAATAAGGAACAGCATAATTATTTTTTACTTCCATTTTCAGTGGTATCTCTAGTTTTAATTTTCCGAACGTATTTCAACAGCTTTGTAAAAAAAAAAACCGCCCGATAAAAACAAATTAACCTACTTGACGGTACAAAGTCTCTCTTTAGGATCTAGTATTTCCTCAAGTCGACAAAAATTCTCCGTATTTTACTGAACCTGAATGTTCATTCCCATCTCAACAAAAGCCCCCAATTTCCCTATCCTGACCCAGACGAATTAATTCCACAACTTCTGTACCTGTACGTTGATGAACTGCACTCTCATCTGCACCTAGATTCTGCAAATTGCTTCTACGTTTGAGGTTTTCCCACCAAAACCCTGCAGGCAATTCGTTTCTTCCCCATATGTGCCTCAAGTGCTGCCTCCTTTCAGCTTCCTTGATTTTAACACCAGGGTAATGTTTGGTGAGAAAAAAATCTCGAAGCTCCTCGTTATGCAAACATCCCAGCATAACACATACAAATAGCTACTATTTGGAAGAAACGTAAACGTCAGAGTTTCTCACAACCAGCTGATAAAGGCTCCAGTCTCTCGGAATTGATGCCAATCCACACGGCCCATTTCCCAGCACACTTGAACTGCATTATGAAGTACATCCTTCTAGTGTTCTTATAATCTCAACCCGTATAAGATTAGAGACCGATTCCAGTGGCCGCGCGGTCTAATACGTGGGTCTGCGGCCGCTCGTTTGCTGGGGTTGTGGGTTCGAATCCCTCAGAGTGAATGGATGTCTGTCTCTCGTGAGTATTGTTATGTCAGGTACAAGTCTCTGTGTCGGGCTGATCACTCGTCCAGAGGAGTCCTACCGAGTGTGTGTGTGTGTGTGTGTGTGTGTCCAGTGAGTGTGATCGCGAAACCCCTAAGGGTAGGCCATGCCCCAGAATGGGGTCGAAGAGCACAGAAAGAAAAAGTAAGACTGCTATGAATGCAGGCTGTAGTAAAAACCTCTGTTCGCGTAGCCAAGAGCCAATAGACCCTATCAGAGACAGTTTAATTTTTGCTGATGTCAGTTTGATGATATTGGTCATTATGTGGACACAACAAAACGTTAAGTAATATACATTAAAGTGGTTTCACCGAGATGCTGAAGTACTGAGAGTTCTGACATTTTCACAGCGGTGGTCTTCACGACTTTGATCTTCTGGGGTGTTACGCTGCATCGTTGGGCGAATGGTTCGCGACGTTTCGAAGGATTGTGTTGCCTTCTTTCTCAAGGTTCCACTGGCGTAAGAAGAATTGCCAGAAGGAATTACATAATTACCATGGGCTTTGAAACTATTTTAGTAGGTCTACAGAGCATTCGCGATGTCAGGCCTTGGATTCTTTTTGTACGTTATTGTGAGAGGTTTCAATTACCTGGACGGTCCTTTCCTATAATGCCTGTATACAACTAGCCTTGTGTCCCTGTTACAAGTGCTGGTTGCTCTCAACTGCGCATTACGCGATCCTTTGTGTGACTGTGAACAACATCTGCGCCCCACGGGAAATGTGTGGGTAATTTAAAGAAGATGTCTAATTTTAAAACGAAGATGTTCTTAATTTCCACTATTTATTCTTATTTGTTACTAGTGTAAGGACGACTGCCACCGAGTGAAAATTCAACTGCAGTAAATAATAATAATAATAATAATAATAATAAGATAAGACAGAAAATCTGGTGATGTCATCATAAGCCCTACACTCAGATAGCCTCGTCACGATGCACCGCATCTTGACTGCAGTGCCACGCCGTAAGGTAAGTTGACGGTGCGATTGTTGACGTGCTTACAGATGGGTGTATTAAGCTTCAAGTCTTCGGGAACATGACGCCATGTAGTTGGTGTCAGGTTACCAAAATTTCGGAGGATTTTGCAATCTTCATTTTCTAGGCAGTCCATGAAGAGTTTTCTTATATTGGTTTGAAAATGGAGGCAGCCAAGTCCTCCGAGACGTTGGTAACTACTAACCGTTGCACATGGCTTCATATACAAATAAAATTGAATTTTTATAAATTGAATATTTGAAATTCTTCTTCTTCGTCTTCTTCCTCTTCTTCTTCTTCTTCTTCCTCTTCTTCTTCTTCCCCTTCTTCTTCTTCCCCTTCTTCTTCTTCCTCTTCTTCGTCTTCTTCTTCCTCTTCTTCTTCCCCTTCTTCCTCTTCTTCTTCTTCTTCTCCCTCTTCTGCTTCCTCTTCCTCTCCTTCTTCCTCTTCTTCTTCTTCTTTTTCCTCTTCTTCTTCTTGTTCTTCCTCTTCTTCTTATTCTTCCTCTTCTTCTTATTCTTCCTCTTCTTCTTATTCTTCTTATTCTTCTTCTTCTGCACTACAGCTCTGGTACAGTCTTGGCATTCTCAACAATATCCTTCCAGCGTGTCAATTTTTAAAATACGAGGTTGCTGGCCCTGTGCTCAACCCCCATTGTCTTGGAGGACCTAGGATTTTCTGTCGGGGTTATTTCCTTAGCTGGTTTGTCCCAATTATCGCGTCGGGAATTTGCGTCTCGCCCTTGCATTACTCAGCCGTCCAAAGGCGTTTCCAGGGGTCATGGCGAGGACATGCATGCATAGGACTTGGCAAGAATAAATGGCGTTTCCCAGCTTTTAATGACACACACACCAGCAGGCTATGTACCTCTGGGACCACATACTGCCCATTTGACCCGATATTTGAAAATAATGTCCTAAAATTAAGAAAGAGGGAGTAACAGAAAAAGACCAAACTACATAATGAGGCACAACATAATGTTTCTTCTATCCTTTACTAAATGCTATTTTTTCTTGAGTGCCGCAACAGCCCAGCTCTGGCCTGTGCCACCTTATTGTGAAAGTTTCCAGATCACGCACAATTAAACAAACCCAGCCGGTAAGACTCCTCTGATCGAGTGGTCAGATTTATTTAAGGCAAGGCATCCCCGTTGCGTTACAATAAACCAACAAATAAAATAATAGGAAACACTATCTACACAACTTTAATAAATAATCAGTTTAAATAATTATCAGCGACATGTTTCGGCTTGTTTCAAATATGATACCCCTTTAATGTTATGTCAACGAGATCTCGTTCAGTATTTATAGCACTGTAACATACATGTTCCTTGCTTGATACGCAATCATAAGATGGCTTTTTCAGAAAAAAGCCGAAACATGTAGCTGATAATTATTTAAACTGAAAAATTAATTAAAGTTGAGTATTGACTCTGCTTACTATTGTTTTATTTATTAGAGTGATAATATGGTTGCAGAGGTCGCTACCTACACAATACAAAATACATATAAAAAACGAACATTCAAGCCCTCAGTGGGTTTTTTTTAATGACTCGTTTATTGGTCCTCAAGTTATCTAGTACAATACTACAGTATATTTATCTCGGTATTTAACCAACTTCATGCACAAAATTTGTTTCACAATAAGTTTTATTTCATGCCTCTACATGTCTTGAGCACATGTGCTCA
>Ga0131853_10011201_pt1 | contig 16403 bp, 8 predicted proteins | sample TergutLab28metaG_FD_92764 | JGI IMG/M metagenome (GOLD analysis project Ga0131853, IMG submission 92764) | Labiotermes labralis P1 segment gut microbial communities from Petit-Saut dam, French Guiana - Lab288 P1 (version 2) (version 2) | ecosystem: Host-associated > Arthropoda: Insects >...
AAACAAACAAACAAACAAACAAACAATACAAATAAATCTCACAACTATCATTTCCACTTACCCATTTCTAAACACCAAGTTTCTACTTGAACTAAAATTCAGCATCAGGTTTTAGGTTTTAGGCTACTGAAGGTTCATATTCTGGTCTTTTGCAGTACAGCATCTTACAGTAAGTTAGATTATGCTGTTGATAATGCACATGACCAACAAAGGATACAACAGCAATGACACAGAACATGAAGACGAATCTTTCTACAACTAAACAAGAGTTTCATGTTTGTGCAGGACACAAAATATGGCTGCCAGCATTCACTAACCCTCACCTGTGTTCCCAGCCTTCCCAAGAAGAGCTGGAGGTATTGCCAACACAACACGTAGAAGACAGAAACAAAGAGAAAGAGATGCTGTCATTAGAAAACAGTCATATTACAGTGGGATTCCTTGCATACCTTCACGTTACACCCAAAATGTTTCTCAAAGAAAAATCAATATGAGGAAAAAGTTAGATATGAGCTACCAGGATCCAGATGAATATGACACAATTAACTCTATCTTTGTGTGTGTGTGGATTATACAGTGAGTTCTATGAAAAAATAAAGCTCATAAAATATCCACATTTTTAATTCAGATATCACATTTGTTCTTCCCTACTTAAAAGCCGCAATACAATTGTTTTTCGTGTGCAATGCTACTTAAATAGGTCATTCATTAAATAAATAGACATGTTCATTCCCACATAGTTCTGGGGACAACACCAAGGGACCCTGTCTCTACCATCCACTATGTCATAACCTATGACGCCAGGTGATGAATAAGACTTCTATTTGTGTGAATGAGACTAAAAAAATTGCCTCAATGCTCCTGTTTAAAAAATATCTAGCAGACAGAAAAGTTGGTTCCATGATTATGGCATTCTGAGATACAATGCCACGCAGTCTTGTCACTTTGTACATTTGTATAAACCTGGTACCTCCACCTTAAGGGTAGCCTGAAAGTAGGGTACTCCAACTCACTGGTCTCTATGTATCTCTCTGTCTGTTTGCCTGCCCGCCTATCCATCCATTCCTCTATCACTATACCTATCTATCTACCTACCTACCAACCTACCTACCTATCTAAAAAGTAACACATCTCAGAAGTTCTTGGTAATCACAACAGAATCTCAACTATTACTAGTACCAGAGTTACAACTTTTTGAGAAAAAATGATCAGTACAAAGCAAATGACCTTGTTTTCTGAATGTGCTGTCTAGTCTCTTTCCTGTTATGTTGAATTGAAAGCTGAACAACATTCAAACAAGTGGTCAAACTGGTCCCAAGGTCTCAGTCACAAAGCTACATAACCTTAATTGTGACTTCATGCAACATATGGCAGAGAGAGAGACAACCTAGTAACTTGTAACCATGTACAAGAAGCTACTCCAGAGATTCTACACTATTCTTTGTGAAGGCACATCAGATTACACTTTGATAATACACAGTACAGTACAATGACATTTCAGTAATATGAATAATGATTTGGAGGTAAGTGAATGTGTCAGTTAAAATGAACATGTCTGAGCCCTGGTAAGTTATACAGATATCAAAGACTTTTATTCAGGATACTATGCCTTATAACCTTACTTATCAATAGGCCACAGAAATGAAGTCACTACCATAGTTTTCTATAACATTATAAAGGAAAAATGTTAGTAACACAGTAATATTCAGACACCTAAGTACAGATGAATGCAGATTATGTTAATTTTATGGCAGACCCATGCCTTAATTCCTTCTGCCCACCCTTTGGTCGGTGTGAACAAAATAAGGCCATCACTTTGGTACAACTCTCTGGTTTTTTACAGATAGTCGCACCAATTATCAACTGGCACACTATCTGATTTTGCCTAAGTGGCCTAGAAAATTAATTCACAATTTTCTACATAAATGTGCAAAAATTACCATAAATTTTGCATTTACACATACAGAATCTGTCTAACAAGTAAACTACTTCATCTATGACCCAGTGACATTTAATACCCATCGGAATGCCTGAAATATCAAAACTGGTGAATTCCTAGCGCCATAAATGTTATGTCAATGGATTAGCTGCCAAACAAAGCCCACGTAGAAACAGTTCCTGTCATATCCACTGCATAATAGGCAGGGTGTCACTCACAGCTGTCCCACATGATACAAAGAAAAACCTGTCTCTGCTGTAAATCAGTCCCATTAATAAAGCTTGTAAGCAATCACTTTACTGACTGACTAACTCCAGTTCAAACGCATACTACAGAACACACAAAAAATGTTCAGAAACTCCACAACATATTTTTCAAATCTGTTGCCTTCCAGTAATAGCTCATAATGAGACGTGCAAGTGAAAATGTACCTTATTCAAACCATTGTAACAATTCAGTTTAAACGTAAATATACATTTAAAAAACACCAATAGGTTTCAAATAAACCTAGTGACTGAACAGTAAATTATATAATTTAAAATGAAGGACGAAGAACAAAAATGTCTCAGTGAAATGCTCTTGCCACACTGATGCAGACAACAGAATTATTTTCAAATGTAAATGGAAAATAAATACTATCAAGACACATGATGACACATCAAGGTTACACAATGTATCCTGATTTTTCACTTTCATCATAACCAAACAAATGTGAAGTATAAAGTGACATACCAAGGACACAACACTTGAACATCCCTTGGCACTAAGGCAGTTATCACTCACTCAGCTGATTTGTTATTCAAAATACTACTTTCATAATTCCACATTTTACTAAATTTTCTTCAGTATGATGCTCTGAATTTTGAGATTCCTCTGACTGAAATTTAAAAGTGTGATAATAAAACTCTCTTCTCAAAAAGTTTCTGATGCACTAAAGAACTGCTGAAATCAAATACAGATTGAGGTCAATCAGAACTGGTCACAGTTAATGTTAATTCATATGGAAATAGAAGGTAAACATGAAGTTAAAAGTTGTTCATCTGCACACCATAAAGACACATAGGGGGATCTTCATGGAAGCTATCAAGGTATGTTTATTACTAAAGAAACCACATTTATTCAGTCTAATACAACACAGGTTTACTTCAAATGGCTACCTTTACATGCACACCTTATTAGATTCTTGTACCGACTGATGGAATAATATTGACTGGTAATAACAATCTTTATGGGAGCCACTCCATTGTTTATTACAAAACAAATCACACATCAATTGAATTAAAATAAACCTGTGTTGTGTTAGACGAATAAGTGCAGTTTGTTTAGTAATCAACACAACAGGATCACTCCCATAAAGACTGCTATTACCAGTCAATATAATTCCATCAGTCTGTACATGAATCTACAAAAGCACACATGTAAAGGTAACCATTTGCATTAAAATAAGCCTGTGTTTTGCTAAGCTGAGTAAGTGTGGTTTGTTTAGCACAGATGGTGCACAGAGTTATAGCCTTCTTAACCTTGGCATCAGATGGGATGAGTAGTCAGCTTCATGCCCCGGCCTCTTTAACCCTGGTATCCACTGAATATGAGGTTCATGGAAAATGGGACAAACTCAATAAAGCTTTCATGAATTTACACATACTGTGAGTGCGTGAGAGTGTACAAGATACTATTACACACAATGTTAAGCTGGAACTATAATCAATGACGGAAGGGAACAATTGTTTTGAGTACAAAGCCTACAAATTTGAAGATGGTGGCATTGATACATTTTCTGCTTAGTGTAAGAGGTGTTTCTCATGAAAATGCACTTTTTTATGAGACAAAGACAACCTAAAGCACATAAATGCACATGTATATACAGCCAAAATGAAATATCAGTTTACACCAACACTTTCCTACTAACATACTTCAGGTTGAACTGCTTGTTGCAAATGACAAGAGGTGAATGAACTGTATAAGACAAATGCTCTGTGTTTGAAGCTGTTAAAACAACTGGAAAAGAGTTGCACAGTGTCCTAGACTTCACAGAAATTACAAAATTACAAACATAATTTAATAAAAAAAAAAGTCAAAATAATTAAGTACATTATTAACCACCTTTCCATCAAGTCATGCTGTGACAATATTCAATGCTCTGTGAGTAAAATCAATTTCTTCTGCATTTCATGAAATAATAAAATAATTACACATCTTGTATTTTGCAACATATGTAATTACTTCTTAACTTTGATGAATTGAAAGACACATACACATACCTGCTGTGGTGTTCGTTAGACCAGATAAGGCTGCAACACAAAACAAAACAAGAAAACAATAATGACTGTTATTATTACAGGGTGAATGTTAGTGAACCTGAATGTACAAACAAGAGGTTTACTACTAACACACAAAAACAGATGGATACATTAAGCACACAAATAGTCTCAACAAACAAAGATATATAAAGTACAATGTGATGTCCATGTGTATGAATGACCAACATCCTCTGTTGTAACCTGAACAAGAACTATAGAAAAGCATTCATTATATCTGGTACAGGCATGATGGTGCGAAGTATAATGTTTTTATTGTAGGCTCACTAACTAGTAAATCAATAACATTAAGTGATTAGTTCAAAGGTCTTCCCCAAAGAGATAATTGCTCAATTAATTTCCTGTGGTCATCATCTCATGAGACCACAACTGCACACCATTTTCAGCTGGATCATCTCAGACTGCACATTTACACTTGCAATATTATCCCCACACCTCAACCCTGAGCTACCAAACAATGTCTCTTTAAATAGACCTCTTTCTATATCAGATTTGCAATAATAATTTTGTAAGTATTCTTTGTTTCACAAAGTAGAACATATCCAGCTTATTTAAATTTATTTAATTATTCTAATGCTGTTACATAAAACTACCTACAAAGCTCCTCATTATGTAACCGTCTCTGTAAGAAATACAAAGTCTTAATTTTACCAATACTTATAACAAGTTTGGAGTACTGAAAAATTAATGAAATATCAATCCATTTGACCTTCACAGATAACAAACTGTCACAGTTTTTTAATTTGATGGACGTTCTCATGCACACAGCTAAATAATACCTGATCCAGAGTTGGAAAATGTTGCACAGTATGTACAACTTTCAGTCTCAGAGGTACAAAAACACACTTAATAGGATAATAGTTTCATTCGGTAGAAAGGTAAGAAAGCATCTGTGAGATCCGAGGTTCTCACAGTAATGATCCTGAAGATCAAAGTCTTCTTGGACATTATGCTGTGCTGACTAAATATTTACTGACATATTCGTGAGCACATGCCTTCATCTTCAGAGCCAAAAATCCTCAAACATGGACTAATTGATTCGAACGAAGGCAATATGTTCCTTTGAAATGTAAACAACTATTTACCACTCAGCCTGATGTAACATCCCAGGAGACTTGAATCTTAAAGAGAGAATCTGCTTTCAAGGAAAATGTCACAGAAGTACCATTTTTAATTTATTTGCACAGAAGATAAAAGGGAATCATCTAGTGAATACAGTGGTATCAGATTCATTGTATTCAGCACAGAACTGGTTCAATTACTGCAGTGTGACATAGATAATTAATGGTTGTGTGTCCAGTAATGAACATATGTACATCACTGTCATGAATTGTTTAATATTCCCTCTGTTCTACTGTAAATGTGGAAATGATAAGCAAAAAAGACAACACAAATTAGTATAGGTATTTTCACATAAAAAACTGGAGAAGTTGAAAGAAACAAACATGCAAAAGGCACAGAAAAAGAAGAATTATAGAACTTCTATGCCACAAAATACAGTGTGGAAGTTGAAGAGAGTGAAAAATGACACATGATTAAAACAGAACATATATAAGATGAAGTCTGATCCTGGGGACCATGTAGCAAATTTCCATCATCACAACACTATATTTAATGTTTTTTAATGTACAATAACAATGTCCCTTTTGGCAAATAGCTAGAGCAACCAACCAAACCACTCATAATAAATAATGCTGATAACCAAGCTATTTCAGGCTACTTTTCAAACCTAACAGAGAGAAACTTGTGCAACACTGTTATGAACAGATTTACATTACAGAAGTCAAATTTAACAAGCACTCTGTTCTCTCAGGTAGGCCTACCATGGATGCTTTACAGTCTTCTTGGGTCATGTGACTTAATAGATGCAGTTCACTCAAAAACTTTAAATGATAGTACTCTTATACTTTTTTATTTGGCTTAAGAGGTACTATGCATACTTCAGATTTTTTACTGCATTTCTGCTGGTTTACATACAGTGTGTGTGTGTGTGTGTGTGTGTGTGGGGGGGGGGGGTTAAAACAAAACGAGTGCATAAAAGTCATCACATGATGTGGTAAAATTAATTACCTTCACATTTCAGGAATTATATTAAATAAAATAAACAATTCAATTCATATGACAAGTTCAGAAACTGACAAGAAACCTGCGAAGGATAACAATACTATTCTGACTGGGCCCCAACCACTCTATAAGAGGTCAACATGTGACCCTCTTGTAAAAGCAGGTCAGAATTAATTTACTGTAACACCCATCAACATAAACTGTCTTGCAGTTAAAATGTTTATACAGTCAGTCTGTCACAAATGCCAAGTTACAATCTTGATCACCATCCTAGCCTTTTCCTAGACAAGATCAACCCTCCTTTTTTTGTGGCAGCACCCATGAGGCAAAGTCCACTAACTTTATTTGCAGGGTGATCGTGAGATCAGTAGCTGGCATTGAGAACCTGCAATCTGTGACAAATAAAACATGGTGGCACTAAGATGTCAAAATATTCTCTGTGTATTTCCCAGCCAGGACACATGATTTGCCACATACTGTAAATCAAAGTGTCAGAACCAACAAGGCTTTGACTTGTATGCAGATAAATGTGCATATCTAAAAGACATTGTGAACAACACTCCTACCTTACCCTTTATCCAACAGGTCCCCAGTGATGTAATTTTTTTAAAACAAGTTATGATAAGAAAATAACACAAGAACAAAAAACTCATAAGACAACAAATATACAATTTACATAACATGTAATTCCACAGTACTACCAACCCAAAAACGTTCACCCATTTCATTCAAAGATACAGAGTCTTAAAAACATACAAAAGAGTAGAAATTGTATCAAATTACTAACCTAAATTTGTAAACAAAGAACGTACGTATACTGTACAGAGAAACAGATTCTTAAAAACATACAAAAGAAGAGAAATTGTTTCAAATTACTAATCTAAATTTGTAAACATAGAACGTACATATACTGTACAGAGAAATAGTTTCACAGTTTTCTCTTTTGCTTTTCCTATTGTGATGCTATATAGGAGACTAAAGTCTAACATCAGGCTTACAAATGTTGTAAAGAAACATAGCAATACATGAGGCATGTCTCCTCTCTGCCATGTTGTCAATCAGATAACCATCAAAATAAAAAAAAACTAGTCAGTCTGTTACAATTGTATCAAACAAAATTCAGATGCAGGGACAGAAGCTGTGTCGATACAAACCAAGGCCAAAAATGCATTCTGTGATCATTTGGATATTCTAAATAAATTCTGACAATTCACACACTTGCCAGTTTCATGTATTAAAATCTCACTAAACAATGTGCTATATAGCACAAATTGAGGCAGTCTCAGAAATACAACATATAAAATCTTGTAGTGCATTAATTTGAAATGCAACTTGCAATTTATATCAACGTAATACACACACAGTAGAAAAACTTTTTTGTCACAGACATCTTATAAAGAGTACAACGTTGGGAAAACTACCACGGCAACATAGTACACTAAGTGTCCACAGAGTAGCCTTAAAATACTCATGTAACACACAAATTTAAAGCTGTAATGCAAGAAATCATCCAGATACTGCAGCAACAAGGACAGACCAAACACTGATGCAGAGAAGGGCCTTTCCACTGAAGTTTGTAGTCATTAACTGCCTCTGTAAGCTGTAAGTTATGTACCCCTACCACAGAAAACATAAGATCATAGTCTTCTAGGATCAGACACCATGTACTCTGGCACAAGGTTATTAGCATTTCAGAGAAACCTGTTAATGTTGTCTTCTTCTAACCTGAAGAAGGATTCAGCAAGTTCTTCCAAAACATTGGTATACACCCAACTACTATACTATATGGTGTAAAATTTCAGATTACAGTATTAATATTCACTGCCATAAGAAATGCAAATGTCACACCATGATGTGGACACACACACACACACTAACTAGTTCAGTAGTTACACAAAACCTGCAACTCTGCCACCCACTGTAACGTTGCAGACATATGAGCATCAGCCAGTATTCCAGTGTTACTAGGCTACATAACCTACAATGAGTTCAGTAAACCCATCCTCTAATATGTTCACTGTCAACAACATCGGAGTGAAGCAGTCAAAGTTGGTGCTTTAAATATACACAAAGTCCCAGGTTAAGGTCAGTCTGGGGCTGGCGCTACTATCCTAAAGACAAATTTAATGTATATAATTTACATAAATTACCTTCCCCTGAGCATAAATTCTGTATCAGAATGAATATTATTTGCTAATGACAACAGAGTCACAATTTCAAGCAGAAATTTTGTAGCCGTATAACAGAAGAACTCCCTGATTATGATGCACTGAGGCACTGGAACATGTAGGAGCTTTTGGATACAATTAGGTATCAAAAACATGGTGCCTCTGTTGGCCATATATAGTAAATATCTGCAAAATGTATGGTATGCACAGGATCAAGATAAAAAATTTTGAAGATTTTTGTTCAATGTCAACTTTAGCTCTCTCTTTTTGTGACTGAATGGTTTACTGTCAAAAATTCCATTCTAAATTTAGATAAAATTAATATAATGAAATTCATAAGAAATAATTCATCACATTCTTCATTACATATTGGTTGTAAATTCTTATAATAAAACCAACTAGATGCACTAATTTCTCAAATTTATTTTTGAAATAAAACTCTGCATGTTTCGGACAGTTCCTCTGTCCATCATCAGGAGTTTTTCACTGTACACACAGCAGTGGTATATGTCATACACGTTTGCTGACAGCTTGCGAGCAAGTTGTCAGCAAACGGTGAAAAGCTCCTGATGATGGACAGAGGAACTTTCCGAAACATGTAGAGTTTTATTCCAAAAATTTTTGAGAAATTAGTACATCTAGTTGGTTTTATTATAAGAATTTATCAAGATGCACGGTCACCTGAATGTCAAATTCATATTTGTTATAAAGAAAAATATATAGAACAGACAATGAATACAAAAATTCTTGGTTTACAAACTGATAACCACATAAATTGGAAGAACCACATGGAGCAAATGATTCCTAAGTTAAGTGAAGCATGTAATGCAATTAGGTCAATGGTCCATACCAGTAACATTAACACACTCAAATCAATTTACTATGCATGCTTTCCTTCTATTATAAAATATGGAATAATTTTTGGGCGTAACTCTTCTAACAGCATGAAGATTTTTACTTCACAAAAGCAAATCATCAGAATTATGGCTGCTGCACAACCCAAAACCTGTTGTAGAAATCTATTTACACAGAGACTCCAACTATTCCATGCCTGTATATACAATGAACTTCATTATCAATAATCACGAAATTTTTCAAACAAAACCATCTACACACAATATTAGTACAAGGAATAAGCATCACCTTCATACACCAAATACCAAATTATTTTATTTTCAATAAAGTACATTCTACATTGGCATAAAAATTTTCAACCTTGTACCACGCAGTGTGATGATAATCCTCCAGAATGACAAGGCAGAATGTAAAGTAGCCTTAAGAAGATACCTACATACACACTCCCTTTACCCTGTACATGAAGTTTTTATATGTAAAGATGATTTATAACATTTTTGTAAAATGTCTGTAGTATTTTACACTGTAAGTTTTTATATGTGTATTTACAATTTGTTCCATATCCTACTCTCTTTATGACATACTTATGGATCCATGGAATATATGTATGTATGTATATGCATGTATGTGTGTGTGTGTGTATATATGCATATGCATGTAATGGTTTTCATCAGCTTCTCCAGGCTATGACCACTTTCTTTTCTCTCAAATTCATTAACCACACAATGGTACATAACCCTAACAGATAAAAACATCAATGAATAGCCCAAGACTGAACTAAATATTCACACTCTGGGTAAATGACCAACTTGATGCACAATTACATTATATAATATGTTTATTTTATAATCCTCTACATGTTTCGAGTGACTCTGTCCTCATCATCAGGAGGTCAAATTGTATTAACACAGCCTCTGGTATAGTATTCTTTGTATATACTATACCATATGCTGTATTAATACAATTTGACCTCCTGATGATGAGGACAGAGTCACTCGAAACATGTAGAGGATTATAATAATAAACGTATTATATAACGTAATTGTGCAACAAGTTGGTCATTTCCCCAGAGTCATACCAGGACGCATGGTCAGCAAAACATAACATCAAATATTCACAGTTTATGTCACTGGTAGTCAACACTTGGCCTTCGACAAATGCATTAAGATGTCAAATCCGACAAACAGGGGGGCCAGAGTAAAGGGTCCAGACCAATCCACTTATGCAGGAAATGTATAACTTGAAAAGTTTCTGGTATCCTAAACCAATGACAGCGGCCCAAAAACAAAGGCAGGGTTTGGCTAGCCGGTAAACACCACGACAACATTCGCACTACAACAATTTTTGCTGAAGCCACAACACTGCTATTGTTGGTGAATCCTAATGTTCAAGTGAGACATCCCCATTGTGTTGAATATAAGCTAAAACATAATATAAAATATACATATAATACAGTCATACACAACTTTATATTTTATTAGATTATATTAGATTATAATTCCAGCTACATGTTTCAACCCAAATGTAGGGCCATCTTCAGGCTGATGTTTGAACAGGTGGAGTGTACAAATGATAATGCTTTCAATTTATATTTTAACCAATTCTTGTAATATGAGATCCCATAAATTTAAAGCATTATCAAGTGTACAATCAACCTATTCACACACCAGCCTGAAGATGGCCCTACAATTGGGCCAAAACATGTAGCTGGAATTATAATCTAATATAATCTAATAAAATATAAAGTTGTGTATGACTCTATTATACATATTTTATATTACAATTTAGAATCCTAATGCGTCCCGTTACACAACAGTCAGATGTAACTGGCTATATATAATGATATTAGAATGCGTCTTTGCAAATAGGTAAGCCCACCCAAAATGACGGCGACCACTGTGGAAACATCACATGTATGTTTTACAGACACGATGGTATTTCTTAATTTTAAAAGTAACAAACAATACATCAGAATCCAGTGCATCTGTTAGGTAAAAAATACGGTTTCAACAGAAATACTACCACACACTTCTTAACTATCTGTTGACACCCTCCCTCCAATTACACACATTTTATGTACCTGGTATGTTTTTTTAATCTGTTTCACAAGCAGAATGCTCAAATACCACCATGTGGCAACTCTAGGTAGAAATTATGTAATGACGAATGGTGACACAAATGAATAACACCTCATAACAGAAAGTGCAAGTCCTTGTGTAACAGTCAAATGTTTCAGACAAATTCTAAAAACAGATGCCCATCTACGAACACTGCCACTAGCCAGCACAACTGAATGGTAGCAAAATGCAGAAACAACCTCATACTTTAATATGTATGACCTGCACATATAAACAAACACTGTTTCATTTCCTCTTGGCAGTAGCAATATTAATGTAAAACAGCAATGAAAACACAAAATGTGTTCCTCACATTTTTAAAAAAAGCAACTCAAAATAACAATTTAAAAAAGAGTTTGTACCAAGGAAGAAAAAACTAGTCATAAAAATCTGTTTTGGTATATTTCTGACGTTTCAAAATGGCACAACTAAATTACTAAGTTTATATGAAGTCTTCCATTATACACATATATAAACATATACAGTAAATGGAAAGTGACCCAGTTTCAGACATTCTACAACCACGTGCCTAATCATTAGCATTTATAATATCACTTAAATCGCTCCTTCACCATTTTAGGTATTGGGTATATAAGTGAAAGGAGAAACAACGGCAACTGTGTGTGAATGAAGCATATAATATGGACTATGCGCTGCTTGATCATAAACGAATTTCATCTATGTTTCAGACAGAAATTCTTGAAATTAACACAGATTGTAAAACAGAAAAAAAAAATACTACTACTTAAGAAACACAATTTCTATGTATACGCAACAACACACATCCAGTGCTGGTTGGAAACAAGACCAAAGTCCACTAAAGATGCAGTAAATAATTTTAAAATTGATGCCTTTTTGAAAAGCAACCCCTACTGGTTAGATAATAAAAAATGTAAACAGACGTAATCAGTACGGAATGCAATAACTAGATACAAGTTTTGTCAACTATTTTTTGAGTGATAAACCTTTATAAAATATCAATTAATGGCACAGAATCATTATAGACACTGCAAGTATATATTTCTCCACCCTTCCATGTAACTAACCATGAACAAGTCATCTGAATACTTTAACTACAATAAAACTTAATTCTGTAAGTAGTTTTAACAACTTACATATATAAGATCAGTTTACAAACTTGTAACACATTCTTTCTAAATTGTCTTATATACAAAGGGAAAGACCTTTTTTGAATTTTACTTCAACTTGTACAGAATTTTCTATGTATTTATTCTGGTACATTCAGTTTTTTATAACTTTATGTTCATGACTGTTTGATTCGTTTTTAACCGTTAATTAATTAACAGTTAATTAATTATTGTTTAAAATATACAGAAATTAACTTTATATCATGACTAATTCTTTATGTATATACTGTAACTGTATATGTTACAAACTATATGTTACGACAAGTTCTATAACCATTGGCCCTGTATCAATATTGCATTCTGGAATTATCAATGAATGAATGTATGAAAATGTATACACATAATGACAATTCCAGTGACTTATGGGTAAAATACACTGGGGATAAAGTGTTTCATTTTTCTCTACACTGAGCACATAAAACATTCTTAGTGAGCTACAATCAAGACATGTGCAGAAACACAAATTGGTACTGCTGTGTGGCCAGAGTCATATTTTATGAAAGTCCATTAATAGTTCTCAAGTTACTGTATGCCAACTTGTGGATAAATATACACAGACACATTGAAGCTAACAGGCACAATTCTGTAACCTGTCATTTTGCCAGTGACAGTGATGCTTTAATTTAGGCCACCTATAAATAACTGAGGTGAAAATTCAAGACAAGGATCAGTGGCACCCTTTTGTGATCGTGGGAATGAACATTCTGAAAATTTCAGTACTTGTGTACCTGGTCAACTACCGGCTTTTAAAGGAGGATTATTTATGATAAATGTGCCAAGAATTGAAATACCTGTACACATGCATGAGATATTACAATTACATAGTATAATACATACACAAATCAGATGACAATAATGCAAATAGAGTTACTCTAACAAGATGAAACGTTCCTACGAACGTCTATAAATTTCTACCAGACCACAAGGAAACACAGTAAGGAAGACTGTCGTTTCTTTTAATGCAATCAATGTAAATGTAACCGAACCAAAAGCCCCATATTCTTACAAAAAATATACAAGACCCTGGAACAAGATCTTAGCCAACTTACTTCTTTTTTTTTTTTAAAGAAAATATGCTGGCACCACCACAAGACTTCAAAAATAATACCAACTTAGTTATAAAAACAGCTAACTAAATTTTAATGAGCTTTATTACTTTCAAATGTCATAATCTCATTTATCTCTACATGTTTATTTTAAATATTATTAATTCCTTTTCTTTTGTGGCCACTATATTTCACACAACAGACACATTTGGACAGTTACAGCCAACTTATTAATGTCAACTTAAAGAAGTGGGAAAATTTAATCACATCCCACTAACATAAATAGTTACAGTGGATTTATAATCATCATCTCACAAAACTAAGTTCTGTCAGGTGTGCAGGCACTGTATTCTTCAAACCTTGTGTAATATCATGTGGCCACAGTGGCAGTCTTAGAACTACAACAAACCCAGTTTTAACTAACTGAGGCACTGTACAACTGTTTGGCTAGTAGAAGACTGAAATATTAACAAGCTGCACTACACATTTTAAGTTCAAATTTTCAATTAAGATTCCATTAAGTACACCCAGGAATTAGCATAAAAAGATTACAAAATTTCAGTATTATGAAAGCAAAACTATGATGCTTTAAACAATCACACAGATCAGTAAAAGCATTATAATCTAAGAACTCAGATGTGTGCACCATACATCTACTGACCTGTATCACCTCAGGGACTCTACACCAACAATAACCTCTTGAAACATTCAACCCAAAACAGAGCACTAAAGAATCAGCAAATTAACAATACACACAACAGACACAAATTAAAAAAACAGAAGCAAATACTGTGTAAGATGTATTAGTGCTGTATTATCAGAGCAAACTGTTAGCAAGCAAATTCCAAAACAAATCCCAAATAAGAGTTACACTAAACAAAGACAAAACATAGTTAAAATATAGCGAAATTTAGTGCAGAAAAAAATTATTTTGATAATGGAAAACTAGACCAACCTGGACTACTTAACCCAGATGCACTGGATCCTACAACAGGGAAAACAATAAATCAGTTCACAATTTAGAAATTTAAGCAGTAACAACTTTCCCTCAATGTGTATGCTCCCTCGGAAGCACTATGAGAGACGCATCAAATATTACAAATTGACTAATGATATGCATTACTGAAATTAATAACAAAAAGACAAAATTTACTGTGTGGTTAACATCCTAGTTATCATATGTGGTCATTTGGAATAGCACAGCTCATTCCAGCAGTGTAAAAAATATGTGCGCACAACTAAAAATTATTTCAAACTGATAGTAGAAATAAATGTGACAAAATAATGTGACAAGGAAATGACAGAAAAATTTGAAAAGCAACTGACTCATAACACACAAAACCGTATTTTCCAGCCACTGGTATACTTATCTACATCTGAACCTGCAGAAGGCTCTGTAAATGATCAGAACTAATTGAAAATGACACAGCTTAATACTAGCATAATATAAGTACTAGATGATTTCAGATTTTCATGGGCATTGATGCTGATATTGACCATATTTTTGGGTGATGACACAATGTAGGAGGAGAATCTAATGCTGAAGTTTTGGAGATTCTTACTGTCTCCATCTTCAACATCTTCAAAGCTTCAACGATCAACATGTAGGCAATGTAACCCTTTCTATGCAGTACCAACAGCATAACTTTTTCATTCAATTATGTCTTATGGCATAATTTTTGGGGGTAATTCACTGCATAGCCTTATAATTTTCAGAATGCAAAAAAGGGCAATTAGGACAATGATAGGATGTGGACATAGAGAATCTTGTAGAAAATTGTTTGTGGAACTGAAAATATTGCCACTAGCATCACAATATATAGTCTCCTTACTATTGTTTGTGGTCAACAACAGGAATTATTTTACTCCAAACAGCATATTTTATGAAAGTAATACTAGACATAGAAATGATTTACATTCACCTCTGGCAACACTGGCTATGTACCAGAAAGGAGTTTATTATTCGGGTATAAAGGTTTTTAATGGTCTCCCTAGAGCACTGAAAGACATTTCAGTAAGCCCGGCAAGTTTAAGACTGCCCTAAGACAATATCTGGAAACACACTCATTTTATAGTCTTGATGAGTTTTTTGATAAACAGTGATATTTTTCTGGTGCATATCAAGCTGTCCTACATACTTATCAGTAATTACTGAAACATAACTTGTGCAATAATTTATGTTTGTACTTGTAAATTGTGTGTTTTTAATGTCAATTTTAAGTGTATGGCTACACTGTACCATAGGGCCAATTTACTGACTATTCCTACATCCATTGGATATATTCCTGTATATGGTATTTAGGGAAAATAAAGAAATCAATCAAAAATCAATCAATCAGCCCAAAAGAAACAGGGAAAATCTCACACAAGTTCGTTTGTTTCTTTCAGGAATAAAAACTGCATTTTATGAAGACACTGTTTAAATAAAAACAATACAGCAAAACACAGAACAGTGATTTATTTCTTTATTTATTACACATTTAGCTGGAACTTAGCAATGTATTAACTACCAAGATGATGCGTCAAGTGATGGGACAATTAGTGAATAGTAAATGGGAAGGATGTGTAAGGAAGTGCATTTCACTTAAGTAAAATTATCCTCAATATGCCTGCAGATATCTTGGGGGGGGGGGGGGGGAAAAAAAAAAAACAAAAAAAAATTAAAAAGTTTTTTAAGGGGAAAATTTTTTTTATAAAGCTCGGCATCACCGAATTTCTCCGTCCTAATGTCTCCGGTTGTTAAATTCA